>ENA-UOUL01002064-UOUL01002064.1-bioreactor-metagenome-genome-assembly--contig:-NODE-2064-length-25009-cov-15.488088_pt1 | contig 25009 bp, 25 predicted proteins | sample MGYA00249838_ERZ747220 | MGnify/ENA primary metagenome ERZ747220 (study PRJEB28778, sample SAMN05720191) | bioreactor metagenome | isolation source: Anaerobic biogas reactor | place: USA:Washington...
CGCTGTTCGCGAAAACGCCCCGCGCGTCCGGCAGAGCCGGACGACACGATTGTAATCGGTGGGCTGCCGCCCCCCGAAGCCCCCTGCATCATCGTCTGTAGTAAGGTTTTTTGACAGCCCGGGGGCCTCCGGGCGGAAGCCCTGTTTTTCGTTCTGCTGGGTACAATCACCTCCACACGGAAAGGAGGGGTTCGATGGGACGGATTGCGGTGGCCATGTACCTGACGCTGGACGGCGTGATGGAGGCGCCGGCCTGGACAATGCCCTACTGGGAGGAGCAGCTGTCCGACTTCCAGGATATGGCGCAGAAGGACGCGGACGCGCTGCTGCTGGGGCGCGTCACCTACCAGCAGTTCGCCGCCGCCTGGCCGGACAGCCCGGACGAGGGCGCGGCTTACATGAACGGAATCGGGAAGTTCGTCCCCACGTCCACCCTGAAGGAGCCGGCGTGGAACGCGCGGTTCATCAAAAAGGACGCCCTGGCGGAAATCGGCAGGCTGCGCGACGCGAAGCGGCTGCTGGTCTACGGCTCCGGCCAGCTGGTCCGCGCGCTGTTTGAAGCGGGGCTGGTGGACGAGTACCGGGAGATGGTGTTCCCGCTCATCGCGGGGAAGGGCAAAAAGCTGTTCCAGGGAGCGTCCGGCAGCCGCGCCTTTTCCCTCCTCAGCAGCCAAAGCACGAAAAAGGGCGTGCTGCTGAACGTATACCGGCCGCAACCAGGAGGGATGCGGTAAACGGCAAGGGTATGCCCGCCGCCGGAACGAAAGGAAGCGCCCGCGGACACTTCTTTCATTTCGGGCATACGGGGGGTTTCTCCGTCCCGTCCGCGCCCACAACCCTCAGGCCACCGGGCCTCAGCCCAGCAGCATGCGGTCGTTGGCCGCCTCCTCGCCCGCCTTGCGGCTGAAGAGCTGGACCAGCTCCTCCACGCTCAGGTTTTTCTTGTCCCCGCCGTTCACGTCCAGGATGATCTTGCCCTGGCTCATCATGATGAGGCGGTTGCCGTACTGGATGGCGTCGCGCATGTTGTGGGTGACCATCATGCAGGTCAGCTTCATCTCGCTGATGAAGCGGTCGGAGAGGGAGAGCACCTTGCGGGCGGTCTTCGGGTCCAGCGCGGCGGTGTGCTCGTCCAGCAGCAGCAGCTTGGGCGCGTTGAGGGTGGCCATCAGGAGGGTCAGCGCCTGCCGCTGGCCGCCGGAGAGCAGCCGTACCTTGACGGCCATCCTGTCCTCCAGCCCCAGTTCCAGCGCGGCCAGCTTTTCCCGAAACTGCGCCCGCTCCCTGGCGGTGACGCCCCAGGACAGGCCGCGGGGCTTGCCCCGGCGGTTGGCCAGCGCCAGGTTTTCCTCGATTTCCATGTCCGCCGCCGTGCCCATCAGGGGGTCCTGGAAGACGCGTCCCAGGTATTTGGCGCGCTTGTGCTCCGGCAGCCGGTCCAGCCCGACGCCGTCGAGCACGATGCTGCCGGCCTCCTGGCGGAAGACGCCGGCGACGCAGTTGAGCAGCGTGGACTTGCCCGCGCCGTTGCCGCCGATGACGGTGACGAAGTCGCCCGGCCGCAGGTGCAGGCTGACGTTGTCCAGCGCCAGCTTTTCGTTGATGGTGCCGGGGTTGAAGACCTTGGTCAGGCGGTCAACCTTCAGCATGGTTCTTCCTCCCCACCAGGCCCGCGCGCAGCGTGTCGCGCAGGTCCTTCATCCTCGGCAGGGCCAGCGCCAGGGCGACCGTGATGGCCGTGAACAGCTTCAGGTCGTCCGCCGCCATGCCCAGGCGCAGCACCAGGGCGATGATGACCCGGTAGGTGATGGCGCCGAATATCATCGACAGCAGGCGGCTGAAGAAGTTCCGCTTGCCGAAGAGCACCTCGCCGATGATGAGGCTGGCCAGGCCGATGACGATGGCCCCGGTGCCCATCTGCACGTCCGCGTAGTTCTGCGACTGGGCGATGAGCCCGCCGGACAGGGAGACCAGGGCGTTGGCCAGCATCAGGCCGATGACGATGGTGGTGTCCGTGTGGATGCCCTGGGCGCGCACCATGTTGGGGTTGTTGCCGGTCGCCCGGATGGCGCTGCCGATTTCGGTGCCGAAGAACCAGTACAGCGCCCCCACCACGAAGAGGGACAGCAGCCCCCCCAGCAAAATGACGGAGCCGGTTTTATCCAGCCCCGTCAGGCCGCCCAGCAGAGAATAGACGGTGGTCATGCGCAGCAGGGACACGTTGGCCATGCCCATGACCCGGAGGTTGACCGAGTACAGGGCGATCATGGTGAGGATGCCGGAAATCAGCGCCGGAATCCGCAGCTTGGTGTGAAGGAGCCCGGTCACCAGCCCCGCGCCCATGCCCGCCAGGAAGGAGACCAGCAGCGCCAGGTAAGGGTCCGCGCCGCCGGAAATCAGGCGCGCGCAGACCGCCGCGCCCAGGGTGATGGAGCCCTCCACCGTCAGGTCTGCCACGTCCAGCACGCGGTAGGAGATGTACACGCCGATGGTCATGATGGACCACAGCAGGCCCAGGGAAAGGGCGCCCAGCAGGATTTGTTCCACGTTTCCTCCGCCGCCCGCCCGGGAAACCCCGGGCGGGCGGAACGCTCCTTAGATTTCTTCCGCGAAGGGCAGCAAATCGGCGGGGATTTCCAGGCCGATCCTGTCCATGAAGGTTTTGTTGACCAGGTAGGTGAACTCGCTCTGGCGCTGGATGGGCATCTCGGAGACCTTGGCCTCCCCGCGCAGCAGCTGCGCGGCCATCTTGCCCGTCTGGACGCCCAGGTTGAAGTAGCTGATGCCCAGGGTGAAGGTGCCGCCGCCGCGGACGATGCCCTCCTCGCCGCAGGCGATGGGGATGTTGCGGCTGAGCGCTTCCTCCGCCACCAGGGAGATAGAGGAGGCGATGATGTTGTCGGTGGGCACGTAGAGCACGTCGCACTGGGACAGCACGCTGACCGCCGCCTGCTGCACGTCGTTGGAGTTGTTGACGGTGACCTCCACCACCTTGAGCCCCAGCTTTTCCGCTTCCTGCCGGGCGAGGTCGGCCTGCAGCTGGGAGTTGACCTCGCTGGAGGTGTAGAGCAGGCCCAGGGTCGCGGCCTCCGGCACCAGCCGCTTCACCATGGCGATCTGGTCGGCGACGGGGTTCATGTCCGTGGTGCCCGACACGTTGAAGCCCGGGGCCTCGTTGCTTTCGACCAGTTTGGCGGCGACGTAGTCCGTGACCGCGGTGCCCAGGATGGGGATGGTCTCGGTCTTGCCGGCCAGCGCCTGCACGGAGGGCGTGGCGATGCCCAGCACCAGGTCGGCCTTCTGGGCGATGAAGCTGTCGGCGACGCTGGCGTTGATGTCCTGGCTGCCCTGCCCGTTCTGGTAGTCCAGGCGGACGGTTTCCCCGTCCACGAAGCCCTCGTCCTTCAGGCCCTGGATGAAGCCCTCCCGGGCCGCGTCCAGCGCGGGATGCTGCACGTACTGGAGGATGCCCACCAGGGGCAGCTCCTGGGCGTAGACGGGCATCACCATCGCCAGCGCCAGCAGCAGGGACAGAATCGCGAACCGTTTTTTCATCCTGAGGTCCTCCTTTGTCGATGTCACTCCCTAAAAAAGACGCCCCCTGCATTGCAGAGGGCGGGAGATCCGCGGTACCACCTCGATTTTCCGTCCGAAGACGGCTCAACGGCAACCATCATTGCCTTCCCTTGTAACGGTGGGATTCCGGCGCGGCCTACTCGGTTCAGCCTGCGGCTCGAGGGATGTACTCGCGCTCCTGTCCCCTGCTGCCTCGCACCGGCCGGCAGTTCTCTTGAAGGGAGGGGGAGGGCTACCTGTTCCCCGTCGACGCCTTTGATACGCGTATCCTACCTTCGGCGGCGGGGCGGGCTCAATGTCATTTCCGGCCGAATAATGGCCGGATGCATCGAAACAGGGTGAAATACAAATCGAAAACAGGGTTTGTTGACAGGGTTTGCCGGCGCGGGTATCATCAGGCGGAACAAGGAGGCCGTATGCGGAAAGCCCTGTCCCTGGCACTGTGCGCCCTGGCGCTGCTGGCGCTGTTGCTCCCCCCGGCCGGCGCCGCCGCCGAGGGGGCGTTTCCCGCCGTGGTCGCCAAGGGGCCGCTGCACCTGCGCAAGGAGCCCGACAAGGGCGCCGCCTCCCTGGGGCGCTACCCCACCGGCACGCAGCTGGCGGCGCTGGCGGACGCGGGGGACTTTTGCCGCGTGCGGATGAAGGACGGCCGGGAAGGCTACATGATGAAGGCCTACCTGGACTTTCCCCAGGGCCTGCCGCCCCGGGAGGTGGTCACGCCGACCCCCGCCCCCACCCCGGATTTGACCCGGCACAACGCGCTGCTGCGCGGCATCGACCCGAACCGGCCGATGGTCGCCCTGACCTTCGACGACGGGCCGCAGCCCTCCTCGGAGAAGGTGCTCGCGGCGCTGGACCGCTTCGGCGCCCGCGCCACCTTTTTCATCCTGGGCAAGAACATCGCGGGCAACGAGGAGACGCTGCGGAGAATCGCCCAAAGCGGGCACGAGCTGGGCACGCACTCCTGGTCCCACCCCAACTTCACCAAGGTGTCCGCGTCGGTGGTCGAGTCCCAGACCCGGCGCACGATGGACAAGGTGTTTGAAGTCACCGGGCTGACGCCCCGTATAATGCGCCCGCCCTACGGCGCGACCAACCGCATTTCCCGCCGGCCGCTGGCCCAGATGGGGCTGCCCATCATCCTGTGGCGGGTGGACTCCCTGGACTGGAAGACCCGCAGCGCCAGCCAGATTGTGTCCACGGTCCGGGAGAAGGTGTCAAACGGCGCCATCGTCCTGATGCACGACGTCTGGGAGTCCACTGCCCTGGCGCTGGAGACCCTGCTGCCGGAGCTGGCGGAGAAGGGCTACCAGTTCGTCACCGTGTCGGAGCTGTTCTCCTTCCGGAACGAGCCGGTCAAGGCCGGGTGGGAGTACAGCTCGCTGGACGTGAAGAACATCCAGCCCGGGCTGACCCCGGCGCCGCCCAGCCCGGCGCCCTGAAGGGAATCGAAGCACAAGGCGGCCGCGCCGGAGGGAAGCCCCCCGGCGCGGCTTTTCTCACGGGCTGGGGGAGGTGGCGACCGCCGTCTCCTCGGCGTAGGGCAGCAGGTCCTCGGGAATCACGATGCCCATCGCGTCGCAGGCGGTCTTGTTGATGTAGTAGGTCAGGTTCTCCTGCTGTTCCACCGGCATCCCGGACACGTCCGCGCCCCGCAGGACGCGCGCGGCCATCCGGCCGGTCTGCTCGCCCAGCTTGTAGTAGTCGATGGCCAGGGTGAAGTTGCCGCCCTGGCGGACCATGTTGGCCTCGCCCGCGACGACGGGCACCTTTTTGGCGATGGCCGCCTCGTACACGATGGGCATGGCGGAGGCCAGGATGTTGTCCGTGGGGATGTACAGCGCGTCGCTCTCGGCCACGATGGCGGTCACCGCCTGCTGCACGTCGTTGGAGTTGTTGACGGTGACCTCCTTCCAGGACAGCCCCAGGCGCTCGATTTCCGCCTTGGCCAGCCTGGCCTGGATCTGGGAGTTGACCTCGCTGGAGGTGTAGATGAGCCCGACGGTCTTCACCCCCGGGACCAGGCGCTGGATCATGCCGATCTGCGCCTCCACGGGGTTCATGTCGGTGGTGCCGGTCACGTTGTAGCCGGGCGCCTCGTTGCTCTTGACCAGCTTGGCCTCCACGTAGTCGGTGATGGCGGTGCCCAGCACCGGGATGGTCTCGGTCTTGCCGGCGACCGCCTGGGCGGAGGGCGTGGCCACGGCCAGGATGAGGTCCACCTTGGCGCCCACGAAGTAGTCGGCGATGCTGGCGAGCACGTCCTGGTTGCCCTGGGCGTTGCGGTAGTCCACCGTCATGTTCTGCCCGTCCACGTAGCCTTCCTCGGCCAGCGCCTTCAGAAAGCCGTCCCGCGCCGCGTCCAGCGCGTCGTGGTTGACAATCTGGATGATGCCGACGACCGGCCGGATCTGGTCCGCAAAGGCCGGCAGCACCATTAGTATCAGGGTCAGGGTCATCACCAGGGCCAGGGTCAGCTTCTTCATGACGGTTTCCTCCTTGGCTTGATATCGTCCATCTGTACAAAAACGCCCCCTGCGCTTGCAGAGGGCGGATGAACCGCGGTACCACCTCAATTTTTGTCCGAAGACAACTCACCGGCAACCAACATTGCCTTCCCCGGTAACGGCAGGGCTCCGGCACGGCCTACTTGGGTTTCAGCCTGCGGCTTCCGGGAGGAACTTACCGCCTGGGCCCCTGCGCCCTTTCCACCAGCCGGGCGCTCTCTTTGAGGGGCTTCAGACCGCTACACGTTCCCGGTCATCGCCATTGCGCGCATCATACCGCCGCCGGCACGGCGGCTTCAATGGACGAAACGGTCAACCATTCGCCGCGGCAGGCATAAACAATGAAAAAACAAACGCGCTCAGCCCGTGACGACGGTGCCCGCCTGCCCCGCCGCGCCCGGCCCGGCCATTTCCAGGCTGGTGATGACGGCCATGCGGCTCTTCCCGCCCTCCGCGAAGCGCAGCGCCGCCTCCACCTTGGGGCCCATGGAGCCGGCGGCGAAGTGACCCTGCGCGAGGTAGCCCCGCAGCTCCTTCGCGCTCACCCGGCGCAGGGCACGCTCCCCGGGCCTGCCGTAGTCGAGGCAGGCGTGCTCCACCTCCGTCAGGATGAGCAGGACGTCCGCGCCCAGGCCCTCCGCCAGCCGCCAGGCGGCCAGGTCCTTGTCGATGACAGCGGCGACGCCGCGCAGGGCGCCGTTCTCCCGCACCACGGGGATGCCGCCGCCGCCCGCGGTTATGGGCATGAAGCCGGCCGCCAGCAGGGCCTTGACCTGGGCCAGCTCGACGATTTCGACCGGCAGGGGCGAGGCCACCACGCGGCGCCAGCCGCGGCCGGCGTCCTCCCTGTACGCGAAGCCGGTGCGGGCCTTGAGCGCCTGCGCCTCCCGCTCTGAATAAAAGGGGCCGATGGGCTTGGTGGGGTTGGAAAAGGCCGGGTCGTCCGCCAGCACGCGCACCTGGGTGACCAGCGTCGCCGGGAGGCCGGGAAGGCCTTCCGCCGCCATCAGCTCCCCCAGCGCCTGTTGGATGTGGTAGCCGATCATGCCCTGGCTCATCGCGCCGCACACGTCGAAGGGCATCGGCGGGGTCACCGCCGCCGCGGCCTCGTTTTGCAGCACGATGCGGCCCACCTGGGGCCCGTTGCCGTGCACGACGGCCATCGGCCGTCCGGTTTTGAGGATGTGAAGCAGCTGGGCGGCGGTCTTTCGCACGACCGCCAGCTGGCTGTCCGCGTCCGCGGGCATGCCGGATCGCTGCAGGGCGTTGCCGCCCAGGGCGACGACCAGGGTGTTCATCGTTTGCTCCTTCAAGTGGGATTCAAGGCAGGCCGCCCCCGCCCGTTTCCTGCCCGGGACGCTCCATCACGTAGCGGAAGGAGAAGCCCTTGTACCAGCCGCCCTTTTCCTTTTCCCGGCGGATTTCGCGGAAGCCCAGGCCGGCGTACAGCGGCAGCACCCGCTCGTTGCCCTCCATCACGTCCAGGGTGTAGCGCGCGTAGCCGCCCCGGGACAGCAGGAAGGCCAGGATGCCGCGCGCCAGGCCCCGCCCCCGTGCCCGAAGCCTGACGCCGACGAAATCCACCTGGGCCTGGCCGGGCGCGAAGCGCGCCGGCCGCTGCAGCTCCCTTTTCAGGACGCCGAAGGACAGGCCGCCCCGGACGGCGCCCAGGGCCCGCGCCAGCGCGTCCCGGCGGGCGGTGATGGCATAGCCCGCGCCGTCCGACAGCGCGGCGGCGCCGACGATTTCGCCGGTCTCCCCCTCCTCCGCCACGGCGAAGCGCGCGGGGTCCACCATGCCGGACAGCGCCTTCGCCAGGCGGGCGGGGTCCCTGGACAGCCGCCGGAACTCGGGGTAGAAGGCCTCGGCGACGGTCTGGGCGATGCCGTCCGCGTCCTGCGGGCGGCCCATCCGGATGAGGAAGGCCATCGCGCCTCCTTTCAGTCCCCCGCCGTCACCCGGCGCACGTAGGGGCTGGTGTAGGCGCGCAGCAGCGCGCCGTAGCCGGGGGTGAAGCCCAGGGTGTCCCCGACAGTATACTGCCCGGCGCGGGTCAAATCCACCAGCAGATGGTCGGAGCTGGCGCCCAGGACGCGCACGCCCGGATCCAGGGGGGTCAGCCGCGCCTCGTCGGTGTCCTGCCGGCCGACGGCCAGGATGCCGCGGCGCATGGGCCCCAGGTCCGGGAAGGAGACCGCCTCGCCAAAGGCGTTGGGGCCCGTCCGCCCCTCGGGCCGGGAGGGCTTCTCGTAGACCTCGACCAGGCGTGCGAAGAGGGTGAAGGCGTGCTGGGACAGGTGGGGGAAGGGCTTGCCGCTTGACGTGTCCATGCCCAGCAGCAGGCCCTCCCCCACCCGCAGGTGGTTGACGCCCCGGGGCAGCCGGCCCTCGAAGAGCAGGTGGAGGGAGCTGGAGTTGCCGCCGGAAACCAGGGGCAGGGGGACGTCGAAGCGGCGCCTGAGGCCCTCCGCCAGCGCGACCAGGCGGCCCAGGTTGTCCCCGTCGGGCAGGATGCCGCCAAAGCAGGTCAGGTTGGCGCCGACGCCCAGCAGCTCCAGCGAGGGAAAGGACAGCGTCAGCGCGGCCAGGTCCTGCAGCAGCCGCTCCTCCCGGTGGTAGACGCCCTCGCGCAGGTCGCCCAGGTCGGCCATCAGGATGACCGCGTGGCGCCGGCCCAGTTTGCGGGTCGCCTCCCCCAGGGCCAGGACGGCCTCCGGGGTGGACTGGAGGCTTTGCTGGGCGCACAGCGCCAGCTCCTCCGCCTGGGCGGGGTCGGCCACGCGCAGGGAGAGCCGGGGCAGGGAATCCGGCAGCGCGCGCAGGTTTTCCACGCGGGAGTCCGCCAGGGACGCCGCGCCGGAAGACGCGAGCAGCCGGGCGATGTGCGGGTCGGCGCAGACCGCCTTGGTGACGACGCTCAGCTCCACCCCGTGCCGCCGGCAGGCGTCCAGGATGGTGCGGGCGTTCTGGGACAGCAGGCGCAAATCCGCCTGGATGGCGGGAAGGGCGTTCATAGCGTTACCTCCTCGAGGCTTTCCATCAGCAGGGCCGTCGCCGCCTCCGGCCAGGCGCGGCTCAGGGTGCCCAGCGCGGCCATCAGGTAGCGCCCGTCCGCCAGCACCCGCAGCGCGCCGGGCCTGGGGTAGAGCATGGCGCCGGAGGCGTTCAGGTCCCGCAGGCGGGCGAGCGCGGCCCCGCGGCCCGGAAGGCGGGTCAGGGCGCCGCCGGTGGCGACGAGGGTGGCGGCCTCGCTCAGGTCCTTGCCCTGGGCGAAGCGGCGCCGGCCCTCCGGCAGGAAAACCTCCCGGACGCGGCCGGCGTGGCGCGAGACGGCGATGGCGCCGGCCTCCGCGGCCAGGCGCGCGGCCAGCCGTTGCTGGGCTTCGGTCTCCGGCACCGGCGGCCAGGCGGCCAGCAGGGCCTCCGTGTCCAGGCTCAGTTCGCGGTCGAGCTTTTCGGCGCCTGCCTGCGCGGCCACGCGGCGGGCGTTCAGGAAGACGCCCAGGTCGCCCTCGACAGTGCGCTTGAAGAAGGGCTCGGGCTGGGTCTGGATGCGGGCGATTTCCTCGCTGCCCCGGGCGGCCGAATGCACGTCGGTGGTGGCGCCGCCGACGTCCACCGCCAGCAGGTCCCCCAGCAGGGGGTGCAGCAGCCGCAGCGCCTCCATGACCGCGCCGGGGGTGGGCAGGATGGCGCCGCCGACCCTGTCGCGGATGCGCGCCATGCCGGGCGCGCGGACGATGTGCTTCTCGAACAGGTCCTGGATGGCGCACCGGGCGGGCTCCACGTTCAGCTCGTCCAGGCGGGGGTAGACGTTCTCGATGACGGCGAGGGGCTGCCCCTCGTCCCTGAAGATTCTTTCCGCCTGCGCGGCCGCCTGGCTGTTGCCGGCGTACACCGCGGGGATGCCCAGCCGCAGGCCGGCGATGGCCCGGGCGTTGTGCAGCACGGTCTCCCGGTCGCCGTAGTCGGTGCCGCCCGCCAGCAGGATGAGGTTGGGCGTCAGGTCCCGGAGCGCGCGCTGCTCCTCCTCCCCCATTTTGCCCGCCGTGACCTGGCGCACCACCGCGCCGGCGCCCAGGGCGGCCATCTGCGCCGCGCGGGCGGTCATGTCGTAGACCAGGCCGTGTACGCTCATGGACAGGCCGCCCGCCGCGCTGGAGGCGGCGTACATCTCCCGCCAGGTCAATCCGGGGGCGCCCAGCCGGGTCTTCAGGTCCCCGATGGCGGCGTCGAGCCCGCGGGTCACGTCGCCCTCCAGCGCGGTGGTGGGCGCCATGCCCTGGCCTAAAAAGCGGGGCGCCCCGGCCAGCCCCGAAAAGGCGCTGACCAGGGTGGTCGTGGAGCCGATTTCCGCGACCAGGGCGTCCGCCCTGACCTCGCGCGCGCTCAAAGGTCCCGCGCTTCCCTCAGCCGGGCCAGCGCGGTCGCGACGTGCGCGCCGCGGGTACCCCGGCCGAAGCCCTCGTCCGCCCCGGCCTCCCGCGCCAGTTCGGGCGTGACCTGGGTGCCGCCGGCCAGGAAGACCAGGCGGTCCCGCACCCCCATCTCCCGGGCCAGGCGGTCCACCAGGGCGATGTTCTTGTAGTGGATGTTGTCATGGCTGATGACGGCGGAGGCCAGGATGGCCTGCGCGCCCAGCTCGACGGCCGCGTTGACCAGCTTCTCCGGCGGCACGGAGGTGCCCAGGTAGTGCACGCTGATGCCGTACTTTTCAATGCCGCCGTGCTTGATGTCGATGATTTCACGCAGGCCGACCGAGTGCTCGTCCTCGCCCACCGTGCCGCACACCACGGTCATTGGCCGTGCGGCGAAGGCCTCGCGCAGGGCGTCCTCGCCCATCACCTCCGGCTCCTTGGGCAGCGTCAGGCCCGCGATGTCCATCTCGAAGGGAACCCTGGCCTTCACCTCGACCCGGGTCCCGTCCACCGGGTGCATGATTTCCACCGAGATGACCTCCGCCTCCCGCAGCTTCATCCGGCGGGCCGCCTCCAGGGCGGCCGCCTGGGCGAGACGGGCCTCCGCGGGGAAGAACATCGTCAGCAGCACCACGCCGTCGCCCAGCCACTCCATTTCCGGCTGGATGCCCTCCGCGCCGGGCTGGCGCAGGCGCTCGTGCTCGGCCATACGGACGGAGACGTTGTCCGTCTCGTCCAGCTCGTCGATATAGCGGATGAGCTCCGGCTTCTGGAAGGTGCACCCGCCGATGAGGCGGGCGGGGTCCTCCCCCTCCATGAGGCCGTACTGGGACAGGTTGTTGTAGCCGTAGTGGGCGGTGACGGGGGCCAGGTAGTCCTTTTCGCGCAGGACGACCGTGCCCGCGCCGATGCCGCCGTCGACCGCGCGGCGGATGCCGTCGCCCGCGCGCTCGGGATACAGGCCGGAGTCCACGAACTGCCCGGCGGCGACGCCCTCGAAGTAACCGCCGTTCTCCAGCAGCTCCTCCATGAACAGCACGGCGCGCTCCTTGAGCTCCCGGGCCTTTTCCCGCAAGGGGCCGGCGGCCTTCAGTTCGACCATCTCCATCAGCCCGTCCAGACCCGAAAAGGTCTGCCGCGCGGTGTCGCAGGCCTCGACGTTGTAGATGTGCCAGGGCACGTTGCGACCCTCGTCCGGGGTGATGGTGGACTGGATGTCGGCGCTGGTGAGCTTGGAGACGAGCATGTTGAGCACGTGGGTGACGGTGGCCTCCCGGACGGAGGACTGGATGTACTTGGTGTTCATCTGCGCGCGCATGCGGAAGCCGGTGAACAGCTCGCGCAGCGCCACCGCGTAGGGCAGGTCCATGTACAGGCTGGGGGCGGGCGCCGCGGTGGGCGGCACGGTGGACAGGCAGACCAGGTCCCTTGGCATGCCGCAGCCCAGGGAGAAGCTGGCGTTGACGGCGTGCTGCACCATCAACTCCGGCATCACCTTCCAGGCGTCCCGGGCGGTGGCGTTGGCGTTGTGCGCGCCGTCGATCTGCGCCATGTCCGCCCAGGCCATGACGGTCTTGGACTCACAGGCGTCAACGAAGGAGCGCACCATGTTGATGTTGCGGTAAATCACGTTGTACTGGGGGTCCTGGTGGGCGCCGTTGACGCCCTCCTCGGCGAAGAGCACCGCGATTTCAGGCCCCGCGACGCCGGAGACGTAGGAATGGTAGTTGATGGGGCGGCCGACCTCGTCCTCGATGAGGTCCAGCGCCTTGCGCTGGGCGCGCAGCTGCTTGCGCGTGATGGGCACGCCGCCCACGCCCTGGGGCGTCCCCTCGATGAGGCCGTCGAAGTGGCTCTGGCCGGCGGTGCGGATGACCATGATGTGGTCGGCCCCGTGGTGGGCGGCCATGCGCATGCGGCGGATATCGTCCTCAAACCGGCCGGAGGCGATTTCGGTCGTGATGACCGGCGCGGGCTGGGGGTCGATGCCGCCGAAGTGGTGGGCGGGCGGCAGGGGCACGGAGCGCTTGAGGGACTCGGACGCGTCCCTGAAGGAAAACCCGTGCAGCACGAGGCCCGGCGCGGGCCTGCGCCAGGTCCACCCGCGGCGGCGGGGGCGGTAATGCTCCAGGTCCCTGAGGATTTCGCGCACGTCCAGCGGCGCGTCGGGCTTCAGGCGGAAGTCGCTCATGCCGGCTCCCCCCCTTCAAACAGGGCTTTGGCCCCTTCCCAGTCCCCCCCGGAGAGCAGCTCCAGCCCGGCCTCGCGCGGGGGCAGGGAGCGCTTCAGCCCCAGCTTGTAGACCAGGTGCCCCGCGCCGTGGCCCAGCAGCCCGTGCTCCAGGCAGCCCTTGACCAGGGCCGCCGCCTCCAGGGAGGAGAAGCCCATGCGCAGCAGCACGCTGCGCTCGATGGAGGGCGTGGTGTATTCCCTCCCCATCTGGAGCAGCGGCGCCGTCAGCCGGTCCGCCAGGGACCAGAAGCGCTCCCGCAGCGCCTGGTCGTCCAGGCCTTCCAGGTGTGCCCGGCGCGTTAAAAAGTCGTCATTGCGGTTCATGATGGCCCTCCAGCATGTCGTCGATGGTTTTGCGGACAAAACCGGCGTCCGCGCGCGTTTCCTCCATCAGGAAGGCGATTTCCGCCTCCCCCGGCCTGTCCTTCCGCCCGGCCAGGGCGTTGCGGATGAGGGAGGCGCGCAGGCGGCCGAGGTCCACGTCCCGCGCCCGGATTTGGCCGGGATGCTCCGGCAGGACGATGCGTTTCCCGGGCTCCTCGCCCGCGGGGTCGCCCACGGACACCTCCACGCCGCTGCGCCGCGCGAAGGACAGCTGCGCGTTCTGGTGCTTGCCGGCCCCGGTGTACTCCGTCTCCTGCACGACGAGCAGGGCGTCCTCCGGCAGTTCCCTGGCCAGGCAGAAGGCGGCCGCCAGGCTGGTGTTGCCCGCGGGCCCGCGCTCCATGCCCTCCAGCACGGCCAGCATCTCCGTCACGTAGAACACCTCGCCCTGGGACAGGGTGACGTAGCGGTCCATGTAGCGCAGCGGCCGCGCGGCGGAGCGGGGCACGTCGGAGCGGTCCGGCCAGGTGGTGAAGGGCATGCCGAAGCCCGTGTGGCCGGTGGTGAAGGACTTGCGGTTGAACTGGCCGTCGCTGGCCATGTGCAGCCCGCGCAGGTCGACGGAGGCCGCGGCGAGCGGCGCCCCGCAGCCCGCCTTCTCCATGCCCCGGGCCGTGCCGGTCAGGTTGCCCCCGCCGGCGTTGGTGGCGACGACCAGGTCCGGGTCCTTCCCGAAGCGCGCCCGGCACTGGGCGACCAGCTCCTGCCCCAGGGTCTCCACGCCCAGCACGGCGTAGGGGGTGTACAGGGAGGCGTTGAAATAGCCCGTTTCCTCCAGCAGCCGCAAAAAGACGTAGAACAATTCCGGCCCCACGCTCAGCTGCACCACCTCGGCGCCGAAGGCCTCGCACTTGCGCGCCTTCTCGACGATTTCCGGCTGGCCGACGCCGCGGGAATCGTAGCATTCCTGCACGACGATGCAGCGCAGCCCCGCCTTGGCGCAGCAGGAGGCCACCGCGGCGCCGTAGTTGCCGCTGGTCGCGGTGATGACGCCCGGGTAGCCCAGCTTCTTCGCCATGTGGACGCTTAGCGCGGCGCGCCGCGCCTTGAAGGAGCCGGAGGGGTTGCAGGCCTCGTCCTTCACCAGGATGCGGGCGCCGAAGCCGGGGGCGGCGTAGCGGCGGGCCAGGGCGGTGACGTTTTTCAGTTCCGCCAGCGGCGTGTCCCCCACGCCGAAACCGCGCAGCACCTGCGCGACCTCGTCCAGGCCCATGCCGCAGGCGGCCATCATGGCCTCGTAGTCAAACGCGCAGCCGCCGCGCTCGAAGCGCGAATAATCCAGGCCGACGGCGGACTTCATGATGTCGCCGCGGCGGGCCATGACCTGCAGGTAGCTGTCAGCGCCCATCGCCCGGCCCTCCTTCCCGGAAGGCGGCGAGGATGCTCTCCCGCGCCTGCTGCAGCGCCGGGACGAAGTCCCCGAAGCCGTGGGAATAGGAAGGGTTGGCCGTCAGCAGCTCCCCCTCCTCCGCGCGCCCGGTCAGCGTCCTGACCCGGGCGGTCTCCCCGACCTGCGCGTCCTGCGTCAGCCAGCCCTTGACCCACTTCATCATCGGCACCCGGGCCGTGTCCTCCGGCACCTGGGGCGCGCGCTCCCCGGGGCGCAGCACGACGCTGCGCAGCAACACCCAGTCCCCTTTACTCGCCATTCTCATCCCTCCCGAAGGCGATGTCGCGGTAATCGCCCATCACGCAGCGGGGCACCGGCAGGTCCAGCATGCTCAGCAGGCCCGGGCGCGCCGCGACCAGGAAGGGCAGGACGTTGCAGGCCATGGCGACGGTGCCCGCCCCGCCGTCCACCTCCGGCTGAACGGCCATGTGTACCGGCGGGGTGCCTTCCAGCGTGATGTAATCCCCGGTGTGGACGCCGGCGGATTCCGGCTCGATTTGCTGGGGGTGGACGAGGTCGATGATTTCCCCGCTTTCGTCCCAGGCCTGCGCGGTCATGCTGACGCCCGCCACGCTGCCTTTGGGCGCGAAGCCGTGGGGGCTTTTGCGGTCCCTGTCCGTGATGATGGGCGCCATCTGGGCCTCGAACCGGCCGATTTCCATCCCCAGCGCCCTGGCAATCATCGCGGCGGACTCGCGGAAGCCCACGTGACCGGCCAGGGAGCCGTCCCGCGCGCCGCGCGCAAAGTCCTCCGGGCTGATGCCGATGCCCTGCTCCTGCATGACGGTTTCGCCAAAGGGGCTCAGGGAATTGACCCGCTCGCAGCGCACGTGGCGGACCTCCTGCATCACGCCCGAGAGGCAGACGGCCAGCAGGTCCATCATCATGCCCGGGTTGATGCCCGTGCCCAGGACGCTGACGCCGTAGCGCTTCGCCAGCCCGTCCATCTCCCGCGCCAGCTCCGGCTCCGACGCCCAGGGCCAGCTCATCTCCTCGGCGATGGTCAGCACGTTGACGCCCCGGAACAGCACCTCCCTGACCTTGGGGAAGACCCCCTTGACGAAGGAATCCGTGGCGATGACGCAGCAGTCCACCGGCGTGCCTTCCAGCGCCGTCGCGATGTCCGGCGTGACGGGCACCGCCTTCCCTCCAGGCGCGGGGAGGCCCAGCGCCTCGTGCAGCGCGCGCCCGGCGAGGGCGGGGTTGATGTCGCAGGCGCCGACGATTTCGACGCCTTCGCGCCGGGACAGCAATTCCGCGATGCCGCGGCCCATCGCGCCCAGGCCCCAGAGGACGACCCTGACTTTTCTCATCTCCCTCTCCTCACTGCCGGCCGATGGTGGCGACCATGACGGCCTTGATGGTGTGCAGGCGGTTCTCCGCCTGGTCGAACACATGGGACTGCGCCGAGCGGAAGACCGCGTCGGACACCTCCATTTCCGAAAGGCCGTATTGCTCGTGCACCTCCGCCCCCGTCGCGGTGTTCAGGTCGTGGAAGGCCGGCAGGCAGTGCAGGAAAATGGCGCGGGGGTTGCCCGTCTTTTCCATCACCTCCGGGGTGACCGCATAGCCCCTGAGCAAACGGATGCGCTCCGCGAAGCGCGCCTCCTCGCCCATGGATACCCAGACGTCCGTGTACACCGCGTCGGCGCCCTTCACGGCGTCCAGGCCGGAGGAGACGGTGACGCTCCCGCCGTTCGCCTTCGCCAGCCTCGTCATGTCTTTCAGCAGGCCGGCCTCGGGCCTGAGCTCCTTCGGGCAGACCGCCGCATAGCGCAGGCCCAGCTTGGCGCAGATGATCATCAGGGAGTTGGCCACGTTGTTGCGCGCGTCGCCGACATAGGCCAGCTTGCAGTCCGCAAGCGGCTTCCCGGCGTGCTCCTCCAGGGTCATCAGGTCGGCCAGCGCCTGGGTGGGGTGGTAGAGGTCCGTCAGCCCGTTCCAGACCGGCACGCCCGAAAACCGGGCCAGCTCCTCGGCGGTCTGTTGCGCGAAGCCCCGGAACTCGATGCCGTCGTAGAAGCGCCCCAGCACCTTCGCGGTGTCCTCCAGCGACTCCTTCTTGCCCATCTGCGAGTTGGACAGGAAGGTGGCGTTGCCCCCCTCGTCCCAGCAGGCGGTCTCGAAGGCGCAGCGCGTGCGGGTGGAGGTCTTCTCGAAAATCAGCACGACGTTGCGGCCGCGCAGCAGGCCGCCCGGGATGCCGGCGCGCTTCTTGCGCTTCAGGTCGTGCGCCAGGTCCAGCAGGTAGCGGATTTCCTCGGCGGAATAGTCCAGGAGCGTCAGCAGGGAGCGGCCTTTGAGCTGGACGGGCATAGGGGTTCCTCCTCTGTGATGTGATGGGGCGGTCTCAGACCGGGTCGCGCTTCAGCGGCATGGACATGCAGCGGGGACCCCCCCGGCCGCGGCCCAGCTCGGCGCCGGGCACCTCGATGGTGCGGACGCCGTGGTCCTTGAGGATGCGGTTGGTAACGGCGTTGCGGTCGTACACGATGACGGCGCCGGGCTTGACGCACAGCGTGTTGCTGCCGTCGTTCCACTGCTCGCGCTCCGAGGCGATGAGGTCCTCCCCCCCGCAGGGGATGAGGGTGACCCGGTCAAGCCCCAGCTCCCCGGACAGGACGTCGGACAGGGCGCCCTGGAGCTCCCTGACCTGAAGCTCCCCCCCGGACTGCGTCATCCGGTAGCACTTCAGGTGGGGCAGGATGCCGGGGTGGTAGGTGAAGGTGCCCCGGTCAACCTGGGTGAAGACGGTGTCCAGGTGCATGAAGGCGCGGATGTTGGGGATGTGGAAGACCAGGACGGCATCGATGCCGCTGTCGGCGTCCGAGAGGACGGCGCGCGCCAGGCCCTCCAGCGCCTCCGGCTGGGTGCGCTGGGACAGCCCCGCCCCCAGCACCCCGTTGCCCAGGTTGAGCAGGTCGCCGCCCTCCAGGCTGAAGGGCGCGTCCGGGCCGTACCAGGACTTGACCCGGCCCAGGAAATCCGGGTGGCGGGAGAAGATGTAGCGGCTGTAAATCGTCTCCCGCTGGCGGGTGAGCGCGTACATCCGGGAAAAGGCGATGCCCCGGCCCACGGCGGCGAAGGGGTCGCGGGTGAAGTAGAGGTTGGGGATGGGATCCAGCAGATAGCGGGTGTCGCGCCGGACCGCGCGGGTCAGCGGGCGCCCCCGGTAGACGCCGGCCTCGTCGTAGGTGACGCCGGCCATTGTCTTTTCAATCAGCGCCTCGTCGTCCGGGATGTCCGACAGCAGGCGGGTCAGCGCCGCCTCCTCCTGCCGGGCGGCGTCGCCCCCCTCCCGGATGAAGTCCCGGATGAAGTCCGCCCGCGCCTGCGGCGACGACAGGCTTTGCGCGGCTGCCTTCCGGAGGTAGCAGACCTCGGCGCCCTCCTCCCGGAGGGCCTGGACGAAGCGGTCGTGCTCCTGCTGCGCGCCCTTCAGGTAGGGGATGTCGTCAAAGAGCATGCGGCTCAGATGGGGCGGCGTCAGCTGCTCCAATTCCGGGCCGGGGCGATGGACCAGCACTTTCCTGAGCGCTCCGATTTCACTGAACACTTCTACGCGCATGGCAGCCTCTTTTGTCTTTCTGATGTTTTTCATTCTACCATGAATATACAGGACTGCATAGTCCTATGCGGAAGCCGGGCAAAGCCCGCCGCGCCTTGACAGCCCGCGGGAAAGCAAGGATAATCAGGCAAAACAAAATGACCGGGAGGGCCTGATGCGGGAGTTGTGGGAGGGCGTCGTCAACTTCTTTGCCACGGCGTCGGCGGACGTGGCGCTGAAAATCCTGGGCGCCGCCGTGATGCTCTTCGCGGGGTTCCGGCTCGTCCGCTTCGCCGTGCGCCTGCTGCGCCGCGCGATGCAAAAGGGCAGGCTGGACCCGGGCGTGCAGGACTTCCTGGAGAACGCGATTTCCATCGCCCTGCGCTTCACCCTGATTATCAGCGTGCTGGTCTACCTGGGCGTGCCCGCGGCCTCCTTCGTCGCTATCCTGACCTCCGCCGGCCTGGCCATCGGCCTGGCGCTGCAGGGCAGCCTGAGCAACCTGGCCGGCGGGATGATGCTGCTGTTCTTCCACCCCTTCCGCTCGGGCGACTACATCAAGACCGACAGCGCGGAGGGCGTGGTGCAGAGCATCTCGGTGATGTACACGACGCTCAGGACGCTGGACGGCAAGAAGGTGGTCATCCCCAACGCCATGCTGTCCAACGGCGTCATCACGGACTTCACCTGGCACGACACCCGGCGGGTGGACGTGAGCGTGACGGTGGGGCTGACGGAAGACAGCCAGGCCGTGCGTACGCTGATGGAAGAAGCCGCCCGGAGCATCCCCACGGTGCTCCCGGAACCGGCGCCCGCCGCCTTCCTGGACAAGATGGCGGACGGCGTGCTGCAGTTCACCCTCAGGTGCTGGGCGCGGACGCCGGAGTTCTGGGACACCCAGCTGAAGCTGACAGAGGACGTCAAGGCCCGGCTGGACCGGGCGGGCGTCGCGCTGCGCGCGCCCACCCGCGACGTCCGGCAGATATAGGGAGCAGGGCGTCCGTTCCAGGACGGCAGGCCGGTTTTGGCGCCCCAGACACAAAAAAGCCCCGGACGGGGCATCAGACTGTCAAAAAACCATTTCATGGGAGGTATCGGAGGGCGAAGCCCTCTCAGACTGTCGAAAAAGGTCTGCGGACCTTTTTCGATTCGGAAGATTGCTGCGGAATGTTTTCGCTGTTCGCGAAAACGCCCCGCGCGTCCGGCAGAGCCGGACGACACGATTGTAATCGGTGGGCTGCCGCCCCCCGAAGCCCCCTGCATCATGGTCTGTAGTAAGGTTTTTTGACAAACTGGCGGGGAGCCTTCTTTGAAGGCTCCCCCGTGAAAATGACCAGGGAACGTCTGTTATCCCCGGGGACTGCCGTCCGCGCCTGTCACTTTTTCCCTTCTGTCCGGCGCCTCAGCACACCCGCCTGCATCGCGTCGCACCAGCCGTCCCATTTCAAGCGGTATTCCTGTTGGCTGACGACACGGGAAAGCAGGCCGGCCGGGCTGAAGATTCCCTGCCTTCTGCATTCGGACACGCATTCGCGGTACATGTCCCAGTCAAGCTCCTCCCTTTCCCATTCCAGGGGAAACGCCAAGATGCCCGCCCGCAGCGCGGCGACCGCCCTGGTATGGCCGTCCGTCATGACGGGCACGCCGACGAGCAGCTTGACGGGAATGGGCTCAAGGCCCGGCCCGTCCCCCGCGCGGAGCTGTGCTTCCGCGCGTTTCAACTTTTCCTCCGAAACGAGGAACTGCGACGGCTGGATGTCCAGCAGGGCCAGGTTTTCACACGGCATCATCGGCTCCCCTTCATGAGGCGTCATCCGGCCTGACGGTTCCGGTGCGTTGAAACAAGGCGCGGCGCAGACGAATCTGGATATCACATCCTTCGCCAAGCCGCCTGAAGGAACCGTTTTGACAGCAAACCGGTTTCCCCGCGCTATTCCAGCACGACCCGCAGCGACATCTCCGCAACCTTGGACAGCGTCTCGTGGACGGAGCAATGCTTGGCGGCCAGCTCGGCCGCGCGCTGGAAGCCCTTTTCCCCTTTGGCGCCGCGGATGGTGAACACGATGTCCACGGTTTTAAGCGTGGTGGGCACCTCCTCGCGCTTGACGCCATGAATGGAAAACGCCGCGCTATCGAACTCCAGCCGCATTTTCCGCGCGATGCCCAGGAAGGTGGAGTAAAAGCAGCCGCCCAGCGCGCCCAGCAGCAGCTCGTAGGGCGCCAGCATCCCCTCCCCCTTGCCCACCTTCACCGCGCCGTTCTTCGCGGTCAGGGTGCCTTCGAATTCGTTCGTGAAGCCCAGTTTCACCGTGGTCTCGCTCATGCTTTCCCCTCCCTTTCAGCGTGTCCCAGGGGGATGTTACCCGGCGAACGCCCGCGCGCTTACCAGGCCGGCGGCTGCCAGAGCATGGCATGGCCCGCCTGCCGGCTTTTCCGCACGTCGATGAGCCGCTGGTTGCGGCTGCCGCGGAAGTCCAGCTCCAGGGAGCGCTCCGCCAGCAGGAAGGGCCCGTCCACCAGCACGTCGCAGGCCTGAAGCAACGCCGCCGCCGCTCCGCCCATTCTCTCAAGCGCCTCGTAGGTGTACCCCGAATACGCCCACACCGACAGCCCCAGCGCCCTGGCGCCCAGGGCCAGCTCGAGGCAGGCCTCCGGCTGCGCGAAAGGCTCCCCGCCCGACAGCGTCAGCCCGTCCAGCAGGGGGTTTTCCTTCAAGCCCGCGAGCACCGCCGCGGTGTCCGTCTCATAGCCGCCGGCCGGGTCGTGGGTGTCCGGGTTGTGGCAGCCGGGGCAGCGGTGGGGGCAGCCCTGCGTGAACACGGCCAGGCGCAGGCCCGGGCCGTCCACGATGCTGTCGCTGACCGTGCCGTTGAGGCGGATGTTCATATGCGGTACCTCCGGGGAGGGATCGGCGGGGCATCCCCGAAGGAATGCCCCGGACCCCCCATTGCTTTAACCGTTCGCTTTCTCGCCAGGCCGCGAAGCGCGGCCGGCCGTTCAGTCCGTTTCGACCGCGTGCTTGACGCGCTGCTTCTCCTCGGCCTGCTTGGCGTTGTTGAAGCGGTCCGTGGTGCCCACCAGGTAGCCGGTGATGCGGCGGATGCGCTCGAACTTGTGCTCCTCCTCGTCCCGGCCGCACTGGGGGCAGCTGTCCCCGATGATGCCGTTGAAGCCGCACACCGGGTCGCGGTCCACGGGGTGGTTGATGGAGCCGTAGCCCACGCCGGTGTCGTGCATGAAGCGCACGATTTTCTCAAACGCGTCCAGGTTTTTCGTCGGGTCGCCGTCCATCTCCACGTAGGTGATGTGCCCGGCGTTGGTCAGCGCGTGGTAGGGCGCCTCCAGGCTGATTTTCTTGAAGGCGTTGATGGGGTAGTAGACCGGGATGTGGAAGGAGTTGGTGTAGTAGTCCCGGTCGGTCACCCCGGGGATGCTGCCGAACTTCTTGCGGTCCAGGCGCACGAAGCGGCCGGACAGCCCCTCCGCCGGGGTGGCGATGAGGGTGTAGTTCAGCTTCCGCTCGGCGCTCTTCCTGTCCAGGAAGGCGCGCATGAAGCCCACGATTTCCAGACCCAGGTTCTGGCTCTCCTCGCTCTCCCCGTGGTGCTTGCCACGCAGGGCGACCAGCGTCTCCGCAAGGCCGATGAAGCCCATGGTCAGGGTGCCGTGCTTCAGCACCTCGCGCACCTCGTCGTCCCACTTGAGGTTCTCGCTGCCCATCCACACGTGCTGCCCCATCAGGAAGGGGAAGTTGTACACCTTCTTGCGCGCGATGATTTCAAACCGCTCGTTGAGCTGGTCGTAGGCCAGCTCCATCTTGCGCTCCAGCTCCTCGAAGAACCAGCTTACGTCGCCCTTGGCCTCAATCGCGATGCGCGGCAGGTTGATGGAGGTGAAGGAGAGGTTGCCCCGCCGGGGCGCCACCTCCTGGCCGGCGTCGAAGGCGTTTGCCATCACGCGGGTGCGGCAGCCCATATAGCCCACCTCGGTCTCCGGGTGGCCGGGCTTGTAGTACCGCAGGTTGTAGGGCGCGTCCAGGAAGGAGAAGTTGGGGAAGAGCCGCTTGGCCGAGGTGCGGATGGCCAGCTTGAACAGGTCGTAGTTCGGGTCGCCGGGGTTGAAGTTGACGCCCTCCTTGACGCGGAAAATCTGGATGGGGAAAATCGGCGTCTCCCCGCGACCCAGGCCGGCCTCCGTCGCCAGCAGGAGCTGCTCCATCACCAGCCGGCCCTCCGGGGAGGTGTCCGTGCCGTAGTTGATGGAGGAGAAGGGCACCTGCGCGCCGGCGCGGCTGTTCATGGTGTTGAGGTTGTGCACCAGCGCCTCCATCGCCTGGAAGGTGGCCTTGGTGATTTCCTTTTTGGAGAACTTGCGGGCGGAAGCCAGCAGCTTCTGGGCTTCCTCCGGCTTCATCCAGGCCTCCAGGCGCTTTTTGAGCGCAGCGTCGAAGGCCTCCTTTTCCTCCATCTCCGGAATCAGGCCGGTTTCCTCCTCGACCCCGGCGAGCAGGCGCGCCGCCTCCGCGTCCCCGTCCTCCACGCCGTACTCCGCGTCCAGCAGGCGGCCGATGTTGTCGCGGAAGCGCTTGCGGTAGGTCTTGCGCACGCCCGGCGCCATGCCGTAGTCGAAGTTCACGATGCTCTGCCCGCCGTGCTGGTCGTTCTGGTTGGCCTGGATGGCGATGCAGGCCAGGGCGGAGTAGGAGTAGATGTCCTTGGGCTCCCGCAGCACGCCGTGGCCGGTGGAAAACCCGTCCTTGAACAGCTGCAGCAGGTCAATCTGGCAGCAGGTGGTGGTCAGCGTCAGGAAGTCCAGGTCGTGGATGTGGATGTCCCCCTCCCGGTGCGCCGCGGCATGCCGGGGGTTGAGCACGTACATGTCGTAAAATTGTTTGGCGCCCTCGGAGCCGAACTTGAGCATGGAGCCCATCGCACTGTCGCCGTTGATGTTGGCGTTCTCGCGCTTGATGTCCGAGTCGATGGCGCTGGAGAAGGTGATGTCTTCGTAGGTCTTCATCAGCCGGGTGTTCATTTCCCGCACGCGGCTGCGCTCGGCGCGGTAGAGGATGTAGGCCTTGGCGGTGAGCACGAAGCCCTTCTCGATGAGCACGCGCTCCACCACGTCCTGCACCTGCTCCACCGTGGGGCTGGAGGGGATGTCCTCGCCCTTTTCCAGCTCGTCCGTCACCAGGCGGGCCAATTCCGCCGCGGTCTCGGCGCCCTTGTGGCTGCCGCTGGCCGCCAGCGCCCGGGCGATGGCCTGCTGGATCTTGTCCCGGTCAAAGGGAACCTGCCGCCCGTCGCGCTTGATGATGGTCGAGATCATGATAAAGCCTCCTGTATTATCGTCTTTATGAGATGAGATAGCAGGGCGATTATAGTCCGCCGCCCGGGTACTGTCAAGGATAAAACCACAAAAGATTGTATTCATTCCCGTATACACCACAACATATGGTAGTGAAAGGCCGCCCGGCGGTTCCCGCGGCCGCGCCCGCTTTTCCCCGCCTTGACAGGAATTCGGGCCGGGTGCTATACTGCGTTTAATTCCCCGGAAACGGGTATAATATCGGGTTTAAGGAGAATCGCGTGACCGTCAAGGCAAAAAAGAAACATAAAAGCAACCTGCCCGCCCGGCTGCTGAGCGTCTTCCTGGCGCTCTTGATTGTGGGCGGCTCCCTGGCCGCGTTGGTTGAGCTGCTCTGAGAGCATTTCAATACTGATAAAATCCATATAAGGAGGGTTTCCCATGGAACTCAAAGGCTCCCAGACCGAGAAGAACCTCTGGACCGCGTATGCCGGCGAAAGCCAGGCCCGCAACAAGTACGACTATTTCGCTTCCGCCGCCCGCAAGGAAGGCTATGAGCAGATCGCCGGCATCTTCGAGGAAACGGCGCTCAACGAGAAGGAGCACGCCAAGCGCTGGCTGATCGCGCTGCAGGGCTTTGAAGACGGCAAGACCCCCGGCGGCACCCGTAAGAACCTGACCGCCGCCGCCGCCGGCGAGCACTACGAGTGGACCGAGATGTACAAGGGCTTCGCCGAGACCGCCCGCCAGGAAGGCTTCAAGGACATCGCGCTGGAGTTCGAGAACGTCGCCAAGGTCGAGTACGAGCACGAGGCGCGCTACAACCAGCTGGCCAAGCGCCTGGACGACGACTCCGAGTGGGTGTCCGAGTCCCCGGTGCGCTGGCGCTGCCGCAACTGCGGCTTCGTCTACGAAGGCACCAAGCCCCCCAAGCTCTGCCCCGCCTGCAAGCACCCGCAGAACTTCTTCGAGCGCGCCGCCGGCAACTATTGACCCTTGCCCCGGTTCGCCTGAACCGCGAAACCCCGGAGACGCCTCTCCGGGGTTTTCTTGTTCCCCTGGATGACCTGGCGCGGGGTTTCCCGGGGTATATTCGGGAAAAGCTGACGAAGGAGGCTTCCGTATGGAAAGGCCGGACATTTTCCTGGATTCCATCTGCCTGGACTGCGAGTGGGAGCAGGTTCCCGACATGGTCCGCTTTTACGCGGCGCTGCTGGGCTTTGAGGCGGAGGGCTTGGACGGGGACGTGATGCCGGCGGTCGTCGGCAAGAACGTCAGCCTCTCCTTCCAGCCGGTCAACGGCTACCTGGCGCCGACCTGGCCCAACGAAATCAGGGGCCAGCAAAGCCACCTGGACCTGATTGTCAAGGACCTGCCCAAAGCGGTCGCCTACGCCCGTTCCATCGGGGCCAGGGACGCCCCGGCGCAGTACGGGGACACTTGGTTTGTGATGCTGGACCCGGCGGGGCATCCCTTCTGCCTGACCCTCAACGGGCCGCTGGTCGCGCATCCCTGGCGGGAATAGGCCGCCAGGGAAGACGGTTGGATAAGACAGGAGCCGGACCTGGGCCCGGCTCAGACTGTCAAAAAACCATTTCATGGGAGGTATCGGAGGGCGAAGCCCTCTGATGGTAATCCGCGGCAGCGACAT
>ENA-UOUL01002065-UOUL01002065.1-bioreactor-metagenome-genome-assembly--contig:-NODE-2065-length-25009-cov-5.404540_pt1 | contig 25009 bp, 18 predicted proteins | sample MGYA00249838_ERZ747220 | MGnify/ENA primary metagenome ERZ747220 (study PRJEB28778, sample SAMN05720191) | bioreactor metagenome | isolation source: Anaerobic biogas reactor | place: USA:Washington...
AGCTGCTTTTCCCCGGTGGACAGCCGGCTGCCCCCCTCCCCCACCGGGGTGTAGTAGCCCTTTTCCAGTTTCAGGATAAAGCGCTCCGCGTCCACCAGGCGGGCGGCGGCGCTGGCCTGTTCCAAAGTGGCCCCCGGGTCCGCATAGCGGATGTTGTCAAGAACGCTGCCGGAAAACAGCCGGGGCTCCTGCAGCACATAGCCCAGGTTGCTCTGCAGCCACAGCTGGCTGCGCTCCCGGTAGTCCACCCCGTCAATCAGGATGCGGCCCTCCGCGGGCTCATAAAAGCGGCAGATCAGGTTCACGATGGTGGACTTGCCCGCCCCCGTGGGTCCCACCAGGGCGATGGTCTCCCCCGGCTGCACGTGGAGGTTGAAGTCCTTTAGCACCTGCTCCCCGTCCTTATAGCGGAAGGTGACGTTCTCAAAGGTGATCTCCCCCTTCAGCTCCTCCCAGTTCTCCCGTTTGGGGTGGAAGTTGTCGCCGTATTTCGCCTCCACCTCCGGGGTGTCCTTGATCTCGGGCGCGGTTTCCAGAAGGCCGATCACCCTTTCCGCCGCCGCCTGCATGCGCTGCATCTCGCCAAAGATATAGGCGATGTCCCGGATGGGGTTAAAGAACATCATGGAATAGCTCACAAAGGCGGTCACCGTGCCCAGGGACAGGGCCCCCTTTAGCACCTGATTTGAGCCATAGGTTAAGGCAAAGGCGCTGGCCAGGGAGGAGATCGCCAGCACCATGGGCAAAAACAGGCTGGACAGGGTGGCGGAGCGCACGGAGGCCCGGCGCATGTCATGGGTTAATTCGCTGAACTCCTTGAAGTTCTCCTCCTCCCTCACCAGGGATTGGGTGGTTTTGGCGCCCATGATGCCCTCGTTAAAGGCGCCGGTGATGCGGGAGTTCATCCGGCGCACCTCCCGCTGGGCCTTCAGGATGCGCTTCTGGAAGTAGATGGTCACCAGGATGATGGGGGGCACCACCGCCAAAACGCCTAAGGCCAGCTGCCAGTTGATCACCAGCATCACCACCGTTGAGATCACCAGAAAGATCATCGCATAGGCGATGTCCACCAGGCTCCAGCCGATGGCGTCCGCCAGGTGGGAGATGTCGCTTGTCATGCGGCTCATCAGGTAGCCCACGGGCATCCGGTCGTAATAGGAAAAGGGCAGCTCCTGAAGCTTTTTAAAGCCCCGGGTGCGCATGTCATAGGCGATGGAAAACTCCACCCGCCCCGCCTGGTCGATAAACTTATACACCGCGTAGGTCTGCATGGCGATCATCACCAGGTAGGCCAGCACAAACAGCCACAGCCCGCTGGTGTCCCGGGGGATGACATAGCGGTCGATGACAAAGCGGGTCATCAGCGGCACCACGATGTCCACCACCGCCAGCACCCCCATCATCACCGCGATCAGCCCCAGCCGCTTCCATTGGCCGCGGGCATCTTTTAAAAGCCTGATCCAGATGGAAAAATCCAGCTTCTTATCAGGCGCGTAGTCCTGCGCGTGGTCTGTCATACCGTCCTCCTTTGCGCTTGGGAAACTGGCCCGGCCCCAGCCTCTTCCTCCTCTGACAGGCCGGACTGGATGTGATTGATGCGCTGATACAGCCCCGGGCGCAGGGTCAGCTCCTCATGGCTGCCCTCCTGGGCCAGCCTGCCCTCCTCCAGCACCAGGATGCGGTCCGCCTCCTTTAGGGTGAGGATGCGGTGGCTGATGATGATGGTGGTCACGCCCCTGCGCCGCTGTTTTAAGTTCTGGCGGATGAGGGCGTCCGTCTGGGTGTCCACCGCGGAGAGGGAGTCGTCAAAGATCAGGATGTCCCCGCCCTTAAGCAGGGTGCGGGCGATGGCGGCCCGCTGCTTCTGCCCGCCGGAGAGGGTAACGCCCCGCTCCCCCACCAGGGTGTCCCAGCCTTTTTCGCTCTGGGTGATGAAGTCATGGGCCTGGGCGTCCCGGGCGGCCTGCTCCACCTCCTCCCGTGTGGCCCGGGGCGCGGCGATGCGCAGGTTGTCATAAATGTTTTTGGAATACAGGAAGGGTTCCTGCAGCACCAGGCCCACCCGGCTTCTTAAGTGCTTGCGGTCCATCCCGTTTAAGTCCACGCCGCCGATGGTGATCCGGCCGGACTGGGGCCTGTACATGCGCTGCAGCAACAGCGCTATGGTGGACTTTCCGGAGCCGGTGGCGCCCAGGATGGCCACGGTCTCCCCGGCGCTAATGGTAAAGCTTAAGTTTTTCAGCACATCCTGCCCGCCGTCATAGCGGAAGGTGACCTGGTCAAACACGATGTCCCCGGACAGGTCCGGTTTGCTCGCCTCCGCCACATCCGCCTCCTCCTTTTCCCGGAGGATTTCGTCAATGCGCTCCAGCGCCACCATGCTGCGCCCCCCGTCTGAGAGGATGCGGCCCAGCTGGCGGATGGGGCCCACCAGCATGCTGATGTAGCTGGTGAACACCACCAGATCCCCCACGCTGATGCGCCCGGCGATGGCCTCAAAGATGCAGATCACCATGGTCAGCACGATCTGAACGGAGCTGAGGGCATCGCTTAGGCCCCAGTACCCCGCCTCCAGGTGCACGCTTGAGATGAACTTATCCCGCTGGTCCCGGTTGACCTCGTCAAAGCGCTCGATTTCCGTCTGCGCCTGGCCAAAGGCCCGCACCACCCGCACCCCGGTGAGGTTTTCCTGAAGCACCGCGCTCATCTTGCCGTCCGCCTCGTCCGCCCCGCGGAAGGCCTTGAGCACCCGCTTGAAGAACACCATGGAAAACACCAACAGAAGGGGCATCACCGCCAGGGAGATCAGGGTGACCTTCACGGAGATGGGCAGCATCAGCGCCAGGGCGATGCCCACCATCAGGGCGGTGGTCACGATGTTCATCAGGTGAAAGCTTAAAAACCGGCGCACCGTGTCCACATCCGAAGTGCAGCGCTGCACCAGATCCCCCGTGGAGGCCCGGCTGTGGTAGGCGAAGGGCAGCTCCTGCAGGTGGATGTAAAGCCGGTCCCTGAGGCTCCTGGCCGCGTTTTCAGAGGCCATGGCGGTCCAGCGGCCCTTATAGAAGCTGCAGATGCCGTTTAAAAGGCTGATCAGTATAATCACCGCCCCCGCGCCTAAAAGCGGGGCGATCAGGCCGCCCCTCTGGCTTAGGGCATGGGCCCAGCCGGAAAAGGGCGCGGGCAGCCGGGAGGGCATCCCGGCCAGGTAATGGTCCAGCACCTCCGCCAGAACGGCGGGGGTCATAAAGCCCAGGAAGACGCTGGCGATGGTGCACAGTGAGGCGCCCAAAAATAGGCGCCCGTTTTCCCTGACCAGCTCTGCTAAAAGGCGTTTGCTTCTTTCTTTCATACTTGCTCCATTGGTTTTGTTAAGGCAAAAAAACAGCCCCGCGCATGCGCCGGAGCTCCCTTAAAGGCAACCGAAACCAATGTTTCAGTTCAACCAAACGAGCCCGCGCCATGCCATCCCCATGACTTCCGCCTGCCAGATCCTCTTCATGTCGCGGTCTCCTTTCTGTAAGATGGGCCCATTGTAGACCCAAAAGCCAGGCTTGTCAAACAAAATATCACAAAATCAGCAAAAAAAGCGGCGCCCGCAGAAAAGGGGGCGCCGCAGGGAACGGATGACTTTACCAGCTGGCGTTCATGGCCCGGGATACGGCGTTTTGATGGGTGCCGTCCACCCGGTTGGTCTCATGGGTTTTGGTCTTGTAAAAGTGGATGCAGAAATGGCCTTCGAAATTGTTGCCGGAGATGGTGGAGGTGCCGTGGGGCATGGTGTTCATGGAGGCGGCGTACACATGGCCGTGGTATTTGACCAGGATGGCCCGGCGCGCCCAGGAGTAGGAGCCGCCGGAGATATCCTTCATAATCTGGGCGTTTTGGGCGTTGGTGGGCTCCGCGTCCAGATGGTTGGAGCCACTCCAGCGCCGGGCGGTGAAGGTGCGCCCGCTGGCGATGTCCTTGACGGTGAAAGTCGCCCCCTTGGGGATGGTGCTGCTGCCGCCGTTAAACCAGTCCAACCGCTCGGTTTCATAGGTGTAATTGGCGGCGTTTGCGCCAAAGAGCTTGCGGATGGTGGCAAAGCCCGCGATGCCGTCCGCCTCAAGGCCCACGGCCCTCTGGTAGCGGGTGACCGCCGCGGTGGTCTGCTGGCCGTAGCTGCTGTCAATGGGCGCCTTGTAATAGCCCTTGATCTTCAGCGCCTGCTGCAGGGCCTTCACGTGGCTGTTGGCGTTGCCGGGGCGGGTGGTGTTGGGTACCTTGATGTCGGCGATGCGGGTGATGCCGTCCATGCGCGGGTCGTTTTTGGCGGTGGTCTCGGAAAGCTTGCCAAAGAGGCTCTGGATGGTCTGGCTGTCCGCCCGTCCGGTGACGCTTAGCTTGTTGGCCCGCTGATAGGCCTTCACCGCCTCCTCGGTGGCGGGGCCGAACTTGCCGTCCACCGTGCCGCTTAAGTGCTTTTTGATCTGAAGGGCGCGCTGGAGCTTTTCCACATCCTCCCCGGAAGAGCCGCTGCGGGTCTCCTTGGGCGCGTCCCCCAGGCCTGAGATATACTTCACCTTGGCGTATTTGCTCACATAGACGGGCTCATCCAGCTTCTTACGGGCGGCGCTGGAAACATCCACGAACTTTTTCATCATATAGCCGCTGTATGATTTATAGCTCACCGCGTAAAAGTCCTTGGAGCTGCCGGTGACGGTCACCTTGTCGCCTTTGTCCAGGGTATCGTAATACATGCTGGAGGTGTTGGCCCGGCTTCTGAGGAAAACCTTGTCCGCGTTGACGGTGCCCGTAAAACTTTCAGCGCCCATGGTCAGGGGCAAAAGGGCGGACAACAGAAAAACCGCAAGCAGGGCAATCGCTTTGCGTCTTAAGCTATAGCTTGACATCTTAGCCTCCTTGGATAAGGTCGATTAAAGGATTAGATCGCTTGAAAGCAATATATTACAAAGTTGTTAAGTTGTCAAGTGCTTTTTTTAATAATTCTGCAAACTTCACAGCCTGGCCGGAGGCAAGCTGCGCGTTTCCCTTTTGTACGCTTTCTGTTAGAATGATACAGGCTGACAGGACGGAAGGGAGCGGACATGGCGGTAATTCCAATGGCGCAAAAAGAACTGGGGCTGATGGGCCTGGACGTGGGTTCCACCACCATCAAGGCGGTGGTGATGGAGGCCACAAGCGGTCAGGTGCTGTTTGACCGCTATTTCCGCCACCACGCGGACATTTTGGAGGCGATGAAAACCCTGGTGGCAGAGGCCGCGGCAGCGCTTCCCCACCTGCGGGTGCTGCCTGCGGTGACCGGCTCCGGCGGGATGAGCGCGGCGGAAAAACTGGGCCTCCCCTTTGTGCAGGAGGTGATCGCCGCCACCGCCGCGATAGACGCCTATTGCCCGGGGACGGATGTGGTGATTGAACTGGGCGGCGAGGACGCCAAGATCACCTATCTCACCCCCGCCCTGGAGCAGCGCATGAACGGCAGCTGCGCCGGGGGCACAGGCGCCTTTTTGGACCAGATGGCGGCCCTGCTGAAAACCGACGCCCAGGGCTTAAACGCGCTGGCCAAAAAGCACAAGGCCCTCTATCCCATCGCCTCCCGCTGCGGCGTGTTTGCCAAGACGGACCTGCAGCCCCTTATCAACGACGGCGCCGCCAAGGAGGACCTGGCCACCTCCGTGATGTACAGCGTGGTCAACCAGACCATCGCGGGCCTGGCCTGCGGGCACCCCATCCGGGGCAAGGTGGTGTTTTTAGGCGGCCCCCTTTATTACATGAGCGAGCTGCGCCGCGCCTTTGAAAATACCCTGGGGGATCAGGTGTCCTCCTTTGTCTGCCCTGAGAACGCCCAGCTTTTTGTCGCCCTGGGGGCGGCCCTCCTGGCCCAGGAAGAGGCCGGGGAAAGCCTTTTGCTCAAAGACCTGCTGGCCCGCTTTGATAAGGCCGGGGCTCCGGCCCGGGAGGTGGACCGCCTGCGCCCCCTGTTTAAAAGCCCCGAGGAAAAGGCCGCCTTTGACCAGCGCCACAACCAAAGCCGCCTGCCCCGGGGGGACATCAAAAAGGCCCAGGGCCCCTGCTTTTTAGGGATAGACGCGGGCAGCACCACCACCAAGGCCGCCCTTCTCAATCAGCAAGGCCAGCTGATCTATGACTATTACGCCAGCAACCAGGGGGATCCGGTCAGCTGCGCGCTGGGCATCTTAAAAGAAGTGTATGCCCTTTTGCCGGATCCGGCCTATATCGCCTCCTCCCTGGTGACGGGCTATGGAGAGGGCCTGATCAAGGCGGCCCTGCGCATGGACCACGGGGAAATCGAGACCGTGGCCCACTACCGCGCCGCCAGCCGGCTGGTGCCCGAGGTCAGCTTCATCCTGGATATCGGCGGGCAGGACATGAAATGCCTGCACATCCGGGACGGGGCCATTGACAACATCAAAATCAACGAGGCCTGCTCCTCCGGCTGCGGCTCCTTCCTGCAGGCCTTTGCCCAAACCCTGGGCACGGATATCCAGACCTTCACCCAGGCGGCCCTTGAGGCCAAAAGCCCGGTGGACCTGGGCAGCCGCTGCACCGTGTTTATGAACAGCCGGGTAAAGCAGGCCCAGCGGGAAGGGGCGGGCGTGGGGGATATTTCCGCCGGCCTGGCCTATTCCGTGGTGCGCAACGCCCTGTACAAGGTGATGAAGCTCAAGTCCCCGGACGAGCTGGGGCAGCGGGTGGTGGTTCAGGGCGGCACCTTTATAAACGACGCGGTGCTGCGCTCCTTTGAGATGGAGCTGGGCCGGGAGGTCACCCGCCCCAAGGAGGCGGGCCTGATGGGCGCTTTGGGGGCGGCGCTGATCGCCAAAGGCCGCTGGCATGAAGGCGCCCGTTCCGGCATCCTAAGCCTTAAGGAGGCGCAGGATTTCACCATGACCTCTAAGGCCGGCCTCTGCAAGCGCTGTGAGAACCGCTGCCGGCTGACGGTGTCCCGCTTCCCGGACGGGCAGCGCCACATCTCCGGCAACCGCTGCCTAAGAGGCGAAGGGGCACAGCAGGGCAGCACGCTTCCGGATCTTTTAAGCTACAAGCATGACCTGCTCTTTGACCGGGCCTGCCTCAAGGCCGATCACGCGCCCCGGGGCGTGATGGGCCTTCCCCGGGCGCTGAACATGTATGAAAATTATCCCTTCTGGCACGCCTTCCTCACAGCGCTTGGCTTTTCCGTGCTGCTCTCGCCCCCTTCCAGCCACGAGGGTTTCCGGGCGGGCATGGACAGCATCCCCTCCGAATCCGTATGCTACCCGGCCAAGCTGGCCCACGGGCACATTCAGGCGCTTTTAGACGCGGGCTGCACCGCCATCTTCTACCCCTCGGTGGCCTATGAGAAAAAGGAGTTCTCCGGGGCGGACAACCGCTTCAACTGCCCCATCGTCACCTCCTACCCGGAGGTCATCCTCAACAACATGCCCCCCATCCGGGAGGAGGGCATCCGCTTCCTTCACCCCTTTTTGGACCTGGGGGACGAAAAGCAGCTGCCCCGTCTGTTGACGGAGGCCTTTATAGATTTTGACATCCCCTTGGCTGAGATCAAAAACGCCCTGAAAAAGGCCTATGCGGCGGATCTGGCTTACCGGGAGGCTCTGGCCCAAAAAGGCCGGGAAACCCTGGCCTGGATGCGGGAGCATCAGGTGCCCGGCATCGTGCTGGCCGGGCGGCCCTACCACTGCGACCCGGAGATCAACCACGGGCTGCCGGCGCTGATCACCTCCCTAGGCATGGCGGTGCTCACAGAGGAAAGCGTGGCCTATGAGGGCGCGCTCAAACGCCCCCTGCGGGTGGTGGACCAGTGGGCCTACCACACCAGGCTTTATGAGGCGGCGGCCTTCACCGCCCTGCAGCCGGATCTGGAACTGGTGCAGCTCACCTCCTTTGGCTGCGGCCTGGACGCGGTCACCTCAGACCAGGTGCAGGAGATCACCGAGGCCCAGGGCCGGGCCTACACCCTGCTCAAAATCGATGAGATCAACAACCTGGGCGCTGCCCGCATCCGGCTAAGGTCCTTAATCGCGGCCCGGGAGGAGCGGGCGGACAAGCCCCCCACCCCCAAAACGCCAAACGCCAATGCGCCCAGGCGCTTTGAAAAAAACATGCGCGAGGGCTACACCCTTTTAGCCCCCCAGATGGCGGTTTTGCAGTTTGATCTTTTGGAGCCGGTGTTTAAAAAGCACGGCTATCACTTCAAGGTGCTTAAGAAAGCCAGTCCGGAGGACATCGCCTGCGGGCTTAAATACGTCAATAACGACGCCTGCTACCCTTCCATCCTGGTGACAGGGCAGATGATAGGCGCCCTGATCTCCGGCCGCTTTGACCCGGAGCGCACCGCCCTTGTGATCAGCCAGACCGGGGGCGGCTGCCGGGCCACCAACTATGTGGCCTTCATCCGAAAGGCCCTTGTGGACGCGGGCTTTCCCCAGGTGCCGGTGGTGGCCATCTCCCTCACCGGTATAGAGCGCCATCCGGGCCTCTCCTTCACCCCGGGGCTTTTGGCGGATGCCGCCCGCGCCCTGTGCTTTGGGGACCTGCTCCAGACCATGCTGCTGCGCCTGCGCCCCTATGAGGCCGCCCCCGGCATGGCGGAGGCCCTGGTACGCCGCTGGCAGCAGGTGTTTGGCGAGGCGGTTTCAAACCGGGGCCACAGCCCAAGCCTGGGGCGCAAGCTCTCCGGCCGGGAGCTGATCCGCGCCTGCGTCGAGGCCTTTGACAAAATCCCCCTAAAGGGCATGCCCCGCCTGCCCCGGGTGGGCATCGTGGGCGAAATTCTGGTGAAGTTCCACCCGGACGCCAACAACCAGCTGGTAAATGTGATCGAGTCTGAGGGCTGCGAGGCGGTGATGCCGGGGCTGATGGACTTTATCTTCTACTGCTTCTATAACGCCGCCTGGAAGATGCGCCACTACAAGAACAGCAAGGGCCTTGAAAAATCCATCCACCTGGGCATCAGCCTGCTGGAGGGCTTCCGGCGGGAGATCCGCCAGGCGCTGGCCGCCTCCCCCCGGGGCTACGACCTGCCCCAGGACATCCGGGACATCGCCCGGCGCGCCCGGGAATACCTCTCCCCGGGCAACGCCACGGGGGAGGGCTGGTTTTTAACCGGGGAAATGCTGGAGCTGATCCATTCCGGCACGCCCAACATCGTCTGCGCCCAGCCCTTTGCCTGCCTGCCCAACCACGTCTTTGGCAAGGGCATGATCCGGGAGATCAGGCGCCGCAACCCCCAGGCCAACATCGTGGCCGTGGACTATGACCCGGGGGCCAGCGAGGTGAACCAGCTAAACCGCATCAAGCTGATGATCGCCACCGCGAAGCTGCGCAACAGGCCGGGAGGCCCCAAGCGCCTGACCCCCCCCGGCGGCATGGACTCTGCCAAGCGCCTGATCAGGCGCGCCATCCATCAGGGCAGCCGGGCGGCGGCGCTGTGATGCCCGGCCACTTGGCGCCCCCCGTCTGGCAGGGCTTCTACCGGGTGCCCCAGCTCAGGCGCTGGCAGCGGGCCATCTCCACCCGGTTCAGCTGCCGCGCGTTTTCAAAACCCGCTGACCTCTCCCAGCTGGCAGGGCTTGAGTATGCCGCCCAGCGGGTCTGCCTGCCGGGCATCCGCATCACGCTTTCCACGAAAGGGGCCCAGCGCCTGGTAATCCCGGTGCCGCTGTTCCCCGGCTTTGAGGGGCTTCAGCAATACGCGGTGCTTTTGGCCCGGCGGGACATCCCCCAGGCGGGGCTTTTGGCCGGCATCTCCGGGGAGGCCTTTGTGCTGGAGGCCACCCACCTGGGCCTGGGCAGCTGCTGGATGACGGGCAACTACCGCCGCTCTGAGGCCCGCGCGCTGGCCCGGGAGGAGGAGCAGGTGATGGCGGTGATCCCCCTGGGCCAGCCCCAGGACCCCCAGGGCGCCCGGAACCGCCGGCGCAAGGACTTAAGCGCCCTGTGCCAGGAGAACCCCTCCGACTGGCCCCACTGGGCCTATAAGGCGGCGGAGGCGGTGCGCCAGGCCCCCTCCGCCCTAAACCGCCAGCCCTGGCGCATGAGCTGCGCGGGCGCCACCCTGCAGCTTACCTCCCCCCGCTTTGGCAGCCTGGAGGACGGCATCGCCACCCTGCACCTGGAGGCCGCCGCCTACGCCCATGAGCGCGCCTGGCGCTTTGGACAAAACGCCCGCAGCATTCTACTGAAGGCGGAGGAAACAAGTGACGCTTTTTGATTACGCCGCCCCGGACAACCGCCCCCTGGCCGACCGGATGCGCCCCCGCAATCTGGATGAATTTTTAGGGCAGGAGCACCTGGTGGGAAAAGGACGCCTGCTGCGCCGGGCCATTGAGGCGGACCAGCTCACCAGCAGCATCTTCTATGGGCCGCCCGGCTCCGGGAAGACCACGCTGGCCTTTGTGATCTCCCAGTCCACCCGGGCGGCTTTCGTGCGCCTTAACGCCGTTACCGCGGGCGTGTCGGATGTGCGGGAGGTGATCAAGGCCGCCCGGGAGCGCAGGCTGCTTCACGGGCAGAACACCTATCTGCTGCTGGACGAGTGCCACCGCTGGAGCAAGGCCCAGTCCGACTCCATCCTGCCCGCCATTGAGGAGGGCATCATCCGCTTCATCGGCTCCACCACGGAAAACCCCATGATCGCCATGACCCCGGCCATTTTAAGCCGCTGCCGCATCTTTCAGCTGGAGCGCCTGAGCGAACAGGACGTGCGCCAGGCGCTGGAGGCGGCCATCAGGGACCCGGAGCGGGGCCTTGGAGACCTTGGCGTCACGGTGGATAAGGAGGCCTTAAATCACTGGGTGCAGGTGGCCTCAGGGGACGCCCGCACGGCGCTTAACGCCCTGGAGCTGGCGGCGCTCACCACGCCCACCGTGGGCGGCGTCATCCACATCACCCGGGAAATCGCGGAGGACAGCATTCAAAAGCCCCTGATCAAGGTGGATGACACGCTGTATTACGACATGCTCTCCGCCTTTTGCAAGTCCCTGCGCGGCTCTGACCCCAACGCGGCGCTTTTGTGGATGTCCCGCCTGCTCTATGCGGGCTGTGACCCCCGGCTGATCGTCCGGCGCCTGATCGCCCACGCCAGCGAGGACGTGGGCCTGGCGGAGCCCCAGGCCCTGGTGCAGGCGGTGTCCGCCGCCCAGGCCCTGGAGACGGTGGGGATGCCGGAGGCGCGCCTGGCGCTGTCCCAGGCGGTGATTTTTGTCTGCTTGGCCCCCAAGTCAAACGCGGTCTGCCTGGCCATGCTTGCCGCCAAAGAGGATGCCGGCCAGGGCCAGCTGGGGGAGGTGCCCCTGCACCTCAGGGACACCCACTACCAGGGCGCCGACCGGCTGGGAAACGGCGAGGGCTACCTCTATCCCCATGATTTTCCCGGCCACTGGGTGGAGCAGAACTACATGCCCCAGGGCTTTGAGGACAGGGTCTACTACAGCCCCGGCCCCCTGGGCTTTGAGGCGGCGCTTAGGCCCCCGGGGGAATCAGCCCCTTCACAAAACGAGAAAGGCGAGGAATAGACCATGGCCCATCATTTTTTTGCCTACCTGTCCCGGATGAAGCACATCCGCCGCTGGGGCCTGATGCGCAACACCCTGCCGGAGAACGACATGGAGCACGCCATGCAGACCGCCATGATCGCCCACGGCCTGGCCGTTCTGGGCAACACCCGCTATCAGCGGGCCTATGACGCGGAGCACGCCATGGCCCTGGCCCTTTACCATGACGCAAGCGAGGTGATCACCGGGGATCTGCCCACCCCCATCAAGCACAACAACCCCCAGATCAAGGCGGAGTACCACAAAATCGAGCGGGTGGCCATCCGCCGCCTTTTGGAGATGCTGCCCGCGGATTTTCTGCCGGCCTATAAAAAACTGCTGGAGCCGGACCCCGCCTGCCCGGAGCTGCCCCTGGTGCGGGCGGCGGACAAGCTCTGCGCCTACATCAAGTGCCTGGAGGAGACCAAGGTGGGCAACACGGAGTTTTTAGAGGCCCGGGACAGCCTCATGGCCACCCTCCACGCCAACCCCCTGCCGGAGGTGCAGGACTTCATCGCGGAGTTCATCCCCGGCTTTGGCATGTCCCTGGACCAGATTTCCCGCTGAAGGGCTCAAAAAGCAGCTGCCGCGCAACTTAGCGCGGCAGCTTTTTTATTGGTTTTGTTTGGCCTTACTTGCTGAACTGCTCAAAGGCCTCGTTGATGGCCTCCACCACCGCCTGGCTGGTGACGGTGGCCCCGGTCACGGCGTCCACCAGATTGGGGGCCTCCTCCTCGTCCGCCTTGAGAAGCGCCAGCGGCGCCACCTTGCCGATCAGGCTTTGGATGAACTCCTCGTCCTGCACCCTGGTGCCAAGGCCTGGGGTTTCGTTGAAATCCTCGTCCCCGATCTCAAGGGTCAGGATGCTGCCGTCCTCAGCAAAGCTCACGGTCACCGCCACAGGCCCGGAAAAGCCCTGCTTGATCACGGTGATCTTCTCCGCCTCAGGGGCGGGGGTCTCCGCCACGATGGCGGCCTGCTGGGCCTGAAGGGCGGACAGCTCTGTTTCCAGCGCCGCCCGGCCGGCCGCCGCCTCGTCCGCCAGCTGCCGGGCGTCCGCCGCCTGTTTCTCGGCCGCTTCCAAGAGCGCCTGAGTTGCCTGCACCTTGTCCTGGGCGGCCTTCAGCTCCGCCTGGGCCTGCGCCAGGGCCTGCTGTTCGCTGGCCAGCAGCGCCTTTGCTTCCTTCGCCTCCTCCTGGGCCTGGATCAGGGCCTGCTGCTCATTTTCCAGCAGCGCCTTTGTATCCTTTGCCTCCGCCTGGGCGGCAGTCAGCGCCTCCTGAGCCTGGGCCAGCGCCGCCTGATCGCTTGTCAGCTGCGCCTGGGTTTCCTGCTCCTTATCCTGGGCGGCCTTCAGCTCCGCCTTGGCCTGGGTCAATTGCTCATCCAGCCTGTCCCGGGCCTGGGTGACCTCCTCCAGGGATTTGAGGGCGCCAGCCATCTCCGGCTCCGCCTTGAGCAAATCCTGGGTCAGGGTGTCCCGGGCTGCGGTCATCTCGTCCAGGGAGGCTTTCAGCGTCACGGCTTCTTCCTGCGCCGCCACAAGGTTCGCCTCCGCCTGGGCCAGGGCGCCCTTGGCGGCCTCCAGCTCCTGGTCTAAGGCTGCCTTGCTCTGGGTGAGGCTTTCCAAGGCGCTTTGAGATGTTGCCAGATCGGTGGTGGCCTGATCCACCATGCCCAACAGCTCCTCCGCCTTTTTATCGGCCTCTGTTTTGGCGCTTGCCAGCTCCGCCTTGGCGCTGTCCAGCTGGGCCGTAAGGGTTTGGGCCTGGGTTTCCGCCTGGGCTTTCACCTGGTCCAGCTCGCTTTGCAGCGCCGCGGCCTCTTCGCCCAGCTTTTCCAGCTCCTGAGCCTTTTCCGCCACCTCTGCCTGGGCCTGGCTCAGGGCCTGCTGGGCTTCTGATACCTGGGCCTCAAGGGCCTGGGCCCTTTCCTCCGCCTCCGTCTGGGCCTGGCTCAGGGCCTCCTGGGCCTCTGATACCTGGGCCTCAAGGGCCTGGGCCTTTTCCTCCGCCTCTGCCTGCACCTGGGTCAGGGCGGCCTCCTGGGCGCTGAGGTCCGCGTTTGCCTGGTTTTTCTGGTTGACCAAAACGCCGATGGCCACCGCGGCAACCAGCACCACCACGGCCAGTATCAGGGTCAGTCTCTTCATGTTAGCCTCCTTCTCACTTTTGCTTCACCATACTAAGAACGGCTTTGGGCGTTTGCTATCAGCGCCATAAGCCGTGTCTCGTCAAAGCCGATGATGACCTGGTTCCCCTCCCTGATAATGGGGGCCTTCAGCAGGGAGGGCGTCTGAATCAGATAGTCCAGGATATGCTCCCGGTCGTTGGTGTAGGCGATGGGGTGGGATTTGACCGCCTCCCGCTCCATGTCAATGGCGTCCCGCACGCTGCCCGCGGCGCGGAGGATCAGCTCCGCCTCCCGCTTGCCCAGCCGGTATTTTTTCAGGTCCACCGTCTGGTAGGGCAGCCGGCGCTCCTTCAAAAAGCGCTCCGCCTTCTGGGTGGCAAAGTCCCTTTTGTGCCAATAGATCTGGATGTTCATGCCTCCAGGGCGTCCTCCGCCCGGTCAAAGGGCAGGGCAAGCCGGTTCTGCCCGTCCGCCCACAGGCGTTCCAGATGATAATATTCCCGCTCCTCAGGCCTGAAGATGTGGACGATCACATGGGCGTAGTCCATCACCACCCAGCGCATATCCCCCCGCCCTTCGATGCGGCGGGGCAGGGTTCCTTTATTCGCCAGGCCCTTTTCCACATGCTCCGCCAGGGCCTGCACCTGAAGCGCGGAGCGGCCGGTGGCAATCACCAGATAATCCGCCAGCACCGTCAGATGCCCCACCTTCAGCGTCACGATGTCTGAGGCTTTTTTGTCATACAGGATGTTTGAAATCAGAAGCGCCAGGTCTTTTTCTGTCATGCCATGTCCTCCTTGTGTTCTTTGGGGCGCGCAAGCCTGATCTTCAATTCCTCAATCGCCTGCGCGGACAGGGGGCTGTAGGCGCCCCCTCTTTTTTTGATCGCGTCCCGGGTGCTGCTTAAGGCCACAAAGGCGGCCTTTTCCAGGTCTTCCTCCGCCAAAGCCCGGGTCTCCTTCAGGCCGGGATAATCCCTGCGATTGGGCTCAATGGCGTCTGCTACAAATATAACCATTTCAAGCGGGCTCATATCAGCCCGTCCCGTGGTGTGGCAGCGGATGGCGTTTAAGATGTCCTCGTCATGGACGTGATAGCGCAGCCGGGACACCAGGGCCCCCACGGGGCCGTGGAGCAGGGCGTTGCTGGCCATGGTCTCAGGCGGCAGCATCAGCCGCCCCTTCTTTGCGATGGTTTGCAGGCGGGACAGCTCCATGCACTTGGCGCAGTCATGCAGAATGCCCGCCACCCCCGCCTTTTGGATGGGGGCGCCGTGGCGCAGCGCCAGCCGCGCCCCCTCCGCCCGCACCCCCAGGGAGTGGGCAAAGCGGGAGGCGCTTAGGGCCTGGCGCAGCTGGCGGGCATAGTCCGGCAAATAGAGGCCGCGGGCGGCGATATAGGCCACCAGCTCCCGCTCCATCAGGCCGGGCGCGTCAGACAAAAGGCGCAGCTTCGCCCGCACCCGGGCGGAGGAGATATCGGGCCCCTCATAGGCTAACAAGGTCACCCGGGCGCCTTGGCGCCTGAGGCCCTCGCTTAGCCCCTGGGCGTTATAGCCCGGCCGGGGGCAGACCGCAAAGGCGCACGCTTTAAACAGGGCCTGGGTCTCCCGCCAGGCCGGAATCCCCGGCAGCCTGTCCGCGCCCAGGATGTAGACGATCTCCTGCCCCGGATGCGCCCTGGCCACCGCCCGCACCAGGCCGATAGCCCCCTCCCGCCCGTCCGGCATCGCAAAGGGGCTGGGCTCAATGCCCCTCTCTCCCCGGCAGGCAAGCCTTAACATGGCCAGCCGGTTTTCAGGCGGGGTCAGCGCTTTTTGAACGGGGGCCAGCAGCACCCGCTCCAGCTTCATCGTTTCCAGACAGGCGCGCGCCATGGCGAGATGCCCGATATGCACCGGGTCGAAAGTCCCGCTGAGGATGCCGATCCGCCCCATGTAGCGCTCCTTTATCTTTCTTGTTTTATTATACACCAAGAAAGCCCGCCGCGCAAAAGAAACCCGTTTAGTCTTTGTAAAAAATGGGCGAAGGGATTCTCTCCTTCACACAAAAAACCGCCCGGAAGGCCCCGGGCGGTTTTGAGAAAAGCGGGCTTATACCGGGCGGATCAGAATCAGGGGGGTCAGCTCATCCCCCTGGCCGGAGGGGTTGTCACTGAGGGCCTCCTGGATTTCCTCATCCGTCAGCGGGAAGGCGGAGCATTTGCCCAGCTGGTCCCGCTGGATGTCATTGGCGTCCATCAGCACCACGGGGATGCCGGTCTTTTCACACAAGGCGTCACAGAGCTCCACCGGGTTTTCGGGGTTTAGCAGCGCCAGATCCCGGTAGATGGGGAAGCTGGAGCGGGTGTAAAAGCCGTCGATGCCCCCCACCCCCTGGCCGCAGACCCTGTAAAACACGCCCTTGATGCCAAAGGGCTTGGTGATGGCGGAGAGAAAGGCCGCCAGCAGCATCCGGGGCAGGCCCACCTGGTCGATGACCAGCTGGAGCTTGTAGGGCTCATGCATCCCCACCCCGGTGTGGTTGATGCCCGCAAAGCGCCACAGGGCATTGGCCCAGAAGCCCGGCTTCACCTCTTCCCGGCTGCGCACGGAGCCCACGCACATGGCCATCACCTTGGCGCCAAAGCTCAGCACATCCCCCGGCTGAAACAGGGGCCTGACATAGCGCTCCACCAAGGCCGCCTGGTCCTCCCCCACCTGAACAAAATGGGTCTGGATGGCATAGCGGTCATAGGCCCTGCCGCTTTGGGCCTCTATCCTGCCCCGGTCATAGTATATGATGCCGTCCTTCTCCCGCCGCTGCTCTTCCAGATTTCTGGAGGGAATGATCCCCATGCCCGCCACCTCCCTTACATTCGCTGGTATTGTAAATCCAAGGGGGGCGGCTGTCAAACCGCCCCCCGGGAAATACGCATTTTGTCCTTAAGGCAAAACCTTCGCCTGTTGCCGCCTTATCTTACAGCAGCCAGGGATCATCCTCCGGGTTGATGTAGGCGTTGGGCTTGTTGGTGTCGATCTCCCGGCCGGAATCCATCGGCTGGGTGGGCTGGTTCAGCTCTGGATGCGCGTTGTTGGCCTTGTGGTTGTTCTCCAGGGAATCCCGCTTGGGTAGGTTCAGGTCTACGGTGGCCAAGTCAATGCCCAGTGCTTCCGCCACGCCCTTGCCGTAATCCGGGTCCGCCTGGTAGCAGTTGTAAATGTGACGGTGCTTGATCTGAAGGGTGGAGTCCCCCATGTTGCGGGCGGTGTTCTCAAAGAGCACCTGCTTTTGCTCCGGTGTCATCGCCCGGAAGAGCAGGCCCGGCTGGGTGTAATAGTCATGGTCGTCCGCGCGGAAGTCATAGCGGTAGAGGTCTCCGCCCCCCTCCACGGGGTTTTCATGCTGGCGGTACTGGGTCCAGTTGCCGTAGGAGTTGGGCTCAACGTGCACTTCACTGCCCAGGTTGCCGTCCACGCGCATCTGGCCGTCCCGGTGATAGGGATGGGGATTCGCGACGCCCCTGGGGCTGTTCACGGGGATCTGGAAATGGTTGACGCCCAGGCGGTAGCGCTGCGCGTCGCCGTAGGAGAACAGGCGGCCCTGCAGCATCCGGTCGGGGGAGAAGCTGATGCCCGGCACCACGTTGGCGGGGTTAAAGGCGGCCTGCTCCACATCCGCGAAGTAGTTGGCGGGGTTGCGGTTTAATTCAAACTCGCCCACGGGAATAAGGGGATAGTCCGCCTTCAGCCACATCTTGGTCAGGTCAAAGGGGTTGTTGGCCATGGCGTCCGCCTGCTCCTCGGTCATCACCTGGATGTACATCTTCCACTTGGGGAACTTGCCCTTTTCAATGGCCTCGTACAGGTCGCGCTGGTGGCTTTCCCGGTCCATGCCCACCACCTGGCCCGCCTCCTGGTCCGTCAGGTTTAGGATGCCCTGCTGGCTGCGGAAATGGAACTTCACCCACACCCGCTTGTTGTCAGCGCTGATCAGGCTGTAGGCATGGCTGGAGAAGCCGTGCATGTGCCGATAGCTGGAGGGAATGCCCCGGTCGCCCATGATGATGGTCACCTGCAAAAGCGCCTCCGGCAGAGAGCTCCAGAAGTCCCAGTTGGTGTTGGGGCTGCGCATGTTGGTGCGGGGGTCCCGCTTGACGGCGTGATTCAGGTCCGGGAACTTGAGGGGATCGCGGAAGAAGAACACCGGGGTGTTGTTGCCCGCCATGTCCCAGTTGCCCTCTTCTGTATAGAACTTCAGCGCGAAGCCGCGGATGTCCCGCTCGGCGTCCGCGGCGCCCCGCTCGCCGGCCACGGTGGAGAAGCGGGCGAACATCTCGGTTTTCTTGCCGATCTCAGAGAAGATCTTGGCCTTGGTGTACCGGGTGATGTCGTGGGTGACGGTAAAGGTGCCAAAGGCGCCGGAGCCCTTGGCGTGCATGCGCCGCTCCGGAATGACCTCCCGGTCAAAATGGGCCATCTTCTCCAGGTACCACACGTCCTGCATCAGAAGGGGGCCCCGGACGCCTGCGGTCATCACATCCTGGTTGTTGGCGACTGGCGCGCCCTGGGCGGTTTTAAGCTCAGGGTGCTGGCCGATGTTGTCGTTGCGGCTGGGCAGTCCCTCTCCCAAGCCATTCTTGTCCATGGGGTTTTTCATTCTGTTTCCTCCTCTTTCCAATCGTTTTTGTCAGCATCAATCGCTCTATCATCGGCCCGCTTGTCATTGTTTTGACAGGCGGGGCAAATGCCTTTGAAGTACACGTCCCTTTTGGTCACCAAAAAGCCGTCAAGAGCCGCCCCAAGGCTTGCCACCGGCAGGGTAAAATTATAAATCTCACCACAGCTTTGGCAGAGAAAGTGTCCGTGGGGCTCTGTGACGATATCAAAGTGCAGGGTGTGCCCGTCAATGTCCAGGCTGGAGATCATGCCCTTGCGCTCAAAGAGGTTCAGGGTGTTATACACGGTGGCCTTGGAGATCACCTGATCCATGTCCGTCACCCTGGCATAGACGGCCTCGGCGTCCGGGTGCCCAGGCGTGTTCAGCAGGCATTTAAGCACCATCAGCCGCTGCTGGGTGATGGAAATGCCGTGATCCTTCAGCATCCGGATCATCTGGCCTTGACTTAGTTCCCTGTCGCGCAAGTTTTGCTCCCTTCAAATCTTAAAACGATTATAATATTAGAATAATACCCAACTTTGTATCTGTCAATAGCATGATCGCAATTTTTTCTGAATTCCAGGCAAAATTGAAAATCTGATGACAAGCGATATATAATACAAATATGCACAAGCTGTGTGTCCTGCGGACTTCAAAGGGAATAAAGCCGCTTGGTCAGGTCATGTTTTCAGGCGCCGGAGGTGTTTTGATTTGACGCATCCCGGCGCTCAGGATAGGATAAGCCTAATAATGTCAGGAGGTTGGCCATGAAAGTACTTTTGATCAACGGCAGCACCCGCCAGCAGGGCTGCACCCGCACCCTTTTGGACCTGGTGGACGGCATTTTAACCGACCAGGGCCTTGAGACGGAGATCTTCTGGGTGGGCAACAAGCCTATCAGGGACTGCACGGGCTGCCAGACCTGCCGGAAGACCCGCAACAACACCTGCGTGTTTGATGATGACTACATCAACGAGTTGATCAGAAAATGTGAGGCGGCGGACGGTTTTGTCTTCGGGACGCCGGTGTATTACTCCGCTCCCTCAGGCGCGCTTTTAAGCGTGCTGGACCGGGTGTATTACGCCGGGGGCAATGTGCTGCGCGGCAAGCCCGGCTGCAGCCTGGCTGTGGCCCGTCGGGGCGGCACCTCCCTGGCGTTGCAGGTGCTCAACCAGTATTTCCTCTATAACGAGATGCCCCTGATCTCTGGCTCCTACTGGTCCATGGTACACGGCGTCAAGCCCGAGCAGGTCCTTGAGGACATCGAGGGCATCCAGGTGATCAGCAACATGGCCCGCAACCTGGCCTATACCCTGAAAACCCTGAAAACAGCTGTGGAGGCCGGCCTTGAAAAGCCCCAAAACGAGTACGGCGCCCGCACTAACTTTATCCGCTGAAACAGATCACTCCCCATAAAAGCGCCGTCCGGCGCTTTTTTTGAGCCAGAAACAGTTTGACCTTTTAATTGGGACAAATTTATCCCTCCAAAACATTATTGACCCGACAGAGCGATTTATGCTATGCTGCTCCTGTCGGCTCATCTCCAAAAACAATAAAAAACGCGGAGGGTTTTTATGAGAAAAATTCTGATTATCCTGGTCTCCCTGGCACTCATGATGGCTGCTGGATCAGCCATGGCTTATACCGAGGGCAGCTACACCGCACAGGCCCAGGGGCACAACGCCCCCATCGAGGTAAAGGTTACCTTCTCCCAGGATGCGATTGTGGACATCCAGATTATCAGCCACGAGGAAACCTCCGGTATCGCGGATACGCCGCTCACACGGATTCCCGAAGAGATCATCGCAAGCCAATCCCTGGAGGTGGAAACGGTTACCGGCGCCACCTTTACATCCAAAGCCCTGCTGGAAGCGGTGAAGGATGCGGTGGCTCAGGCTGGTGGATTGGCGGAAAAAACGACGGATAAAGCCCCCGTCAAAGCCGCGGAAGATGAGGAGATCACCGTGGACGTTGCCGTAATCGGCAGCGGTGCCGCTGGCCTTGCCGCAGCAGCAGAGGCTGCGGATGCGGGCGCAAAAGTGCTGGTGCTGGAAAAACTGCCTTTCCTTGGTGGAAACACCCTCATCTGCGGCGGCTTGGTGAAAGCGGCCGGCACTGCCTTCCAGGCGGAAGCGGGCATTGAGGATACCCCCGGCGCGCTGGCCGATTACTGGTATGAGCGGGCGGAAGGCAACGCGGACAAGGCGATGCTTGACCTGGTCGCCGAAAAGTCCGCCGGCACCATTGAGTGGCTCCAGGAGCAGGGCGTGACCCTGGGCGGCCTTGCCACTTCCGGCACCAGCCTTGTACCCCGGATGCTGGGGACCGGCGTTGGCGGCAGCGGTTTCATCGTCCCGGTGGAAGCGGCTGTAAGAGCCCGGGGAGTGGAGATCAGGACGGAAACCCCCGCCATCGACCTTTTGACCGATGAATCCGGCGCTGTGGTCGGCGTAGTCGCCCAGGCGGCGGACGGACACCTGGTGACCGTGCACGCAAAAAGCGTGGTGGTCGCTTCCGGCGGTTTTGACCGCAGCGAGGAGATGAAGCGAAAGTACGCTCCCAGCATCTCGGATGAAATCAGCTATTCCAGCATCGGCAACACCGGCGACGGCATCCGAATGGCTATGGATGTTGGCGCTGCCACCGTCTTTAAGGACGGTGTCATCGGCTTGCGCGGCATTCGTCCCACCTCCTTCGGGGATGCGGAAAACAGCTGGGTGTGGAGCCCCACCCTTTTGGTCAACGCCAAGGGCGAGCGCCTGCTCAACGAGGTGATTGACTACCCCATCTACCACAGCAAAATGCTGGAAAGCGGCAGCAAATATTTCTATCTCATCTTTGATTCCACCCAGGCCACATCCGACAGCCTGGCTGTCCTGATCAATGAAGGCTATGCCTTCACAGCCGATACCCTGGAAGGGCTGGCAAAAGCAACTTTCATGGATGAAGAGGTTTTCCTCGCGACCGTAGCGCGCTATAACGAACTGAAGGGTCAGGAAGACGCTGATTTCGGTAAGCCCGCCGCACTCATGACAGGCGTTGGCGAAGGCCCCTACTTCGCCGTGCGCCTGGTGCCCACCACCATTGGCTCTATGGGTGGCATCAAGGTTGACCTTGAAGCCCGTGCGCTCAACACCGATGGGCAGCCGATCCCCGGTCTGTTCGCCGCTGGCGCCTGCGCCAATGGCGACCTCTTCTATAAGGAATATCCCGCCTCTGGCTCAGCCATCATGATGGCCTTTACTTTGGGCAGAATCGCCGGCGGCAACGCGGCAGCTGAATAAGCGCCGACCGCCCGGGGGAAGGGCCGCTGTGCCCTTCTCCCATCTCCCCCAAAAAAGCGCTTCACGGCGCTTTTTTTATTGGCTAAAACTGTTTGCGCCCCACCCGCTATTCGCATGCCGTTTCATCATTATCAGAATGTTATTAATAAGCCCCAGCGGGTATACTACCGGTACCAAGACTCTTAAGGAGGTTAGCACCATGGCATTTACCCTACCCCCTCTTCCCTACGCATACAACGCGTTGGAACCATATATTGACGAAGAGACCATGCGCATCCATCACACCAAGCACCACCAGGCCTATATCGACAACCTGAACAAGGCCCTGGAGGGCAGCGCCTTTGCGGGCAAGTCCATCGAGGAGATCATCAAATCCCTGGACAGCCTGCCGGAGAACATCCGCACCGCGGTGCGCAACAACGGCGGCGGCCACTTCAACCACAGCATCTTCTGGGCCATCATGGGCCCGGGCGGCAAGGGCCAGCCGGAGGGCGACCTGGCCCAAAAGATCGATCAGGACTTCGGCAGCTTTGACGCCTTCAAGGAGGCCTTTGAAACCGCGGGTAAAACCCAGTTTGGCTCCGGCTGGGCCTGGCTGGTCCTAAAAGACGGCAAGCTGAGCGTGGAAAAAACCGCCAACCAGGACAATCCCCTCACCAAGGGCCAGATTCCCCTGATGGGCGCGGACGTCTGGGAGCATGCCTACTACCTGAAATACCAGAACCGCCGCCCGGAATACCTGAAAAACTGGTGGCACACCGTCAACTGGGACGAGGTGGCCAGGCGCTTTGCTGCCAGCAAGTAAACCCCCAGTCCACCCTGCGGGGAGGACGCGGAAAACCCGCCCTCCCCGTTTTTGATCCCTGTTTATCCTGCCGGCAGAAATATTTATTTGACAGGCGGAACATTTTACGTAGAATAAAAGACACCTATATCAGTTGCTTACATCGTTTTGCTATCTTGCGATTGTGTGGCCTTGCCCACATTTGAAAGGAGCCGGATGTCACAGGCTACCCTTGTTCGGCCGCCCCAGGTGCGGCGCGCCATCGGAAAAAGGCGGGCGGCAGGCTTGGCCATTCTTTTCGCCTTCATGCTTTTTTTCTACGGGCCTTTGATGTATATGTTTATCCTGGCCTTCGCCAACTCCTACAATTTCCCCGCGATTTTACCCAATGAATATGGCTTTATGTGGTGGGCATACGTTTTTAACCAGCCCAACACCCTGGTTTCCATCACCAACTCCTTCCTGTTTGCTGTCTGCTCCACGGCGCTCAGCTTTATCATCTGCATCCCGGCGGCCTACGCCCTGGCCCGTTTTCAGTTCAAGGGGCGCAAGCTGGTGATGTTCCTCTTCCTGTTGGGGAACGCTTTTCCCAAGATCGGCATGTACACCTCCATGGGCATCATCTTCTACCGCATCGGCCTGATGGGCACCTTTTTGGGCGTGCTGCTGATCCACATGCTGGGCACCATGATGCAAATGATCTGGCTGCCGGCGGGCGCCTTTAGAAGCGTGCCCCGCCACCTGGAGGAGGCCGCCCGGGACGCGGGCGCCGGGCCCCTGCGCACCTTTTTTAAGGTCACCCTGCCGGTCGCCTGGCCGGGGATCGCGGTGGCGCTGCTCTACGCCTTTATCGGCTCCCTGGGGGAAAGCGTGGGCACCCTGTTTGTGGGCCTGCCCCAGTGGCGCACCATGATGACGGAGATGTACGGCGTGATCTTGGATTTCCCGGCCACGGCAGGGGCGGTGTTCGCGCTGCTGCTCATCATCCCCAACTTCGTGCTGCTGATTATCATGCGCAAATACATCGGCGCTGAAACCATGGCCAAGGGCTTCAAAATGGGCTGAGGCCCGCGGGAGGACAAAAGGGTGTCAATGCTTGAAATCGTCAACATGACCAAACTTTACAAAACCGGAGACGGCGTCCGGAACATCAACCTCACCATCCAGGAGGGGGAGCTGGTCACCCTGCTTGGCCCTTCCGGCTGCGGCAAGACCACCATCCTGCGCACCATCGGCGGCTTTTTAGATGTGGACGGCGGGGATGTGCGCATCGCCGGGCAGAGCATCATCCACCTGCCCCCGGAGAAGCGGCCCACCGCCATGGTCTTTCAGGCCTATAACCTCTGGCCCCATATGAAGGTCTATGACAACCTGGAGTTCGGGCTGAAGCTGCGCAAGGTGCCCCGTCAGGAGCGCGCCCGGCGCATCGCGGAGATGATGGCCCTGGTCAAAATGAGCGGCATGGAGCAGAAATACCCCGGCCAGATGTCCGGCGGCCAGCAGCAGCGCGTCGCCATCGCCCGGTCGCTTCTGCTCAAGCCCCAGGTGCTTTTGCTGGACGAGCCCTTCTCCGCCCTGGACGCGAAGATACGCCAGCAGATGCGGGAGGAGCTGCGCAAAATTCAGACCGACCTTAACATCACCGTGGCCTTCGTCACCCATGATCAGGAGGAGGCCATGGCCCTGTCCGACCGGGTGGTGGTGATGAACAAGGGCGCCATCGAGCAGGAGGGCTCCCCCCAGGACATCTATCACCGCCCAAAAAGCCGCTATGTGGCGGACTTTATCGGCGAGATGAACTTCCTGCAGCTGGCGGACAACAAGGTGCTGGCGGTGCGCCCGGAACACGTCCAGGTAAGCCAGGGGAAGGGCGGCGAGCTGGATGGCTATGTGCGCACCATCATGATGCTGGGCCACTACATCGAGATGACCGTGGACACGGACTACGGCATCGTCAAAACCTTTATCAGCGACGAGCAGGCCCGGCAGTACGGCCGGGGCGACGCGGTGGCGCTGCGCTTTAACCGGCGGCAGGAATACGCCCTGGACTGACTTCTCCTCCCGGACCCTTTGGCCCGGGTGAAATAGACACACTTAAACCAAAAAGGAGGAACCCATGAAAAAGATCCTGACCCTCATGCTGGCCCTGGCGCTGGTGCTCTCCCTGAGCGCGCCTGCCCTGGCAACTGAGAAACCGGTGATCAACCTGTGGACCACCGGCTCCCAGAACGTCGCGGACCTTTTTAACGCCCTGATCGCGGAGTACAACGCCCTGCCGGAGGCCAAGACCGAAGTAAAGCTCCAGTTCCTTTTGTCAGGGACGGGCGATGAAACCATGCTCTCCCGCATCTCTTCCGCCTACCTCTCCGGGCAGAAGGACACCGAGTTTGACATGATCGCGGAGAATACCGCCAGCCTCCAGCCCTTCATCGACGAAAGCGGCACCGAGGACATCTTCCTGACGCTGGACTTCGACCAGATCCCCAACTACAAGGATATCACCCTAAAGCCCTCCATGCTGCAGGACAAGGTGGTCCCCTACCGCGGCACCACCGTGGTCTTCGCCTATGATTCCGCCCGCGTCTCTGAGGACGAGCTGCCCCACACCTG
>ENA-UOUL01002067-UOUL01002067.1-bioreactor-metagenome-genome-assembly--contig:-NODE-2067-length-24973-cov-20.325635_pt1 | contig 24973 bp, 20 predicted proteins | sample MGYA00249838_ERZ747220 | MGnify/ENA primary metagenome ERZ747220 (study PRJEB28778, sample SAMN05720191) | bioreactor metagenome | isolation source: Anaerobic biogas reactor | place: USA:Washington...
TTAGTTATTCTTTTATTTATGAAGTAAGCTGGGAAAAATAAGAGAGCTGACTGGTGAAACAAACTTGCTAAAATGACGATTAATGAAAATTTTACCAACCTACGCTCTATAATGTAATCAATCGATATTAACAAAATAGAGATTGCAACTACTTGTCTTAAGCCTGTCAACGAGAATGCAAAATACATCATTGGTATCAGCATTACAAAACTAATCATTGGATCTTTTGAATACTTAAAAATGAACCTTGAAATAGAATAAGCGAATAAAGCACCTATACAAGCAAATAGTATCTGATGATCAGAACTAATAAACGTTAGTATTTTATTTAAAAGATAGTACCCTACGTCTTTTTGATAAACTTCAATAATTCCGAAAAAATCCAACTGTTGAACGTTATAAAAATGTCTCGCATATTGGCCACTGTCATTCCCTACCGATGTACTGCGTAAGGCCGCTATAAGAAACAAAATAAAACCTAAAATAACACAGTATATTTTTTTTGTGCGAGTATGCCCTGTTAAATTGCTTTTGTTAGAAAATAATACTGATAGTATTATCGCAATAAGCATGAATACTGAATATATATCCAATTATGCGACCCCAATTCTATTGAAAAGTATTGTCCTTTAATAAATCTGAAAAATCCCTCTGAATCCTTTCATGAACAATATTTATATCATGTTGTTTCATAGCATATTTTTGTAATGAATTTGCCTTTGATAAAATGTTTTCGGGTTTTTTTATTAGATTGCTTAAAGTTTCTCCTATTCTGGATATTTCAGTTACTACTATAGGCCCTTCAATATTTTTCAGATAGTCAATTGATGCTATATTTTGGGGACCTATAGCCATCAAGCAACTGCCACTCTGCATACAATCAATGATCTTAGTTGAAAAAGAGAGCCTGGTTGATTTAATTTGTTTCGGTTCAAAAGATTCAACATGTAACACAATATCTGCTTCTTTTAATACTCTTTTTACATCTTCGTAGGGAAGAGCCCCCTTAATGCGAGAAGACTGCCCTCTATTTAACGCCACGTTTATTTCATCTGTAATAGTCGCCGTGGTAAATACTTCCATAATTATCTTAATTGAATCTTTATTGATCTCCTCGATTTCGTCTGCAAGTATTTTTAAAATTTTCCATCGCCCATAAAACAGATTACCGGCATAAACAATTTTTATTGGACTTGATGTGCTAAGTTTTCTTTTGTTGTTTTCGAAATAACAACCCTTATAAAGTGGTACAATTTCTTTACTAAAATATTGTTCGTACTCATTACACAGACCTTGAGACGCTCCATAAAGTTTTGACGATATTTCTACCAAGTCTTTTAGTGATTTTCGTATCAATAATTGATATATGTATTTAAAAGGATTTTTACTTTTATAGCAAAAAGTATCATCCGCAAAAAATAAAACCACCTTGGCTTTAGTTTTTTTATAACAATATCTTATAAGACTATTACGATATAAAGGTTCAGCACCTAATGAAAATATTATGTCAATTTTGTTTTCATGAAGAAACCTATCTAAATTTTCATTTTTCCATCCGCCAATAGCCCATAACATTTCTCTTGCAAGTAGAAAAACCGTTGCTCTATTTTTTCTGAAGAAATCCACTAACTTTTTTTCTCTATAAATATCTTTACTATTAGTTTTCAATTGCCTCTCTTCCTCCAAATCTGAAGAAGAATATGTTCGTCCAATTTTGTTTGTTTGTAGCATATATTTTATTAGTTGCTTTTCATTTATATTAAAATAATAACTACATATTTGGTTATCCGGTAATTCCTCTCTGCAATAAAGATTATATAAATTTCCACTAATCCATCCTGCAAAAAAATTGGAAAGTGTGTTACCAAATGCATTTGTTTCGGACCATGGCGAGATAGATATTACTAAAATATTTATTTTACCATCTTTATTCAACATTTTTTACCTTCTTTTTTTAGTTCTATCATTAGAAATTATTATCTTTCACATTTAGTTAACATATAGAGCTTTCATCTTTTCATCAGTCATTTAAGAACTTCTCCATTTCCCGCCTATATTTTTTACTCCGAAATTTTGCAGAAATACGTGCCCCAATAGAATAATAGTTTAATCTACTCATTAACCACTTTAAATCGTGCTTTCCAAATTTATTTTGAATTGCTTTCTCAAATTGTTCTTTTCTTTTGAATTCATAAGATACCTCATCATCTAGTTGTTCTAATGCTTCTGATATTTGCTCTATTTCATTACTAATATTAAAGAAAACAAAACCTTGATCTTCATCTTTAAATCCCTTGAATTCATAATCAACAATTGCATTATTTTTAATTTCAACTTCTAAAACATAAGATTTTTTATTATCTTCAGTTTGCTTTAACGCAAATTTTCCATTTAAGGATTTGCAATCGTCAAACAAAAAATTTCCCAAACTGTATGCTATCAATGACCCTTTGTATCTTTGTACTCCTTGGATAACATGTGGATGATGACCATGTATTATTACATCTTTTCTTGCAGTTATTTTATTCGCTAAAGATATATGTTCTAAATTAGGATAATTAGTATGTTCAGTTCCCCAATGAAAAGAAAGTATGCTAAAAGCGCTATTTTCTTTGTCTAATTCTAATTGTTGCATTACATTATCGTATGTAAGTGCGTTGATACCTATATCATTCTTTCGTTCAATATAGCCAGTACCATTCGTACTATAGCAACAGAATCCACTAAAACATATTTTTTCGTCCTTTATTTCCTTAATTAAATACTTTTCTTTTGCACCAAACCATTCAACACCATTATTTTCTAACACTTCTATCGTCTCTTCCAATCCCTTTAGCCCAAAATCGTGTATATGGTTATTGGCTAATGATACAGCATCCACATTTAGGTAGTTCAACAACTCTACATTCACAATTGGTGTTCTTAAATGCATGGATTTGCACACCCAGGATTTGTTTTGTTCAGTTAATGGCGATTCTAAATTTGCTACAACGTAATCAAATTCTTTCAACTTTTCCGCCATCACTTTTAATCTATCTTTACTATGTGAGTTGATTATTAAATCATATTTCCCAATAAATGCTACGTCACCTAAAAAAGCTATTTTCATTATTTATCCATCCTAAAATTGCATTTTGAATGTAACTCTTAAACGATAATCTTATTGACAATCATCCTAAACTTTCCACTTTTCTCCCTTGGGATTTCATCTACATGCTCAATAATTATTTTCGTACCAGTACCAAACTTATGAAGAAACTCGTCCCTTAGCAATTCATCATATTCTGGTTTGTACAGTTTTTTATCAACTTCAAGCTTAATTAGAATTTCATCCATCTTTTCCTGAACCGCCTGGGCTCTAACGAGTGCGTTTGGCATATTTTTAAAGAGATTGGACACATTGCCCGCATTAATTTTTGCACCATCAGCAGTATATAAAAAATCCAATCTTCTGCCCTGGATTTCATGCACAATCGGTGCCTGAATCCCACAAGTATAGCTAGCCTTGTAATTAACTTCATCAATGTTTTCTTCGAAACAGTCAAACATTCTCATCTGTTAATTAAATTTTCTATGGTTTCGCATGGGGCATTTAGCGGCTCATCATGCCAGACATAAGCCCTGTCCCAATAACCCCCAGCTTGTAAAAGAGCAGTATGTGAAAATCCATAACTAATCTCAACAATTTTACCGATTCCTGTACGCTTATCTACCACATAATCGTAGCCCATACATTGAAAACCTAATTTATCATTTGTTTTAAACGCTGATTCGAGTATGTCTCTAGATACTAATGATTTGTCAAAAAATAAATCTCCACCACCCGAGGCCCTGAAATCGCCTTTTCTTACATTTCTTGCGATAAAACTTAATTTATCTCCAATTACCACAATCTTTAAATCATAACCATCATTTGGTATGTATTCTTGAAAATATACATAACCATGCTCACGAGGAAACATTTTTGCTCTTGATAGCGTTTGGAGAAATTCGGGTATACGTTTTGCACGATTTTTCATCGTAGTCCAATTGCCTGCAGATTTAATATTAGATTTTGTTTTAAATAATAAACTTGGATGCGGCGTGTATCCTCGGCTAAACATTCGTTTTACATACCTTTTAGCTTGACTGTAATTACTTATTAGATGTACATTGTTTGCTCCGGAACCACAACGAAGCTTTGCTATGAACGGATAATCCGCTTCCGTTTTCAACCAATTAATACATTCATTTTCTAAATAGAATATCCATGCGTTTGGAACTGGGGCATTAATTGACTTTAATAAATAAGTTTCTGCGATTTTATCATCAAAATGCCACGTAGTATAAAAATCAGGGAATACTTTTAAACCCATACTTTTTGCAACATTTAATATACTTCTTGCAAATAACATATCCTGCAACACATAATTTGAAAAATGCCAAACTAAACAATCATACTTTTTTAACTCTGCAATAATATTAGGTTGATAACAATCAATAACGCCATAATTCAAATGATTGTTTTTACAATATTCAATCCATGGACTTGTCCATAGGGTAGAATGTGAAAAAATATTATCATTCTTATGTATTGCAATTCGCAAATCACTCTTCATTTCTAATTCCCCTTATCTATACTAAGTAATTAATTATAGCCCAGCTTTCCTTGGACACATTAGTTTGTTAATCTCTTCCATGTATCTTTCTATTACTATTTGCCGGTCAAATTCACGTTCTACCTTGGCACGACTTGCAATTCCCATTTGTTTTTTGTCTTCATATGGCAACTTGATGAACTTTTCAATCGCATTAACTAGAGCCGCTGCATTTTTTACCTCAAAACCATAACCTGATACTCCTTCGTCAAAGGTTTCTCTGCAACCGGGAATATTCGAAGCCATCACCGGGCGTCCACTTGACGCAGCCTCAAGTAATACATTGGCCATGCCTTCATGGTAGGAGGGATGAATTAAACAATGACATTCTTTTATTAATTCATGAACCTGTTCCTGGGTTTGAGAACCATGATAAGTAACCGGATAGTTTTTTACCATTTCATCGACTTTCCCCTTATAATTATCGTCTTCATACCAACCAACCATGTGAAATTCGATATTTTTATATTGTACAGACAGTTTTCCAATAGCTTCAAACACCTCATCAAAGCCTTTATCTTTGCGGACTCTAGATACAAGTATGAATTTAATTTTTCCATCATATTTTGGATATTCTTCGAATTTATGCAAACTTAGATTTACTCCTGAACCAGGTAATAAGCGATTATTATTACCCACGATATTTTTCTCTATAAAATATTTTTGGTTTGATTCGTTTTGAAAAAATACACAAGAAGATTTTTTATATGCTTTCTTTTGAAGTAGCAACATTATTTTTTTTATAATATTTTCACTCTGAAACATACTACCTAAACCGGTAACATTATTTATATAAGGGATGTGTAGCTTTTGACAGGCTAGACTTCCATATATATTTGGCTTAGCAGTATAAGTAAGAACAACATCCGGATTAATTCTCTTAATTTGCTTTTTATATGAATATAGTAGAGCCAATTCTTTTAGTGGATTTATGCCCGATCTACTCAATTCTATTTCTTCAATTCTGCATCCTATTTTTTCGAGTTCTATGTTTCTTTCGTGTTGAGGAAGTGAGATAACCACTTCATATTTTTCGGCAACTAGTCTATGTAAAAGTTCACGCCGGAAATTATAGATTGTACTGTTTTCATTAGCTAAAATTAATATCTTACGCACTTAATATCCCCTGAACTTCTTCTGCAATTTTCTCTGCACTCATCCCATATACATCTCTCAAATACTTCTGGCTTCCTACGATGCTAGAATACTTATCATCAAGCCCTATTCTCAGTATTCTTGCCCGTGGTCTAGGCAATTCTGCCAAAACTTCAGATACAGCACTTCCAAATCCACCAATAATGTTATGTTCCTCGACTGTAACAATTAAATCATACCGTTCAGCACATTCTTCTATCACTGCTCTATCAATCGGCTTAACTGTTGGAAATGTGTATAAAGCAGGATTAATACTATGTTCCTCCATTGACTGGATAGCATCTACTACTTCATCAAATATGGCACCAGTTGAAAATATTGCTACTCCCTCACCATTCTTTATCTTGATTGCCTTACCTATTTGAAAATCATCTATCTTTTTATGTATTCTCCTCTCTCCACCTCTACCAAGTCTTAAATAACAAGTGCCATTATACCTGTATATAGCTCTTGTAGCACATTCCGCTTCAACTAAATCACCAGGTGCCAAAACTGTAACATCAGGTAAAGCTCTCATAATAGCTAAATCTTCAGTTGCATGATGGCTCATTCCAAGAGAGCCATATACAAATCCTCCGCCAACACATACAATTTTCACATTAGCATTATGATAAGCACAATCATTTCGAATTTGCTCCAGACATCTCAAGGTAGGAAAGTTTCCTATGGAATAGGTAAACACAGTTTTTCCTTGTAGAGCTAATCCGGCTGCAAAGCTAGTCATGTTCTGTTCCGCTATTCCTGCATTTGTAAACTGGTCAGGCAGTTGCTCCCAAAAAGGCTTTAAAACGCCAAATCCCAAATCTCCGGTTATAAGGTGTACATTTTTATCTTGTTTTGCTATATCAATTAATGTTCTTACGAACGTATCCCTCATTACTATTGTTCCTCCGCTTCCTTTGTTGCAGCAACCTCTTTAAAATATTCCCTTGCTTCATACATATCAGTTATACCCTCCGGCATTTGTGCTCTTAATTCTGCAACCGCTGAGTCATACTCCTCGCCTTCGTGTGGGAATCGGTAATGCCAAAGTATGTCGTTCTCCATAAAGGATATTCCTTTACCCTTTGTTGTGTTTGCGATAATTACAGTAGGCTTATCTATAGATTCTTTTGCTTTGATGAATGCATCTCTCAAAGCCTCATGATCATGTCCATCAATATCTATTACATTCCACCCAAAAGCCTTCCATTTATCTGCAAATGGTGAAAGTGTTATTGTATTCTCACAAAAATCAAGGCTTTGCATTTTATTGTGGTCAATAACTGCAACCAGGTTATTGAGTTTATAATGATTAGCAACTAATGCTGCTTCCCATACAGCTCCTTCATCACATTCACCATCACCACAAATAACAAACACCTTATGTTGCTTGTTATCCTTTTTAGCCCCATAAGCCATACCAGCCCCTACAGATAACCCATGCCCAAGGGAACCGGTAGAAAATTCCACACCAGGAATACCCTTATGTGAAACATGACCTGATAATCTGCTGCCATCGGCATAATGTGTTTTTAATTCTTCTACCTTAAAAAAGCCTCTTTCTGCAAGAGCTGCATATATAGCCGCACCAGCATGGCCTTTACTAAGAATAATTCTGTCTCTATTTGACATTATAGGGTTCGCTGGATCCACATTTGCAATGTCGTTATAAAGTACTGCAATAATATCTGCTACTGATAAAATTGCTCCAATATGAGACCCTTGTGATATATGAGTCATTTCAATTCCATGGCGTCTTATCTTCCATGCAAGTTGTTCACTTGTCAATTTGAAAAACCTCCATATGTATGCTTTACTTCTCTACCCGCCGCAACCTCTCTGCCAGCCTCTGAATGTTTATTCTCAGCTTGTCTTATCTTATAAGCCTCAACAATATGAGCTATATCAGCAGGTAATTTTTCTGTTCGCGAAATAACTTTATAAATAGTCCAAAATATTATCTTTATATCATTGAGGAAGGAATTATGTTCTCTGTAGTACAATTGAAGCTGGAGTTTTAGTGGACGAATGTATTCCAAATAAGCTTCATCTGGATCCTTTGCTTTAGTAAATACCTCAAATTGATCAAAATTAGTTATTGATGCCCAATCTGTGATTCCTGGTTTCAAATTCAAGATAGGCTTTTCTTTTTCGGTATACATATCGACATACACTTGCAGTTCAGGCCTTGGGCCTACTAATGACATATCTCCAATCAATACATTAATAAGCTGTGGCAATTCATCAATTTTGGTGTTTCTTAAAAAATGGCCAATCAGTGTGATGCGATCATCGTTATCTCCTACATTCCATTTACCTTTTCCTTCAGCATCTTTAACCATGGAACGAAACTTAAATATTCTAAAGGGTTTGCCAAATTGCCCTACTCGTACGCCTCTAAAAAAGACGCCTCCGGGAGAAGTAGCAACAATAATAATCGCTAAAATTAAAAATAATGGAGATAAAATAATAAGACCTATTAAACTACATACTATATCGAATAATCGCTTTATCATTTTCTACCTCAACAACTACATATTTGCTCCATCTACCGGCACAAGGGCTGCCTGCATAAATGAAGCTTGTTCGCTAGCCATAAAAAGTACTACATCGGCGATTTCTTTCGTTGTGCCGAATCTATTTGCTGCTTGATGATGTCTTAAAAAGTCTTCACAACGCGCAGGATCTGTAACCGTATACTGGTCCCAATAGCTACCGGGAAAAGCTACAGCTCCTGGCATTACTGCTGACATAACAACTCCAGATGATGCAATAGTACGACCGACTGTTGTAACATAAGCATTTAAAAAAGCTTTTGCTGATGCGTACAATGGATTCCCTCGAAGCATAACTGCAGATATAGATGAAATATGTATTATACGCCCCCATCCCTTGTCTATCATTGGCGGTATTAATATATTATTCATGTCTATTGCAACGCCAGCATTAAACTTCCAAGCATGCTGCCACTCTTCTATAGTTCCTAATGCATTTCTGCTTACCAAAGAGCCTCCAACGTTATGAACTACAATATCAAAAACGTCACGTTCTTCAATTAATCTACGAGCTAATTGATTAGCGTCACTCTCCATAATATCTGCAACATAGTATGCATGGTCTGTAGCAAACTTCTGTTTCATTTCTTTGTCTAATTCATCTAATAAATTCTCGCTGCGGGCGATGGTGGTTACTCTCGCACCCTCTTGAGCAAAACCAAGAGCGATACTTTTCCCGATGCCTTTACTCGCACCCACAATGAGTACATTCTTATCTCTGATTCCTAAATCCATTCTTTAAGACCCCCACGAGTTTTTAAACAACACTTAACACTATCTAATCACTAACTCTCTAAAATCCAACTTCAAAACTATATCCCAGGGTTTCTAAGTTATCTTTTGTTCCTGTTCCTTCATTATTATGTATTGCTTCATCTATAATGTAGGCTTTAATGCCCTTGTTTTCGTCTTTGGTATGTATTGTTAAGCTTTCAATTTCAAGCCCTAAATCGGAAACAGAGAGATTATCTATTTTAAGGTTTAATTTCTCAATCAAGTCCCTAATCTTCACGATTATCTACCTCTTTATATCGCTCTTAACCAGCATGACCTATCAAGAAGCGAAGTATTTTTCTGTAACCCTTGCCATTACTAGCTTTGGGAGATTTTTATCCATAGACCATACTCACGGCTAAAATTTCATGGTAAATTATTCTCATTTATGCAACATATTGTGTAAGTACATATACTCATCCACAAGTCTTGTTTCCTATGTATCTTCTATCAATATCTCAACTACTTAAATTTTTCGAGTAGTTCAATATCACCATTTACAAAAAAGAAACACCGCCGTCGTCTTCGTCATCATTTCTGTTAGTTTCATCTTCTGAATGCAAAATACATCGAACTTTGCCGTTTTCATATTTGATATCTCCATTTTCAGGACATATGGTTTCCTCATAATTTTGTAAAAATTCATCAAATACGTAAGTCGTATGCGCTTTGTTTTCCACTAGCAAATATATATGATACATTCGTTCCACCTGCAAGCAATTAACATTACAAACTTGCTTAGATGCTCTTTCTGAATAACCTTCATATATAGGAACGGGTCGTCAACTGTTTTGTAGACAATTCGCTAAGCTACCTGTACCAAGTCCTCTATTTGCAATGATCTGAGATATTCAATCGGAGACATGTATCCCAGTCTCTTTTGGATTCTCTTCACATTATAGAAGCAATAAACATACTCAAACACGGCCGCCCGGACGGATTCCTTTGTTTCGTAATGAGTCCAGTGGGTCAACTCTTTTTTCATCGTGGCAAAGAAACTTTCGGACCAGGCATTGTCACCTGGCATTCCTACGCGCGAAAAGCTCTGTCGCATCCCATACCTACACAAAAGATCTTTCACCGTATTCGATGTGTACTGGCTGCCTCTATCGCTATGAAAGATGCATCCCTTTTCCATTTTATGTCTCGCCAACATCGCCAATATTGCGTTGATCACCAGTTCCTTCTTCATCCGATCTGCCATATAATCCCCAAGCACTTCTCCCGTCACCAGATCCCGAATCACACAATGATACATAAACCCCTCGCCCGTCTTCAGATACGTGATGTCGCTCGTCACACCCCTTCGGGGCACAATCGGAAACTCTTGATCGCGTAGAATGTTCACATATCCTTCGCCGCGTGCTTTCTTGCTGTTGGTAAGACTCTTCGTCCGATGTCGGTTATGGATGGATACAAGATTCATTTCTTTCATGTACTGCTCACAGCGTTTACGCCCTAGATGCTCTCCTTCTTTGCGCAGATCCTCGGTAATCCGTTCCGGTCCATACGTCCCTCGACTTTGGTTGAATCGGTCTTTGATCTTTTCTTTCAGCGTCACTTCCCGCTGCTCTAGATGTTCCCGTCTTCTGAGCCAAGCATAATATCCGCTTCGCTCGATTTGTAAAATGTTGGCCCACTTCGCGATCGGATATTCAGGATTATCCATGATAAATCGGTATTTTACTTTTGGTTCTTTGCGAAGTAGGCCGCTGCTTTTTTTAACATGTCTCGCTCCATTTTGACCTCTGCCAATTGCCTCTGCAGATCTCGATTCTCTTCTTCCAGTGTGGCATACTTCGTCTTGTCCCCTTCGGCGGTATACTTTCGTCGCCAGTTATACAATATGTTTTCATGAATCCCCAGGTCCTCTGCAATTTCTCGGACCGTTTTCGGGCTCGCATGCGATAATTTCACAGCATTTTTCTTGAAGTCCTCGTCGTATTGTTTCCTTATTTTTCCCATTTTCTGCCTCCGATTTCTGAGCGTCTTCAGCCCTTCTCCATCTTAGCAGATTGTCTATTATTCTAGCAGGCTCCCGAACTGCTATTGAAGCCAAGATAGCTAAAATAGCCATCACTACTAAAAGTTCTATTAAAGTAAAGCCTTTATTATAAAACTGTCTTGTTTTCTTTCTCTTCACTTCACACATTCTCCAACTGCCTATTTGATTTGCAGTATTTAATTATTGAATGTGAAATTAATATATTACAAAGTTTCATTCAGATACATAATACTAATACCCAAAGTTAGTCAGTTTATCCCACCTCATAGTTAGATCTAAATTAATATCAAATTAGGATGCCAAATTCCTATTATAGCTGTACTTATAATAGTTATTGATAAATGTCTACTTTTATCAAAAAAATCCATAGCTTCGCTGTTTTGTCCGGGATTTAATTAATTTACTTCCCGCACAATACAGATTTTTGCTATGCAGCTTCAGTTAATAAACACGCCCCTGGCGATGATTTATTAATAATGAAGCTTTTTCCCTACCTACTTGCTTTGACTCTATGATCTTCAGCTGCTATACATTCAGCACTGAGGGATATCACGCGGCTCTGGCCGTCAAATTCAAATGCTACCCATACTCTGCGCTTATGCTTGTCCAACTTTATGATGGTTCCCAAACAGTCCAGGAGTGGTCCGTCGATTACTTTTACATTGCTGCCTTCTGTTAGTACTTTAGATGTTGCGATACTGCCCTGATGGCGGTATATCCATATGGAATATTCATGATCCCTGCCATGGAGTTCTCTTAAACCTGTTTCATATTCCAGTATTTTATATAGAGCCGGGATCTCTGTTATAGGTTCAAATCGTATTTCATCTTCTGTATAGATAAACACATATCCCGGTATTAATATCTGCTCTCGCTGCTGCCATCTGCTTTTGCGTTTTTCCTGTAAGATGCGGACCGGGGCGATTGCGGTGATCCTGTTGTCTTTTGTGTTTAGCTGGTGGGCTATGTGTTTTTCTGAGCCGGTTTTGCAAAAGAGACAATAGGATTTCATGGGTTCTCCTTGTTAGTATTGTTTTGAGGAAGCACCTGGGACAGTCCCCCGGCTTCCCTTCGGGAAGCAGATGGGACAGTCCCGGAGCTTCCTTTTGCAATTTTATTATGTGCCGGGCAGTTCAGGAAGCACGGGGACAGTCCCTGCGTTTCCCTCCGGCTTCCGCTTCGCTGCAGACGCAAGGGACAGTCCCCATGCTTCCTTCGGCGGTTAAGGTGCGGGCGCAATTTATTATGTTGCCGGGCTTTGCCAGGCAGTTAAGGTGCGGGCGCATAATATGCGCCCCTACAGGGGTTACAGGGTTTGAGCTTGCCCGTTCTCCTCGGTTATTGCTATTTCTTCATTCATTGTTTCATCATCTATTTCAGCCGCCGGCCGCTGGTATTCGGGGACCAGGGTGGCAATTAGTTTGATCAGTTCTTTGTGGTTGGTTATATGCTTATGGTGAAGCATGGTTACGGTGTTTAATATGCCTTCATATTTCTCATCCAGCTTCTTCTGGGAGATAAAGATCCTCTCGTGTTTGGTGGACTGCATGCCTTCCCGGTCGGTAAACAGTTCCTCATAGAGTTTTTCTCCCGGGCGCACGCCGGTGTATTCGATCATGATCTCTTTATCCGGCTGATACCCGGAGATGGTGATCAGGTCCCGGGCCAGGTCTGTGATCTTTACCGGTTCTCCCATGTCCAGGACAAATATCTCGCCGCCTCCCGCCAGGGCTCCGGCCTGGAATACCAGTGACACGGCCTCGGGGATGGTCATGAAGTAGCGGGTCATATCGGGGTGGGTAACGGTGACCGGCCCCCCGTGCTCGATCTGTTTGATAAAGGTGGGGACAACACTGCCGCGGCTGCCCAGGACGTTGCCGAATCTGACTGAGGCAAAGCGGGTCTTGCTGCTACGGTTTAAGTCTTTTATTACCAGTTCGGCGATGCGTTTGGTGGCTCCCATGACGGAGCTGGGATTGACGGCTTTATCGGTGGAAATGAAGATAAAGGTCTCGCAGCCGTATTCATCTGCCATCTGGGCCACATTTTTGGTGCCGAACACATTGTTCTGCAGGGCTTCATCGGGATGGACTTCCATCATGGGCACATGCTTGTAAGCGGCGGCATGGAAGACCACCTGGGGACGATATTTTTTAAAAACCGCCTGCAGCTTGCTGCGGTTTTTTACATCGAGAAGCACAGTACATAGCTCGGTGGAAACCAGGTTCCTATTCAGGAGTTCCTGCTGGATATCAAACAGGTTGTTTTCACAGTTATCGATGATGATCAGCCGGCTGGGTTCAAAGCCTACCACCTGGCGGCACATCTCGGAGCCAATGGATCCTCCGGCACCGGTGATCATGACCGTCTTGTCCTTTAAGTAGCCGGCAATCTCACTTAAGTCGATCTTTACCGCTTCCCGGCTCAAAAGGTCTTCCATCTGGATGTCTCTTAAGGATGCCATCAGACCGCGGGTACTGTCATAAATGCCGGGCAAAATGCGCAGACGGGCATGGGTCTTCTTGGCGATCCAGGCGATCTCTCTGATGGTCTGTCCGGAAGCGGAAGGCATGGCGATGATGATTTCATCGATTTTATGCTGTTTCACCAGCCGGGGGATGTCTCCCCGGGTACCCAGGACAGGTATCCCGTTTAGTATGCGGTTTTGTTTGGCCGGGTCGTCATCGATAAAGCCTGCCAGTTTTAATGCCAGCTGGCTGTTCTGCTGGATCTCCCGGGCTGCGATGGCTCCGGCATCTCCGGCGCCTATGATCAGGCATCTCCTGGCATCCGGGTCTGCGGTCCTGAAACGTATCAGCTCATCCCGCAGGACTCTCCAATATACGCGGGACCCGGAGATGAAAAAGAATACCAGCCCCCAGGCGATGACATAAACGCTGCGGGGCAGTTCCGGCAAAGCGGTAGCGATGGTCATGGCCACGAATACCAGGCTGCTGAGCAGAATAGCCCGGAAGATGGCGATCATTTCATTGATGCTGGCGTATTCCCACACCCGGTTGTAGAGTTTGTAGTAATATAGGGCAGCCACCGTCAGCAGGGCATAAATGGGCCCCAGAGTATAGAAATTGCTGATGTAGTTTGCGGGAATGTTGTGTAAATCAAATCGTAGGATGAGTGCCAGAAAGAGTGCTGCGATGACGATGAAGATGTCTAAAAGAACCAGAACGAATGCTCTGAGTTTGGTTGTGGTGTTCATAGTTGTTTCTCCTATATTAGTGAGGAGTGAGGCGTGAGGAGTGAGGCGTTGCGCTTCGCGCTTTCTGCCTATTCTCACTCTTCATGCCTTAGTTTTTTTTCCGTGAGGCGTGAGGCGCTTCCTCACTTCTCACCACTACTCTCCAAGCTTCGTTGTTAAAAGTGAAGAATAACGGTTTAGGCGTCTCCTCACGCCTCACTCCTCACTCTTCACTTTCCTTAACAATCCTCCAATTAAAGCGAAAATATTATCTATTTTGTCAAAGATATTCTCTTCGTGATAATAACCCAGTTCCTTTGCTATCAATAACTGTGTTTCCAGCTCGCTTAGGGATCCTCTAGCGATTATCAAGAACCTGGCAAACTCAGTCGAGCTGTCTCTTGCAGCTCCTTCAGCTATATTACTTGGTACAGATATTGCTGCTCTGCGAATTTGAGATGTAAGTCCATATAGTTCTTCCTTAGGATAATATGCACTTATTTCATATACTTGTTTGACCAGGCTTACTGATTCTTGCCAAGCCAATAGCTTATGGTGTTTTCGCACTTCGTGCTCCTTTTATCGTGAGGCGTGATTTTCTTTTTCTCCTCACCCCTCACGCCTCACTCCTCACTATATATTCTAACTATTAGGACTAATTTCCTCTATTTCCATCAATATTTTCTATAGGAATGAGAAGAAACTGTTTTTTTCGCTATTTTTTTCGTCGGCGGCGTAGTAATAGTAGTACTGATAGTCCTGGGTGTCTTGTTTCATGCCGCTGATGACGGTGCCAATGATATCGGCATTGGCGGTGAGCAGCTGTTCTTTGGCTCTGCGGGCAAAGTCGTTTCGGGTGCTGCCTGATCTGACCACCATCAGGACGCCTTCTGCCTGGGAGGCCAGGATGGAGGCATCGGCCACAGCCAATACCGGCGGCGAATCGATTAATACATAGTCATATATTTTGGAGAGCTCGCTCCACAGGCTGCGGGTCTTGGCAGAGCTCAGCATTTCTGAAGGATTAGGGGGTATGGGCCCGCTGGTGATCAGGTCCAGGTTTTCCATGAAGGTTTTCGCCACGTCACTTACCGGCAGCCCCTGCATGATCAGGTTGGAAAAACCACAGCTGTTTTCCTGCTGAAAGATTTTATGCATGAGGGGTTTACGCAGATCACAGTCTACCAGGATCACCCGTTTACCTGCCTGGGCCATGGCCACTCCCAGGTTGGCAGCGGTGGTGGATTTGCCGTCCTGGGGATTGGCGCTGCTGACTAATATGGTGCGGTATTGTTTATCTACGGAAGCAAAGCCGATGTTGGTCCGGAGTGTTCGGTAGGCTTCGGCAATGGGTGACTTGGGATTGGAACTGGTGATAAGTCTTTCAATGCCTTCCGTCTGGTTCTTCTTATCCATCCTGGGGATGACCCCCAGAGTGGGCAAAGCCATTTCCCGGTCGATGTCTTCCGGAGTCTTTAAGGTATTGTCCAGGTATTCCAGTAAAAAGGCTAGGAGGGTAAAAAGCATCAGGCCCAGGAGCATGGCGATGGCGATATTCATCATGGTGTTGGGCTTAACGGGACTTCCGGGTATGGAGGCCTCGGAAATGACCATGACGGAAGTATCCCCCAGGTCGATGGACTTGGCGATCTGGGTCTCGGTCTCTTTCTGGGTCAGGGTGGCGGAGGTTTCCCGCAGGCGTTCAACTTCCCGCTGCAGCCGGTCCTGTTCCATGGTTTTTTCCGCCATCTCCGCCTGCAGACCATCGAGCTCGGCATTGATGGAGTCCAGCATCATGGAAAGCCCTTCGGCCTGGCCTTGTTTTTCCGCCAGTTCGGCTCGTTTTTTGGAAAGCTGTTCGGATAATGATATGTATAAGGGATTGGCTTCCTCAGTGTAAACCAGTCCGCCGGTGACATCTGACCATTTTTCCACTCTGGTGTAAGCCGGAGTCTTGGCCATTTCCTGTTCCAATAAAGCCACGCCGGAATTAAGCTGGGAAAGCTCGATATAGGTCATCTTAAGTTGGGAGGTAAAGTTGGCCAGGTCGGTGGAGCGGCTGGCAAATTCGGCTTGCAGCACGGCTACGCCCCGGGGCTGGCTCTGAAATTCCTTGAGTTTTTCTTCAGCGGCCTGCAGTTCTTTATTGGTAACGGTCTTTTGATCTTTTAGAAACTCAACGGAGCGTGACATCTGCTGCTGGTTTTTGTCGGTCATCAGCTGCAGGTATTCTACAGATAAAGTATTGGCGATGCGGGCGGTTGTCTCAGGGTCGGGATGATTGACCTTTACTTCTATCAGATTGGAGTCTTTGACCACAGAGGCTTCGATCATACCTGCCAGACCGCCGGGCGAGACACGAAGATCCAGTTTGTCGATAATCCGCTTCATGAGGGCTTCGCTTTTCAGTTGTCCCATGTAGGTGCTCATGGTCCAGACCGGGATGGTGGTTACGGTGCTGACCACATCGCTTAAGTCTTGATTGGATCTGGCGGTGTTGGCGGACAGCTTGTCCGTAGCCTGGGTGACCATAAGAAGGGTTTTGGCCTGGTAGACCGGTGTCAGGATGAAAGAACTGATCAGATATGCTGCCACACCTGCCAGCAGAGTCATGATGATGATCAGGCGGGCCCATTTTTTCAGGACCATGATCAGCTGCCTCAAGTCTATCTCTATATCATCGCTCTCGGCGTAAGCGCGTCTCTCCTCATTCATTTGTCTCCCCCCTGTTTATCTATCTATAAGTTATAGCTAATATCCAACCATATTTTTCATTATACAACAACATGCTGGTAAATCATCAACAAAATACTAAATTTATACATAGATTGGGGCGAAGGTCCTATGGGAGGGGCTAGGGGTTAGTTGGTTAGGGCGCAGACGCGGGGACGGTTCTTTTGTCTGCGATAAAAGGAGTGCAATTTAGTTCTCTTATCCTGGGCCCGCAGACTAAAGAACCGTCCCCGCGTCTGCCTCCTCACTCCTCACTCCTCACTGTTTCTTCAGCATTTCCAACGCTTCTTCCTCATCCAGGGGTTTGCTGATCAGGAAGCCCTGTACTCTGTCGCATCCGTGATTTCTTAAATATTCAAGCTGATTTTCGTGTTCTACACCTTCTGCTATAACACAGTGTCCCAGCTTATGGGCCATGGATATGACGTCACAGGTTATGGCATACTTGAGGTCAATGCACAGGAGCTTGTCAAGGAAGAATTTATCGATTTTCAGACAGTTGACATTCAGTTCCCGTTCCCTGGCAAGGGAGGAATACCCCGTGCCGAAGTCATCGATGGCAATGTGAATTCCTGCCTGTCTTAATTCGCCGATAATTTTATTTATGTCATGGTAGTTTGATGCAAATACCGACTCAGTAATTTCAAGGCAGATATTTTCGGGATCCACCTGCAGTTCATTGATGGCGTCCCACAGATTTGAACTGAAATCATTCCTTAAGAGCTCTATGGCGGAAACGTTGACCGCAACGCTGACGGCACCATGTCCATTCTCTTTTAATCTTTTTAAAAAGGAGAAGGCCTGATGTACGATTTTTCTGCCAACGGGAATGATCAGTTTGGTTTTCTCAGCGATAGGTATGAATTCTGTGGGCTGTACCAGTCCCAGTTTTTCACTCTGCAGTCTGGCTAAAGCCTCAAAACCGCAAATCTGATTGGATTTTAGATCCAGGATGGGCTGGTATTGGAGAAACAATCCGCCTTGACCTTCGTCTGCTGCGATTTTGTCCAGCTCACGTTTGATCTCTTCCTCACGCATTATTTCTGCTTCCATCTCCCCGTCAAAAAAGCAGTAGGCGAAATCACTGTCAACGGCCTCCATGGCCTTTTCAGAAGCGATCAGAAGGTTTTTAAAAAGCTGGTCTATATCCTGCTCATTTTCCCGGTTTATTTCAATGACCCCGATGCCGGCACCGATCCTTTCGCCGAAAAGCAGGGTCCCCAGCAGCTCTATCAGCATTTCGCAGAATTGGATCAATTGGTTTTTGTCCCGGTAGTCTTTCATATAGAACACAAACCGGTTTTCAAAGGTATTAAACAATAAACGTTTGTCTGTACAAAGCGAATCCAGTTCTTTGGAGATTTTTTTAATCAATTCCAGGGTGTAATTAAATCCATAAGTTACTGTAAGCAGGTGCGCAACACTTAAATTGATCCCCACAATGGCTCTGTTTCTTGCTGTGCCTTTTTCCCTGTCGCACCGGAGAAGGTTTTCCAATGACCTGCGGTTATATAATCCCGTCCATATATCATGTTCAGAGTTATACCTTAAGTCATGCTCTATGCTTTTCCGGTCTGAGATGTCAAGTATGATTCCCTCAAGAGCTTCGACTTCACTTTGTTGGTTGTAGACCCCTTCTCCCATTTCCAGGACCCATTTCCGCTCTCCGTTGGCGGTTATGATTTCGTATTCAAATTTGAAAGGCTGTCTGTCGGCAAGGATACGTTCCCATTCCTGCCAAAGAGATTCCCGATATTCCGGGGCGATCACATCATTAAAGGCCACGTCCCTGTTGTATAAAAGGCTTTCCGGAGGATAGCCGGTGAGTCTTAGACAACCGGCAGAAACAAACTCCATGGTCCAATCCCGGTCATAAAGGCATCTGTAAGCCATACCGGGCAGGTGGGACAGCAGGACGGATTTGCTGCGCTCGCTTTCTATCAAGGCTTCTTCGGCTTCTTTTCTTTTGGTAATATCCTGGATCAAACAGATATTTGTATATTTTTCGTAATGCGATAAACTTAGCAAAGCTACCACCATATATACCCATATAATGGAGCCGTCCGGTTTAATAAACCGCTTCTCCATGGAATAGCTTTTAATTTCTCCTGATTGCAGTTTTTTTAAGTTCGCAAGGTCTTCCTGCAAATCATCCGGGTGGGTGATTTTGACCCAGCCCAGCTGTAAAAGCTCTTCCTTGCTCCTGCCGGTGATTTCCTCATACATCTTATTGATGGCCACCAACCTGCTGCCGTCAGCAGATGGTTCATTGATGGCGATACCGATGGGTGCCTGCTGAAAAATAGCATCCAAAGTCACAGTTTGTTCATCCAGTTTTTCCTGAATTAACTGCTGGAACCAAATCAGTTCAAGATGAATATTGACTCTGATCCTTAAGGAATCCATATGGATCGGCTTTCTTATATAATCTACCGCGCCCAGTCTTAAGCCTTCGATTTCATTCTCGATTTCGTTATAATTGGTCAGGATGATGGTCCGCAGTTTTTTATACCGCTCATCTGATCGCAAAGCTTTAAGGACTTCAAACCCGTTCATCACAGGCATGTTCAGATCGAGTATGATCAGGCTGATATCTTCATGCTCATCGATCTGACGCATGGCTTCCAATCCGTCAGAGGCTGTCAGAACACTGTACCCTCGCAGCAAGTGTTCGATGAGCAATCGATCTGATGCTGAATCATCAACGACTAATATGGATCCGGTCATAATTTTTACCCTCCCTCATTATTTCTGGCTCTGAATTTCAGCGATTTCCTCCAGCAGTTTTCTTAACACTTTAGAAAATTCTTGATGCAGGGATGGTATTTCCCTTTCATTTTCCTCTTTAAAAGCTTTTTGCAGTCTGATTGACAATTCATATAATATATTGGCGCCAATGCTGCCGGAACTGCCTTTGATCTTATGAACGATTTGCGCCGCGTCGGCATATCTTTTTTCTTCCACAGCGTTAGAGAGCTTGTCCAGGGTATCCTGATTTTCCTTGAAATATGCATTTAAGACCTGCTGATACAGCTCCAGATCGCCGCCCATGTTTTTCAGCCCTGCGTCCCGGTCCAGGACGGGCGGATCTTCAGCATCACTGTCTCCCTGTTCTGTAATGATATCTTTTATGGTCTGAATAAAACGATCGGGATCAAAGGGCTTGCTGATATAGTGATGAATGCCGCTTTGTTCGCATCTTCCCTGGACCCCTAAAACTACGTCTGCGGTCATGGCCACGATGGGGACAGACGGGGCTATCTTTCTGATTTCCTCTGCCGCCTCATATCCGTTCATCACCGGCATATGCAGATCCATTAATACCAGGTCGATCTTATTTCCATGCTCTTTATACAGCTCAACCCCTTCCTGGCCGTCATTGGCCATGATCGAATCGATGCCAACTTGTTTGAGAAGGGATTTGGCGATCAACTGGTTGGTCTTGTTGTCTTACACCACCAATACGCAGTGCTGCTTGCCAGTCATTACCGGCTGGACCTCCTGGTTCACAGTCGGCTGTGAGGCGGAAACGGCTTTTAATTTGAAGATTTCCAGAATACCGTTAAAGAGAATGGAGGGGATGATCGGTTTGGCGATGCCGATATCTATGCCGTATTGGTCGAGTTTGTCGAATAGATCTGCCCGCATCATGGGCAGCAGCATGATGATCTTGGGCGCTTTGGCGATTTTCCTGCTGTCGCGGATGGAGGCAGCAAATTCAAACCCGCCTTCCAGGGGGGTTTCATAATCAATGATGAACAAATCAAAGGGTTTGGCAAATTTACCATCCGCAGCTTCAAGCATGCTCAGGGCACTTGCCTGGGAAGTGGTGAGCTCGCAATGCATGCCGAAAGCGTTCAGGTAGTTTTCGATCAGGTTCATGCTGGCGCCTGTTTTCTCCAGGACCAGGACCCTTATGTCCTTGAATTGGCTGGCGGAAATGGTTTTTATATATTCATCTTCCTTGGCTTTGTCGATGCTGAGGGTTAAATGAACGATAAAGGCGGAGCCTTCTCCCGGGGTGCTGAAAACCTGTATCTGCCCGCCCATCATGTCTAACAGGTTCTTGACGATGGACAGTCCCAGGCCGGAGCCTCCGAAGCGCCGGTTGATACTGGTGTCTGCCTGGGTGAAGGGGGTAAAGAGTTTTTCTATCTGCTCGTCTGTCATGCCGATCCCGGTATCTTTGATGGTAAATGACAGATGATAGCGGTCTTTTTCTTTGGCAACCAGGCGGATATCCAGTGAAACCTCGCCGGAACTGGTGAACTTTACCGCATTGTTTAATATATTGATCAGGATCTGTTCGATGCGTTTTGCATCACCGTAAAACCAGTTGGGAACCTGGGGGTCTTTGGATAATTTAAAGCCGATTTCCTGCTCTTCGATTTTGTAGGACACGATATTTACCACATCCTGAATCACCTGGTCCATGCTGAATGAGGTGATTTCCAGTTCCACTTTCCCGGCTTCGATTTTGGAGAAATCAAGGATATCGTTGATGATGCTCAGCATATTGTAGGCAGCCTGGTTGATCTTATCGATATACATGCTCTGGGTTAAGGTGGTCTCGGTTTTTTTAAGCAGGTATGCCATTCCGGTTATGGCATTAAGGGGGGTGCGGATCTCATGGGACATTCTGGCCATAAAACTGGACTTGATTTCATTGGCTTCTTCAGCCTCGCGTTTGGCCTTTTCCAGGTCAGCCTGAATCAATTGCCTCATCCGCACTTCCTTGTGCAGGCGGATGATCCAGAAGACCGAGATCCCCAATATTACCACCACGAAGGAACAAATCATCCCGGCTTTGCGAATGAGCGGTCCGTAGTCATATTCTGATTCCAGGCCGATCCACTTTTCATGAATGGCAAGCCGCTCTTCCTCGGAAATACTATCCAGGGTTTTATTGAGGATGCTGACCAATTCAGGCCAGTCTTTGCGGACGGCAAAGTACAAGGCCTGCTGTTTTTCCGCTTCAAAGGAGATGAATTTCAAGTTGGTCAGTCCGTTTGAACGAATCAGATAGTTGGTGGTAGCCAGGTTGCCGACAAAAGCCCTTTCCGTACCGTTTGCCACCGCAGTAAGGGCAGTTTCCACCGAGTCGTACAAACTTAAGTTTATGTGGGGATAAGACAACAAATAGCTGTGATGGGAACTATTCCGCTGCACAGCTACTGTCAGGTTTTCCAAATCTTCAATTCCGGAGATGCCGGTTTCCGTATCATTTATGACGATTACTCTTTTGAAGTAATAATAAGGTTCGGAAAAAAGAAAATGTTTTTCTCTGTCCCTGGTTTTGGAGATGGCCGGCAAAACATCTATATCCCCGGCCAGAGCCCTGTCATAGGCTTGCGGCCATGTAAGCCCTTTTTGCACTTCAAACTGTATGCCGGTTTTTTTACTGATCAATGCCTGATAGTCGGCGGCGATCCCCTTGTACTCATTGTCCTTGTCAATGAACTCAAAGGGGACAAACTGAGGGTCAACCCCGAGCCTGATCACCGGGTGCTCGCTGATAAAAGCAATCTCCTCCTCAGTCCAGTTAATACTTTTATCAGCACCGTAACAGGGCGAGGTTATAGAGGCAATGATTGAGGTTATGATAATTATTCCAAGAAGTAGGGCAGAAAACCTCCTCATATGTATCTCCCCCTCAGGAAAAACCGCAGCAGTAGAATTGTCAGATTTTTTGCTCTTCTTACAATTTAACATAATATTCTAATTTGTTCCAGAAAAAATAGGTTGTCAGGGGGACGGGGTTGTTGACAACGCAGACACGGGGACGGTTCTTTTGTCTGCGGGCATCGAGAAAACAGGAGTCCTTAACCTCCCTTTATCGCAGACAAAAGAACCGTCCCCGTGTCTGCGTTAGCGCATGCGTTGTAGGGGCAGACGACCCTGTCTGCCCGCCGCTTGGCAGACAACATCCCTCAAGCATTGTAGAGGAGCTTATTAAGCTCCCGAACCATATTCTTCATCTCCATAAAAAAACTGTATGCCGAAGCATACAGCCCTATTGTCTGTTCCCTCTTCGGCAGCCCGGCTGTCATAGCGTATCGCCTTAGACCCGTGGCTTTGCGTCCCTGCTTTTCACCAAGTTTGCCATTTCGGAGATGTTTCCCAGATTATATCATTTAATAAATTGATAGTTCAATAAAAAATTTTGGCACACCCATGGCAAACGCTTGAACACCCCTGGCAGTAATCGTCTTTGAAAAAAAAAAGTTAATTACTCATTTTATATCAGGCATATACAAAAAAGAAAAAAATTTGCAGGAAATTTCTTACTTATATCGTAATTTACTATTTATTGAAATAAAAAACAATTTTTAACGGAAATGAGTGTGTTTCTTTTGGCTGCTAATAACATCAAAGCCGCGCTTGATGAACTGCGTAACGTTGATCCGCTCTTGCTGGAAAGCGAGGAAAAATACCGCAACATACTGGAAAAATTATTTGATGGCGTGCATCTGGTCGATTTTCCTTCAATGAGATCCCTTTATGTAAACCCGCCTCTGGCATGTATGACCGGCTACAGTACAGAGGAACTCAACGGACTTTCCATTCGCCAAATTATCCACAAAATACATCCCGAAGACAGAGAAGCATCTACCCAACATTATAAGCAGTTTTTTGACGGAGATAACGAACTGCAGGATCTGAATCTGCGCTGGCAGATGAAAAGCGGTGAATACATATGGTTAAACGTCAGGCACAAGTTTATTTCTAATATTCACGGGAGGCCAGTCCTGATCCTCCAGGTCATCCGGGACATTACCGAGCGCGTTGAGGCGGAGAGAAAACAAAAGCTGATCAATGAATTGCGGCAGAGCGATGAAAAGTAAACCCGCTTTTTAGCCGTTATGTCCCACGAGCTGCGCAACCCGCTGGCTTCTATCATGGCGGGGATCGAGATCCAAAAACTTGTGGAGCCTGGGAGCGAGGACGACAGGCAGGCCCGGGATATCATCGAGCGCCAGGGGAAGCACCTGTCTCGCCTGGTGGATGATCTGCTGGATATTTCACAAGTTACGCAAAATACAGTTGCACTGAGGAAAGAGCCTTTAGAACTGAATGTTTTCGTTCAACAGATGGCAGACGATAACCAGCGACTATTTGCGGAAAAAGAGGTCCGGCTGACTGTCAGGTTATTTCAGGATCCCCTTTACATGGAGGCAGATCCGGTACGCCTGGTCGAGGTTTTTGACAACCTGCTGCATAATGCTTATAAGTTCACCGCTGCCAACGATGAGGTGTCGCTTACCGTGAAAAAAGATGTAACGGCACGGGAAGCCGTGATCGAGATAAAAGATACGGGAAGCGGGATCCCTCCGGAGATACTGCCTTATCTGACCCAGGCATTCGTACAGGCGGATCAACCCCTGGATAGAAGCAGCGGCGGCCTGGGGCTGGGACTGGCCATCGCTAAAGGAATAATCGAGCTTCATGATGGCAGCATCAGCATTGAGAGTGAAGGGTTAGGGAAAGGAACCCTTATCACTGTCCGTCTGCCGCTTGCCGCCGATATAAATACCAGCGCAAACCCACAGAAAGCTGGTGAAATTACCTCCGGGGCGCGTCACTTAAGGATCCTCATCATCGATGATATCCCGGATATTTCTGATATACTAAGCAGTTTGCTGAATCATCTGGGCCATAAAACCATGACCGCGGGCTGCGGGCCCGAAGGAATCGCCAAGGCCCTGGCTGATAAACCGGACGTTATCCTGTGTGACATCGGGCTGCCCGGCATGAGCGGCTATGAAGTGGCGCGAAACATCCGCCAGGAGCAAACTCTTAAGGATATATCCCTCATTGCCCTTTCCGGCTACGCCCAGAAAGAAGACCTTCAGCGATCGCGGGAAGCCGGCTTCGACCAGCACCTCGCCAAACCCGTCAGCCTTGCTAAACTGCAGGAAGTTTTAGCAGGAATAGG
>ENA-UOUL01002070-UOUL01002070.1-bioreactor-metagenome-genome-assembly--contig:-NODE-2070-length-24960-cov-7.701242_pt1 | contig 24960 bp, 24 predicted proteins | sample MGYA00249838_ERZ747220 | MGnify/ENA primary metagenome ERZ747220 (study PRJEB28778, sample SAMN05720191) | bioreactor metagenome | isolation source: Anaerobic biogas reactor | place: USA:Washington...
ATGATTTGTATTCCTTGTTGCTTCTCTGTCTCACCGTTTTCTCTTCTTCGATCAGGTAGGCATTCTGGCTTGAGCCATTCATGATGCTGTAGTCATCGCCGTGGAAGGAATCAAGTTCCCAGTCGATGAAACCGACCCAGCTGACGTTATTCTTGATGTGTTTTCTCATGTTGGTTTCTCCTTTGGGGAACACACCCATTTAATTTTTAAACTCTTTTATTAGCATACTATAAACGAAAAGAAACAACAGAGGAATAAGAAGCGAAATAGCGCCTTCTTCGTACCACAGGCACCCTTAGAGAGAAAAGCAGGGCGTATAATTGAGGCAAGAATGATCGAAAGGAGGGATCCTTATGAACACGCTAAAATGGAAACGTATCTATGACCCTGCACAAGCCTCTGACGGCGACAGGATTCTTGTCGATCAACTGTGGCCTCGAGGCGTCAGCAAAGAAAAGGCGGCGCTTGACGAGTGGGCCAAGCCTATCACGCCGAGCACGGAGATTCGAAAAGCCTATCACGAGGGGCAGATCAATTTTCAGGACTTTTCCAAAAAGTACGAAAAGGAATTGGAACATAGCCAAGCTTTCAACGAATTCACGGACGACCTGAAAGAACGTCTCGAAGATGAATATGGGGAAATGCTGGAATATAAAGACAATGCAGTTCAGTAACACTAGAAGCTATCCCAAAACCTCTTTGAGTAACAAAAGAGCACATCCGGGATGAAGGAATCCCTGAAAGAGTCTGGTGGATTTCTCCCGGCGGATACAGAGCCGCCGGAAGTTTTGAAACAATCCGATAGTGCGCTCGACGGTCCAAAGCCCGTGCGGCTGAACAATAACCCTCACCCCCGCCCTTTCCGTCACCCCTGCGCAAGCAGGGGTCCAGAGCCCGGCCGCGTTCGCTACAGTACCTGGGTCTTTCTGGCGATACAGGGCATGCGGGGAATTCCAGGGGCCCTGGAAGACAGCAGGGATAGTTACGGCTGCGGCTGGCTAAGGACGTGCACGCGGCTCGTGATGTTGCTGGAGAATGGGGCGGTAGCGGAGGATTATGGGCCGATGATGACCCCGGCGAGTAGGGGGAGGTTCTTCCTGGGGTGGCGGCCGTTCATCTAGAGGAGCGCGCGGATCGGACTGTGGGGATCGGCGCTGGGGGCGCCAGGACGTTCCACGTGGAACATGGCTGCGGGGCGGGCGACGGCGTCAGCGGGCCCGGAGGATGTGAAGGGCGCCGCGCCGCAGACCGTGCCGGGTCCAGTCGTCGGTGATCTGTTCCACGTGGAACATCGAGAGAGATTCTGGAGGCAATTCGGGCCATTGACACAGGAACACGGCGCCATTCCCGACGAGTTCACGCAAGCTCTTCCACACGACCCCCGGTCTTTCGATGGCACGGGCGGTGACGAGCCATCCCTCGGGCGCGTCCAGCGAGACCTCCTGGGGAAACCCGCCCTGTTCGACGGCGCCGCGCTGAAGCAGTCCCAGTTCGCCCAGGGCGAGTTCGAGGAAACCGGCCTTCTTTCGCGCGCGTTCGACCATGTGGAAGCACAGTTCGGGGCAGGTCAGGGCGAGCGGCAGGGCGGGAAACCCCGCGCCGCTTCCGATGTCAAACAGCCGGGGCGACGCGCCGCCGCAACTCCGGACTGCGGGCAGCAGGCTGAGCGAATCGGCGATGTGAAGCCAGAGGTGTTCCGAGTCGCGGGAAGAGACGAGGGAGGCCATGGGGTTCCATCTCTGTATGAGGCCGCTGTACGCCTGCAAGGAATCGTCGAGGGCCGTGAGGTCGAGGCCGGGTTGCTGCTGGAGGAGCTGAAGACAGCGTTCCCGGACCCGTTGCGACCCGGGCGCGCCGGACTCGGTTTTTATGTTCTTTAGCATTATTCGTGTTTTGAGTTGTCTGCCCGAACCTGTGTGGTTTCAAGGGGATAGTTTGACAATACCCTGTTCGTATGGTATTCTTCCGCGTTCATTCCAGGGCGGTAACTGTGTGGAGGCCTACCCGTGAAATTCTTGTGCCTAATCGGGGACGGCATGGCCGATTTTCCCCTTCCCGAGCGTGGAGGGCGGACGCCGCTGCAGCTGGCGTCGACCCCCGCGATGGACACGCTGGCGTCTGAGGGGCTGTGCGGCCTGTACTGGCCGATCCCCGACGATCTGCCTCCCGGGAGCGACATCGGCAACCTTTCCTTGTTCGGGTACAATCCGCACGAGACCTTTACGGGCCGCGCGCCGCTCGAGGCGGCGAACCAGGGCATCGCGCTGGGTCCCGGGGATGTGGCCTTCCGCTGCAACCTGGTCACGCTTCAGGACGGCGTGATGAAGAGCTTCACGTCGGACCACATCTCGAGCGAGGAAGCGGCGGAACTGATCCGCGCCCTCGACAGCGCGTGCCCGCGCGCCTGCGCGTTCCATCCCGGCGTCAGCTACCGACATCTTGCCGTAATCCCGGGCAGTGAAGTCAAGCCCGACGACCTGGTGGAGACGGCCTGCACGCCGCCGCACGACATCTCGGACCAGGCGTACGAGCCGCATCTTCCCACCGGACCGGCGGGCGCGTATCTGCGCGACCTGATGGAATGGTCGCGCCCGATCCTGGCGGCGCATCCGGTGAACGCGGCGCGAATAGCGGCGGGCCAGCTTCCGGCGACGTCCATCTGGCTGTGGGGCCAGGGCCGTGCGCCGCGCATGGCGACCTACCGGGACCGGTTCGGGATCACGGGAGCGGTGATCTCGGCGGTGGATCTGGTGAAGGGGATCGGCGTCTGCGCGGGGCTGGACGTGATCAAGGTCCCGGGCGCGACGGGCTACATCGACACGAATTACGAGGGGAAGGTCGAGGCGGCATTGCACGCGCTGGACGCGGTGGATTTTGTGTATGTGCATGTCGAGGCACCCGACGAGTGCGCGCATGAAGGCATTATTGACAAAAAGATCCAGGCGATTGAGGATTTTGACCGGCGCGTGGTGGCTCCGTGCCTGGAAGCCGCGCGGTCGCATGCCGACTGGCGCGTGCTGGTCGCGCCCGATCACGTGACGGCGCTCGGCAGCCGCACGCACGCGGGCGGGCCGGTGCCCTTTGTGCTGTGGGGATGCGGTGTCGCCTCAAACGGTCTGTCGCAGTATGATGAGGCCTCGGCGGCGGCGGGCGGCCTTGTGGTCAATCCGGGCCACCTGCTGGTTCCGGGCATGCTTGGGCCGGGGCGGCTGGATGCGCATACTTTTAAGAAACCCTGAGCGGCGCGTTTCGCCGGCAGGAGATGGAGAACGAGAGCGTGGCACAGCGAGTCGAGATCTATGACGTAACCCTTCGCGACGGCGCGCAGGGCCCGGGCGTGAAGTTTTCCTCCGAGGACCAGCTTCGGATTGTGCAGGAACTGGACGCCTTCGGGATCTCCTGCATCGAGGGCGGGCAGCCGGGCTCCAACCCGAAGGCCGCGGAGTTGTTTCAGCGCGCGAAGGACCTGGATTTGAAGCACGCGGTGATGGCGGCGTTCGGCAGCACGCGCCACGCCAAGTATGCGGTGGAAGACGATCCGAACATCCGGGCGCTGCTCGCGGCGGACACGCCCGTCGTGACGATCTTCGCGAAATTCTCGCCCACACACGCAACGCAGATTCTCCGGGTGAGCCTCGAGGAAAACCTGCGCCTGATCGAGGAATCGGTGGCGTATCTGAAATCCCAGGGGCGCCGCGTGGTGCTTGACGCGGAACATTTCTTTGACGGCTACCGGGAAGACCGCGAATACGCCCTGACGGCGCTGGAGCGCGGGTGGCAGGCGGGCGCGGAGGTCCTGGTGCTGTGCGACACGAACGGCGGGAGCCTGCCGTGGGACATTGCCGGGGCGCTGGAGGTGTCGCGGAAACGGCTGCCGGAGGCGGCCTTCGGAATTCACACGCACAACGACAGCGGATGCGGGGTGGCGAACACGCTCGCGGCGGTGCATGCCGGGGCGGTGCATGTGCAGGGGACGATGAATGGCTACGGCGAGCGGACGGGCAACGCGAATCTCTGCACGGTGATCCCGGATCTCCAGGTCAAGATGGGCTGCGAGGTGGTGTCGGACGAACAGCTCGCCCAGCTGACGCGGCTGTCGCACCTGGTGGCGGAACTGGCCAACATGGCGCCGCGCGACTTCGAGCCGTTTGTGGGGCGCGACGCGTTTACCCACAAGGGGGGCATGCACGCCGACGCAGTGAACAAGCTCAAGGTAAGTTACGAGCACGTGCCGCCGGAGACGGTGGGCAACCGCACCCGGATCTCGGTGAGCGAGATGTCGGGCCGGTCGAGCCTGCTGCAGAAAGCCAAGGAACTCGGGATCGACCTGGACCGCGACGCGCCGGAAACGCGCGAGGCCCTGAAACAGGTTAAGGAGCTCGAAAACCAGGGCTACGAGTTTGAAGGGGCCGACGCTTCGCTCGAACTCCTGCTCCGGAAGGCGATGGGCACGTACCGCACGTTTTTCAAGCTGCGCGGGTTCCGCACGAGCGTCGACCGCCACGATGCCGACAGCCCGGCCATTTCGGAAGCCACGGTGAAGATCGAATTGCCGGACGGCACCTGCATGCACACCGCCGCCGAGGCGGAGGGTCCTGTCGATGCGCTCAACTACGCCCTGCGCAAAGCCCTCGAAGGCACCTACCCCGAGCTGAAGGATGTGCGGCTTGACGATTACAAGGTGCGCATCCTGAACGCCCAGGCGGCCACGGCGGCCATGACCCGCGTGCTGATCGAGTCGAGCGACGGCTCGGCGGTATGGAACACCGTTGGCGTGTCGGGCAATATCGTCGCGGCGTCGTACCGCGCGCTTGTCGACAGCATCGAATACAAGCTGCTGAATTCGCGGGGGCACGAGATCGACTGAGCCTGGTTCCCGCAGCCGGCGGCCCGTTGAACAGGTCCCCCGTTTTTCCCCGGTTCGCATCGCGCCTGCCCGGCGAATCGGCGCGCTCCCATACCCGCCTGAAGGAAGGACTGTGCTATAGTCTGCGACGGAGTGTGCCGGAAACCGGCGGGGTTTTGCGCGAGGAGCGATACCATGCGAACGGGGCTGATGTTCTTGATTCTGGCGGGGGCGTGTGCTGGGGCTTCCGCGGAGGACACGGCCGCGGGCATTGCGGCGCCGGGGTCGGCGGCTGAAAAGCTCGCGGACGGGTTTGCGTTCACGGAAGGGCCGGCCGCGGATGCCGCGGGGAACGTCTATTTCACCGATCAGCCGAACGACCGGATCATGAAATGGAGCGTGGACGGCGAATTGACCACGTATCTGCAGCCGTGCGGGCGATCGAACGGGCTCTGTTTTGATCGCGAGGGGCATCTGTGGGCGTGTGCGGACGAAAAGAACCAGCTCTGGCGCATCAGTCCCGGCAAAGACGTTACGGTGCTCATTGAGACGCACGAGGGGAAACTCCTGAACGGCCCGAACGACCTGTGGCTCCGGCCGGACGGGGGCGCGTACTTCACGGACCCGTTCTACAAGCGCGATTACTGGGCCCGCGGCGAAACCATGGAGCAGTCATCCCAGGGCGTGTACTACCTCGCGCCGGATCGCAAAACCCTGGCGCGTGTGATCGACGATCTCGACCAGCCCAATGGCATCATCGGCACGCCCGACGGGAAGACGCTGTATGTGACGGACATCAAGGCCGGAAAGACCTATGCCTACACGATCCTGGCCGACGGCAGCCTGACCGGCAAGACCTTGTTCTGCGAGATGGGTTCCGACGGTATGACCATCGACAATGAAGGGAACGTGTATCTGACGGGAAACGGCGTGTTTGTCTTTGACAAGTCGGGCCGGCAGATCGATCATATCGCCATTGACGAGCCGTGGACCGCGAACGTCAGTTTCGGCGGCCGGGCGATGGATGAACTGTTTATCACGGCCAGCAAAGCGTTGTACCGGCTGCGCACGCGCGTGAAGGGCGCGGGAAGCCAGTGAATAGAGAGTTTTGGCCAGTTTTCGTGTGGTAACCGGACAGACGAGGTGGGTATGAACAAGACCAGTGGCATCAATCGCAGGCGTTTTTTGCAGACGGCGGGCACGGCCGCGGCGATAGCGGCGGCGGGACCGGCGCTCGTGGGTGCGGCGGAACCGCCGTCGGACCCGGTGCGCATCGCGCACATCGGCACGGGTGTGCGCGGGTGGGACCTCATCAAGTATACGGGGTCGCATAAGGGCGCGAAGGTGGTGGCGGTGTGCGATGTATACAAGCCGCATCTGCAGCGCGGACTGGACGCCAGCAACAATCCGGAGGTGAAGGCCGTCACCGACTACCGCGACGTGCTGGCCGATCCGCAGGTGGAAGCCGTGGTGATCGCGACGCCGGATCACTGGCATGAACAGATGCTCATTGACGCCGTCAACGCGGGGAAGGACGTGTATTGCGAGAAGGGCTGGACCACGTCGATCGCGGCCGCGAAACGGATGCGCGCGGCGGTGAAGCAGCAGGGGCGGATCATGCAGCTCGGGCATCAGGGCCGCCAATGGCCCGCCGCGACCGCCGGCGGCGACCTGATCCGCGCGAACCGGATTGGCCCGCTCACGTTCGTCAAGGTGGGACGGTATTTCAATGGCACGCCCGACCGGGCGCCGTGGCGCTGGTTCGGCAACTATTCGTGGTACGACCGGCCCGACCCGGTGCAGGTGCGCGCGGACCTGGACTGGGAGAAGTGGCTGGGGTCCGCGCCGGCGATCGATTTCAACGAGCGGCATTTCTGGCACTGGCGCTGCTATTGGCCCTACGGCACCGGGCAGGCGGGCGACCTGCTGTCGCACGAGATGGATTTCGTGCAGACGGTGCTGGGCTGGGGCATTCCTGACACCTGCGTGTGCGCGGGTCTGAACGCGTTCTGGAAAGACGACCGCGAGGTCCCCGACACGTGGCTCGCCACCTACCAGTTTGAACGCCAGGATTGCACGGCCGTGTTTGAAGGCATCATGAACTCGAACCGCATGCAGACCCCCGAGTTCATCGGGCGGGATGGCCGGATCATCTACAATGGCATCGGGCAGGACGCCCACCGGTACGAGGTGTATCCGGACGCGCCCGCGTGGCGGATGGGCGATACCCCCGCCGAACCCGCGGAACGCTTCGATCCGGCCGCGGCGCCGTCTCAGCCCACGCATATGGAAGATTTCTTCGAGGCGGTGCGCACGCGCAAACCGACGCGCTGCAATGAAGACGAGGCCTTCATCGAGGCCGCCACGCTGCTGATGAGCGTCGAGTCGTACAAGCAGAAGCGCCAGGTGCGCTGGGACAAAGAACGCGAGGAGATCGTGTAGGCGGGCGGGGCCGTCTGAGGTGGACCGTTTACCGCCGCTCGAGCTTCCAGACGTCGCTCTGCATGTTGTTGCCGGCGACGAGCCAGAGGGCGTCTTCATAGACGAAGAGGCTTGACGCGTGCCGGGGGGCCCACGGCGTGCCGGGGACTTCGTGCCACTCGACCCCGTCGGCCGAGTGCCAGACGTCGTTGCGGTTCTGCTGGTTCCAGCCCTCGAGGACCCACATGCGGCCGTCGAACGCGGCGACATCGTGGTATTGGCGCGGGTCCCACGGGGCCTGGCGGAGATGGCATTGCCAGTGGATGCCGTCGCCGGTGCTCCAGACATCGTTGTAGAAATTGCGCTGGGGTTGCCGGGGGGTGTCGTAGGTGCCGCCGCCGAGGATCCAAAGGCGGCCGTGGAGCACGACGTTGCCGCCGATCATGCCCCGGGGACCCCATTGCGGCCCGCCGGTGGCGGCTTTTGTCCAGTGAATGCCGTCGTCCGTGCTCCAGATGTCGTCCCAAAAGCGCTCTTCGGCAGGAGCGAACTGGGGAGTGGTCTGGCCGCCCATGACCCAGATCCGGCCGTTGAACACCGCGGTGTGATGGAGGGCGCGGGGCGCCCAGGGGACGTCCTGGCCCGGGTTCACGCGGTTCCAGGTGACTCCGTCCTCGGAATTCCAGACATCGGACTGGTAATGCCCCTGGAGCGGGTCGCCGCCGAGAATCCACATTTTGTCCTGAAACACGACGTAGCCGGCGGTATGGCGGCCTTCCCAGTCGGTGTCGGGGTTGAACTGGTCCGTGCCGAAGGTATTGGGTTTGACGAGGGTCCAGGTCGCGCCGTCGGTGGAGCGCCAGACGTCGTTGGTGCAGATCTGGGGGAAATGGACCTTGTCGTGGGGGTTCCAGCCGCCCAGAAGCCACAGGGCGCCGCGGTAGACCAGCGCACCGGCGCCGTCGCGCGGGGCGAACGGAGCGCTGGGCGTGACACAGACCCAGTGGTAGGACGGGGACGGCGTGTCGGCTGCCCGGGGCGCCGCGGGGATCACGACGCCGAGTCCCGCAAGGAGCGTCACGAGAAATACGAAGGTGGATTTCATGGAAGGCTCCCGCGGAGCGCGGTTTGCCGCCCCGCCTTGCTTACGATGCTTCCGCCAGCATGTCCTCGACTTCTTCGGGGGTATCGCAATTCACCAGCCGTTCGAGAAAGCCCGGCTGCTTGAGCGCGGTCATGACCTGCGCCAGAAGGCCCAGGTATTCCTTCTGGGACCCGGCCGGCATCGCGAACAGCACGATCGCGTGTACCAACTGGTTGTCGAGGGTATCGAAATCGAGGCCTTTTCGGGAGATGCCGAGGCTGATGGCCGGTTTCAGGACGCCTTCGATGCGGACATGGGGGATCGCCACCCCCTGGCCGATGCCCGTACTCATGACGGATTCGCGGTCGTAGACGGCCTTGCGGAACGCCTCGCGGTCCGATATGGCTTGGGTCGCGTAGAGCGCATCCACGAGACGGTCCAACGCGTCGTGCTTCGAGAGCGGTTCCTTGAACACGCGGATGCGGTCGCGGTCTATGTCAATGCCAAACGCTGCCATGGCTATCCTGTTTCTGGTGATTGAGCGCCAGGAAGCGCCCCCTCGCTTCCGGTAGGCGGAGTGCGAATAGTGTACACGGCGGGGGGGCGGAAGTCCAATTCTGCGCGTTTTCCGCGCCGCCTCCGATAGGGTCTAAGGAGACGGGAGAGGCGCATGGGTGAAATTCCGGCGAGAGGACATGCGTTTTGTGGATAAGGGGAGCGCGCTCGGCCGTGTTGCGTTTCTCATTCCGAGCCGTCTTGACATACACTGGTGCGAAACATCGGGCGATACCCGGAGGAGTGTCCATGAGCGTCCCAACAGCCGATCCAATCTGGGAGGCGATCCGCAACGAGGCCGCCGAGGAGACCCGCAAGGAACCGTTGCTCGCCAATTTCCTGTACGGGGTGGTGCTGAACCACAAGACGTTTGAGGACGCCCTGAGTTTCATCCTCGCGACCAAGCTCGAAAGCACCACCATCCACGCCGTGGCGCTCCGGGACCTGATCGACGAGGCGCTGGTCAACGATCCCGAAATTGGGGCGGCGGCGCGGGCGGACATCGAGGCCGTCCGGGAACGGGACCCCGCCTGCCGGACGTATTCAAACCCGCTGTTGTTCTTCAAGGGGTTTCACGCCATTCAGTCGTACCGGATTGCGCACTATTACTGGCGGACCGGACGCGAATCGCTGGCCCTGTTTCTGCAGGGACGGATTTCCCAGGTGCTTGCGGTGGATATCCATCCCGCCGCGCGGATCGGCCGAGGCATTCTCATGGACCATGCCACCGGCGTGGTGATTGGCGAGACTGCCGTAGTCGAGGACAACGTGTCGATGCTCCATGAAGTCACGCTGGGCGGTACCGGTAAAGAGACCGGCGACCGCCATCCCAAAGTCCGGAAAGGCGTGCTGATCGCGGCGGGGGCCACCATCCTCGGCAACATCGAGATCGGCGAAGGCGCGAAAATCGGCGCCGGAAGCGTCGTGCTCGACGATGTGCCGCCCCATACCACCGCCGTCGGCGTGCCCGCCCGCGTCGTGGGCCGCCCGAAATCCGAGCAGCCCGCACTCGACATGGACCACTACATCTTCGCCGGCTTCGGCGATGGCATCTAATTTCGGGGACACAATACTTAATTAATCTATTGACAAGAATGCTTTGTTGCTTTCGGATGATGGGCGGGGATAATTAAGTATTGGGTCCCCAAAATTGACCGGAGGGTACAGGGGGATGACGCGCAGGGAGTTTTTGGGCAGCGTCGCCGGCGGGATGGCGGGGCTGGCGCTGGCGGGAAAGGGGTTTGGCATGGCCGACGAGGCGAACCGGCGGCCCAATTTTGTGTTCATTCTCGTGGATGACCTGGGCTGGAGCGATCTGGGCTGTTTCGGCAGCACGTTTTACGAGACGCCGCATTGCGACCGGCTTGCGGCGGAGGGTATGCGGTTCACGAACGCGTACGCGGCGTGTCCGGTGTGCAGTCCGACGCGGGCGAGCATTCTGGCGGGGAAGTATCCGGCACGGATGGCGACGACGGACTGGTTCGGCGCACCCCAGCCGGATTCGGTAGGGACGCATTGGACCAAAGACAAGCCATTGCTGCCCGCGCCCTACGTTGAACAGCTTCCGCTCGAGGAGGTGACGGTCGCGGAGGCGCTGAAGGAGGGCGGGTACCGCACGTTTTTCGCGGGGAAATGGCATCTGGGCGGGGAGGGGTTTTTCCCCGAGGACCAGGGGTTTGAAGTCAATCGGGGGGGACATCACCGGGGCAGCCCGCCGGGGGGGTATTTCTCACCGTACAAGAATCCGAAGCTTGAAGACGGTCCCGCGGGCGAGCACTTGCCCGAACGCCTGGCGTCGGAGACGGTCCGGTTCATCGAGGCGCATCGCGACGAGCCGTTTCTCGCGTATCTATCGTTTTATTCGGTGCATACCCCGCTTCAGGCGCGGAAGGATCTGGAAGCGAAATACGCCAGTAAGGCGGCATCCGTCGACCCGGCCCTTCCCCGCTGGGGGAAGGAAGGCGAGCGCGAGGTGCGGCTGGTGCAGGATCATGCGGTGTACGCGGGGATGATCGAAGCGATGGATGCGGCGGTAGGGAACGTGTTGGACGCGCTGGATCGCCTGGGACTGGCCTCCAACACCGTCGTTGTGTTCATGTCCGACAACGGCGGATTGAGCACATCGGAAGGGCATCCGACAAGCAACCTGCCGCTTCGGGCCGGGAAAGGCTGGCTGTATGAGGGGGGCATCCGCGAACCGATGATGATCACGTGGCCGGGCGTCGTGACCCCGGGGACGGTGTGCGACGTGCCGGTCATCAGCACGGACTTCTACCCGACGATACTCGAGATGGCCGGGTTGCCGTGGCGCGAGGCGCAGCATGTCGACGGCGTGAGCCTGGTGCCCCTGTTGATGGGCCGGGGCAGACTCCCGGACCGGTCGCTGTATTGGCACTATCCGCATTATGGCAACCAGGGAGGCAGCCCGAGCGCGGCCATCCGCGACGGCGACTGGAAGCTCATCGAGTTTTTTGAAGACGGCCGGGTCGAATTGTACGACCTCCGCGCGGACGTCGGAGAAACCCGCAACCTCGCCGCCAGCCTGCCGGAAAAAGCCCAGACCCTGGCCGACAAACTCCATGCCTGGCAGCGCGACGTGGGCGCGCGCTTCCCCGGAATTAAACGTGTGACTCGACAATCCGCCCATCCTCCAATCGAATCGTCGATTCAAAGCGACCGAAGATGCGCGCATCATGGGTCGCCAAGATCACGGTGAGATCCTTCTTTCTGGCCAACGACTCGATCGTGTCCAACACCCATCCGGCTGAGATACCGTCCAGATTGGCCGTCGGCTCATCGGCAAGCAGGATTCCGGGGCTGTGCACCACCGCCCGCGCCACGGCGACCCGCTGCTTTTCCCCCGCGGACAGCGCTCCAGGGTACGCCCGTGCGTTTTGACTAAGTCCAAGAGCTTTCAGTAGCTCGTCAACCGTTTCCCGCCGCATTGCCGCATCTTCCCGCAGAAGCACGAGCGGCAGTTCGACATTCTCGTGCACCGTCAGTTCCGGCACAAGCGCATCCTGCTGAAAGACAAAGCCGAGATGTTTGCGCCTGAAGTCGGCCGCCTTCCGCTCCGACGCAGTTGAAAGCTCAACACCCAAACACTGGACCGTCCCTCCGTCAGGCCGGTCCAAGGCGCCCATCAGGTTGAGAAGCGTGGTCTTCCCTGAGCCACTCGGGCCGACCAACGCGAGCCGCTGCCCGCGCCTCACCGTCAGGCTCACGTTGTCCACGGCGGGGAACGACCGGTTTCCGGTAACGAAGCGGCGTGTGACCTCTTTGAGCGTCATTGCGGACATCGTCTTCAGGCTTCCCTCATGGCGAGACTTACCGGCCGGCTCGCCGCGACAATCGCCGGCCAGACCGCCGCAAGCGCCGCTGCACACAATGCGAGCGCCTGGGGCGCGAACATCATCATCGCCGTAAGCCGGGGATAAACGACCGGATTCACGCTGAAGTGCGGGTTGGAAGACGTGTATGCCGACAGGTCCAGTCCATAATGACCCCATACCAGACTCGCCGCGGCGCCGAGTCCGGTACCCAACAGACTCGCCGCGAGACACATCAGCAAGGCCTCGAATAGAATCACGCGCGCCACCTCGCCTGGCCTCACGCCGATGGCCTTCAACACGGCGAAGTGCCGGTAGCGGTCCATCACGGAAATGAGCAGCGCATTAGCCACCCCGAAGCCGAGAATCAAGACCACGAGGGTCGTCATGATGGTCATGGAAAAGGTGTTCAGATCGACTAGCTGGGCGACTTCGGGCAGCAGTTCCGGCCATGTTGACACGCGTTCATCCACTTGAGCTGTGGTGGCAATGCCCTCTCGCGTCTCCACAGCCTCGCTGCCGGGTTCTAGAAAGAATGCTCGTTCGAAGTACACCTGTGGCTCGTTCAAGTCTGCCGCGGCCGTGAGCGTCATGAATGAGACGCCTGCATCAAACCTGTCGATTCCCGTGTCAAAGATGCCGCCTACTCGGAACTCGCGGTGTTCCGACGGCGTCGTCAGCAGCACGACGTCTCCCACTTTCAGAGACAGCTCCCGCGCACAGCCCGCCCCGATCACCAAGTCTGAGGGACGCTCGAAATACCCGCCTTCTCTCACGCTCCGTCGGATAGGAGTGAATTCAGATTCCTGTTCGGGCGCCACCGCCCAGATCGTAGTCGGCGCCGTCGCTCGATCGCTTTGGAGCATCGCGGTGAAACGGCAACGCCGCAACTGGCCGGCCACCGCCGCGTCCGGCGGCCCTTCGCCGACGGTGCGTACGCGCCGCATAGCTTCAGCCATACGCATCGGGCCCGCAACGCCTGCCACATGCCCGGCATGCATCGCAACCGCGTTTTGAATCATGGTGTCGTTCACGCCAACCATGATGGCCCCGAGCACGACGAGCGTCCCAATGGCAAAGGCCATGCCGAGCAGGGTGATGCCCGTCCTCCTGCGTCGCCGAAGGCATGATCGGAGAGCAAAACGAAGCCAGAACATCACACCAGAATTCCCTGCTCCTCAGCCCGGCGCTGCGTTGTTTCGAGCCCAAATCCGAGGGCTCCCATGATGACGTGGGTCAGCGCCGTCGCGTGAATCGGCTCCAGCCCCGGAACGTTGGCGCACAGAAGTCGCTCCGCCTGCCCGAACAGGCGCAGGGCGTGCGCAAACGTTCGCGAGCGGGCAGTCGTCAACTCGGAGGCCGCACAGTCGGCACTCGGTCCTGCTCCCTCTCTTCCTTCAAGGAATGCGGCCGCTGCGTCGCGTTCCTCCGCCACGTCTCCGTGGAGGGCGTAAGAAATGACCATGTTGCATTGCGCGCGTTCCAAGTCGCGCGCCGTGTCTTTGATGTCGTCCAACGCCTGGCACGCAAGCCCCACTCGGCACAACGCGTCGTTCACCCGCTTGCACCGCCCGGGGTCGACGCCACCCATCTCCTGGATCAACGTCAGCGGCGCCTCAAAAAGAAGCCCCGTCTTCCTGTAGTGAATGTCTGCCGACACCTCGGCGGGCGTATAAACACGAATGGCCTTTCCCGCTTCCTCCTCGTGCTCCTCGATCCCGCTTGGCATCAGGACATCGAGTACTTTGCGCGCCAACTTCTTCGCGTGGTCCGCCGACACGAGGCGCTCTTCAAATGCGTCCAGCGCCAGCTCGAAAAGCACGCGATCGGCCGTCATGATCGTAAGGACGGAGCGAAACTTGGTTCCATCTCCCGGCAAGTCAAAAGGGATCACCTCCTTGAACTCGTCGTCGAGAAGGTTGTCACATCCCGTCACCAACGCCCGCATGCACTGATTCACCATCGCGTAAAACCTCACCGCACGCTCCGGCAGTCCCAGTGTTTTGGTCGCGAGAACAAAGAGGGTGGAGAACAGGTTTCGCTCGACACGCAGCCCCTGGTCGTCCGGCGGCCTGAAGCCGCACGACGCACCAAGTGAATTGGCGCACCGCGCGTGAAAATCCTGCACGGTGGCCCGTTGGACCTCGTAACTCTCGCGCCAATCCACCCAGTTCATGAGGACCTCGAGGTCTTCGTTCACACCCGTGCCTTTCCTGCTGACAGAACGCTGATATAACCTGAAAAACGGGCGTGTCTCTCGGCCTGGCCGAATCCCGCTTTCGGAATGAGGCGCTCCATCATACCGTCCATGTTTTCCTTGATCTCAGGCTGACGAAACAGCTTCCAGGCCGTCGCCGACATCGCCCACCCCAGAAGCGTGTACGGGCGATCCATGTCCGCGACGACAAGCATCCCCCGGGGTTTCAAGACGCGCCACGCCTCTCGCAGGCAACGCAGCTTCAGATCCTGATTCACGTGGTGGAAGAAGAGGGCCGACGTGACGACATCGAACGTTTCCTCCCCAAATGGGAGATCCTCGGCGAGGGCTTGGCGATACGAACAGTTGGTTCGCGTCCGTTTTCGGTTGGCGACGCCGATCATCGCCTTGGACGCGTCGACGCCGACGACCCGGGATGAAGGATACCGCTCCGCAATCGCCAGGGTAAGCAAGCCGGTGCCGCACCCCACATCCAAGACATGTCGCTGTCCCTCAAGATTGAGGCGCTGTGCGATCCACCGGTTGAGCCTTGCCTCCTGCCCGAGCGTAACGATGGGCTGGACCCAATCGTAAACCGTCGCGGCTTTGGTCAAGACGCGGCCCTGAGTCGGAAGCGCCTCCGGCAATTCGTCCTCGCTCGGCATCGCTTCTGCCATGGCTCAGTTCCCCGCGAAGAACAAAGCACGAACGCCGTGCGTCAATGCGATTGCCACGAGAGCGTATGCCCCATACTTGTGAATGAGCCGCAACCCTCGAACGCGCCGGAACCGGTTCAGCGCCAGGCTCAGTGCGACGAGCAACACGAGCACCGCGGTGGCGATGCCCAAGTAGTCGCGCCAGCGCGGGTGCCAGTGGGCAAGCGCCGCGGCCACCGCGAGCGTTCCCAAGGGGCGGTGCGTCTCGCGCGCCAGGCGGGCGACCCTCGTCGTTCCTCCGCTCACCAACCCCGCGGCGAGAGACAGTACAATGAGGCCGTACGCAGCGATCCCGAACGCGACGCCCAATGGACTGTCCGATGCATACGCAATCGTCATTCGGGGGATAACGAAGGCAGCGGCACCCATCAGGGCCATCGCCCAATACAGTCGGCGCGATAGAGTGGAACTCGACATGCGGCGCCTACTTCCCCGCCAACGATTGGGGCGTTGAGACGACGCGCATGTCGGCTTGTCTCAGATAGTCTCCGATCGTGCTGTCGAATTGAGGGTGTTGTGAAATGTTTCCATTCGAGCCGTTTTCGTCACCGTATCCGACGAGCCTGAACTGTCCCAATCCCTCGTCCTCGGCATCAATCCGTGCTTCAAACACCATCGAGGGGACGTGATCTCGCGCCACATTCAGTTCCATCCGGCAGACCACTTTTCCATCCTTAAGACGGCTCAAAAGATCGTTCGGCAATGTAAAGGCTTTCAGGAAATGCCCGGCTTTGACCGTTGCGCCCGTCATGCCGTCTGGCAACGGATCCGTCTTGGGTGGGTAGTAGCTCTTTCCGTAAAGGACGTTGCGCGCATGGGCCCATACCGGAAGGCTGCCCGGGACTGCGCGAACCGTGAACCCAAGAAACCCGATATAGGCGTTGCCCAGGCCTTCCTTCCCGACCGCTTCCGTCACATACAACGTATCGACGTAGTGCCCCGCCGTATCTTCAAGCCAAATGGCCATCTGGTACCAGTCGTTCCCCACCGACTTTCGTCCCAAATCGATGGTCACACGTAGAGCACCGGCCGTATCCTCGCCCGAAAGCGTGATCGCGCTCACAGCGCCAGACACCATGGCCATCGCTATCCAAGTCGCAATTCTGACCGACAACAAGCGCCTCATGGAGTACCACCATTCTTTTCCAGTCTCCGCCACAATCCTCAACCGCGATGCCGTTGAGTCCAGACCGGTACGGGCGCAGCTCGGAAGTCCGGATCGCTTCATAAACACGTTTCTCACGGTGTTTAGTCCTCGCGGCACGCCATGGGTCAGGAAACGTTCCGCACCGGTCTGGACGTGAAGCGCGTGGCGGTGCAAAAGTCCAGGCCTCTCTGTCTGAATGTTCCCGGGCTGCAGGGAGGGGGTGATGACCTTGAGCGCCTCCCCGAGCGGGCGGCAAGGTTCCATGGATTATCTTCGTATTACCCATCTCCTGACGTTCTTGAGTCGGTCGCTTTCGCCGTTGGACCCAATTGGAGTCACGTGGGTCGCGGACTATTTGAACGGGGGCTTTCGACTGCGGGTATGCTCTCAAATGAAAAAGGACTTACGCTTTTGTGCGTAAGCCCTTGATATCAATGCTGAACAGGGTGGGACTCGAACCCACGGCCACCGGATTGAAAGTTTGATTTGTTGTAACGCAATATTCCGCAACCATTTGCAACGAAAGACTCAGCCCTGCAACCAGCGGCAATATGCCGCAGCCTATTCCAAAGATGTGTTGTACAAAGTGTTGTACAGTTCCGATAGAGGGTTCTTGTCGGGCAGCTATCAATTATTTCCGATGCGGCTGCATTTTGAGGGGAATTCCGGGGACTATCGAGAGAAGGCCTCGGTGTGATATTATCTTTCCAGAAAAGATAAAAGGATTCAACAATGTCGCTTCAAGAAAGAGATATTCGCTTCCTGATTCGGCAGAAGATCGCTGATGGGCTTGCCGCTTCCGTGCCCGCATACACCCGCAGGGATATCACACTTTCCAAAATCCGGGGCAAGGCCAAGGTTGTCGTAGGCATGCGGCGAAGCGGCAAGACGACCTTCCTCTGGCAGTGTCTGGCTGAACGCCTTGCCGCAGGCACTCCGCGCGACGGCCTTCTTTACTTCAGTTTCGAAGATGAGCGCCTTATGGAAATGATGACGGGCGACCTCCAATCGATCGTGGAAGAGTACTTCAGCCTTCACCCGGAGTGCCGGGATCGAGAGCCGGTAACGTTCTTTCTTGACGAGATTCAACTGGCGCCGGGTTGGGAAAAATTCACTCGCCGTCTTATGGATACCGAACAGATAGACCTTTTCCTGTCGGGTTCCTCCGCACGGCTGCTGAGTCGCGAGGTGGCGACAAGTATGCGGGGTAGAGGCATTGAGGTCCTGGTACATCCCTTCAGCTTCCGTGAGTTTCTACGTCATCGCGGCATGGAGCCCGGGACGCCTTGGAGCACCTTGCCCAAAGCGGAACGCTCGTCGGTCGAGAAACACTTCCGGGACTATCTCGCGGAGGGTGGATTCCCCGAAACACAAGGATTGGCATCCCGCGACCGAAACACCTTGTTGCGTACCTATGTGGACGTCGCCACGCTTCGGGACGTCGTGGAAAGGCATGGGGTAACCAACCTGACTGCGCTGCGCTGGATGCAACGCCATCTGTTGGGCAATCCGGCTTCGTCGTTCAGCATCCAGAAGTTCCACGATACGCTCCGGTCACAGGGCGTTAGCGTCGGGAAGAACACACTGCACGAGTACCTCGCCCATTTAGAAGACGCTTTTCTGATCCGCACGATTTCATTGCACACCGCATCTGAACGGCAGCGTATGGTGAATCCCCGCAAGGCGTACCCCGTCGATCCCGGCCTTATCGCGCTCTACGAACGTACGGGGCGAAAGAATCTCGGACGCGCTTTGGAGACGGCAATCCTGATAGAATTGGAACGCCGTGGCTGCGAAATCGGTTATGTGCGAACGCGGGAAGGCCACGAGGTGGATTTTGTTGCAGAGGGACCCGACGGTGAGACGTTTCTGATTCAGTCCTCCGCCCATGTGGAGGAACCCGGCATGTGGGAACGCGAGGTGCGGGCGCTGGTCTCCGCTTCCGCCGACTATCCGGAGGCTGTTCCGCTCTTGCTTACCTACGATTCCCTGCCCCCACGTGAGACGTTGCCGGCCCCGATTCGGTGGCTTCCCGCGAGCGCCTGGCTGCTGGGAGAAGAAGTGGCAAAAACATACGAAGAGGAGTGAGGATGATGCGAACTTACGCGCCCTCCGGCGCCAGGATTCTCACGCTGAAGGTCACGTTGGAGGAAAGCAACCCGCCTATCTGGCGGCGCCTCCAAATACCTGACTGTGCAACCTTGGGCGACTTGCACTACGCGCTTCAGATTGTCATGGGATGGTCGAACAGCCATCTGCACGAATTCCATATCGGTCGCAAGAGCTTTGCGGCAATTCTTCCCGATGATTACGACCAGGAGCCCACAAACGACGAAGACGAGTTTGAACTGCGCGCCGTCCTAAAGCGAAAGGGAACGAAACTGGAGTACATTTACGATTTCGGGGACTACTGGGTGCACCAGGTCGTTGTCGAAGAGATATCAGAACCGCAACCGTCCGTCCGTTATCCCGTCTGCACGGGTGGCGAACGGAGCTGTCCTCCGGAAGACTGCGGCGGGATTAGCGGATACTACAACATGCTCATGATCCTGGAGGACCCTGAGCACGAAGAGTACGAAACCTATCGCGAGTGGCTACCCGAGAACTTTGACCCGAGCGATTTCGACGTGGCTCAAGTCAACGAGGAACTGGAGGGGATGGATGCATGGCGTCGAATGGCAGAGGGCGAAGATGAATTCGAGGCTTTTGTATAAACCCCCGCTGGCTCGCCTTATGAGGAGCCGGTGAGTCGTCTGCTCACCCTGGGCGCGCGTTTCCCCGAAATGGGAAAAGTAGGATGGTGAACGGGGTGGGACTCGAACCCACGGCCACCGGATTAAAAGTCCGATGCTCTACCACCTGAGCTACCCGTCCACGCGGTTGGCGGTACGAAACAAAACCGGGCTGGCACAGCCCGGTGATACAGCGGTTGGATCTTACCGGATGGCGGGCGGGAAGTCAAACGCTCTGGGCTGGCGGGACGGGTGGGATCGCCGGCGGATGCGGGGCGCCGGCGGCGGTCCGGTTGCGCGGGGTGGGACTGTATGCTATTCTGCGTCGTCGTGGAGGCGGAGCATTCCGCCGGGCCGTAAATGTGCAGCAGGGAAGCGTTTCCATCGCTTCCACAGTCCGAAAACCGAGAGGATGGGCCTACGGTGCGTACCCTGAAGATGCTCGTGGTTGTGGTGGCGCTGGCGGGTGTTCCGGTCAGCCAGGGGGAGCTTGTCGATCAGATTCTCGCGACGGTCGACACGGAAGCGATTCTCCAGAGCGAGATCATGATGGAAATCGCGCCGCGTCTGGCGGAGCTGCAGTCGACCGCGGCGGATGCGGCGTCGTTTCAGAAGGCCGCGGACGCACTCATGGGGGAGGCCCTGGAGCAGGCGATCGACGCGAAGCTGTTGTTGCGGGAGGCCCTGCGTGCGGGCATCGAGATCGAGGAGAAGCGGATCGACGAGCAGCTGGCGGAATTCAAGAAGCTGTACGATTCTCCCGAGCAGTTCACGAAGGAACTGGAGGCTGCCGGCGAGACCCTGGGCGATCTCCGGGTTCGTATCCGCAAGCAGAGCATGGCGCGCGCGATGGCGGTGCGCAAGCAGGGCGAGTTTGAAAAGCAGGTCGTGGTGTCGGAATCGGACCTGGCGCAGTATTTTGAGGATCACAAAGACGAGTTTGCGCGGCCCGAGCGCGTGCGGGTGAGCCAGATCTTCCTGCCCGCGACGGGCGGGGCGGACGAGCGGGCGGTGGTCAAGGCCCGGATGGACGAGATCCTGAGCGAATTGAAGCAGGGCGGCGATTTTGCGGCGGTCGCGAAGGCGTATTCGAAGGGCCCGGAAGCGCAACAGGGCGGCGCCATCGGCTGGGTGGCGCGCGGCGATCTCGTGCAGTCGCTCGAAGAGGCCGCGTTTGGTGTGCCGGCGGCCGGCATCAGCGACGTGCTCGAAAGTCCCGGCGGCTACCACATCCTCCGGGTGGACGAGCGGCAGGAAGCCGGTCAGGCCACGCTGGAAGATGTGCGGAAGGACATTGAGCCCCGGTTGCGCGCGGAATCCGCCGCGCAGCAGTACCGAAACTGGATTCAGGAATTGCGCAACAAGAGCCGCGTGCGCGTGTTCTATTAATCCGATGGCGGCCCCCTGTCGGCGGTCCGGGTAGCCTGATGCTTGCACGCGCAATGAAAATGGCGTTCTGGATCACGTACGATCACCTGGGCAAGTTCCTGGTTGCGGGCCTGCTCTGGTCGTTGTCGCTGCTCGTGCCCGCGTGGGTTGCGTTTACGGCCCTGCTGAGCGGCCAGCCCTTCATCCGGGCGGTCATTGGAGCGCCCGCGGCGGTGCTTGCGTTTGGTCTGGTGCTGCCGGTGTCGAGCGCGGGGCTGGCGCATCTGGTCAAAGTGCTGATCGACCAGCGTGACGGCAGCCTCTCGGATTTCTTCCGCGGCATGCGGCTGTACGCGCTGAAGAGCGCGGCGCTCGGTCTGGTGTTTGTGTTGGCGGCGGCGAGTCTCGGCACGAGCACCTGGTTCTATGCGGCCAAGCTGCGCGGCGCCGCCCCCTGGCTGGGTTATACCCTCAGCGGCATCGCCCTGTGGGGCTTCGTGTTCGCCGCGTTCATGGCGCTGCTTGTGTTGCCCACGCTTGTGCAGAAAAAGGCCGGGATGGGCGCCACGCTCAAACTCACCGCCCTGCTCGTTCTCGATAATCCGCTGTTCTCGCTGGGACTCGCGCTGCAGACGCTGGCGCTCACGGCCCTGTGCCTGGCCATTTTTCCCCTCTTTCTGTTCCTGTACGGTCCGGCCCTGGCCGCGCTGACGGGCAGCGCCTACGAAATGCTCGCCCGGAAGTACGCCGTCGCGAATGCGGGTGATTCGGCGGCGCAACAGCCGCTGCCCTTTCCCCCCGATGACGAAGACGACTACCTGAACCGCGGATTCCGCGATTTCCTGTTTCCCTGGAAGGGTTAATCGGGTTTCGCTCCGAGGGACGGGCCCCGGTCGCGGCCTTTCCCGGTCGAATTGACCTGCTCCCGGCCGTTCGGTACCATAGGGACGGGGAAAGAGCAACCTTCACCGGCATACGGCATCAACTCTCGTATTTGGCTTAAAGGGGTTCCTTTGCATGGCACACCAGTACACTCGCACCCTGACTGTTTGTGGAATGCTCGTCATGGGCGTCTTTGTATGGGCGGCCACCGGTCTGGCCGAGCCGGTCGATGAAGCGGCCTCCTCCGGGTTTGGAACCTCTGCCGCGGACGAACGCTCGAAGTGGTTTCTGATCTTTGGCGTGGCGAATGTGCAGCCCCGGCTGGAAACGTCGGAAGCCCAGATTGACCGGCAAATCAACGGCCTGCTCGGCAGGGCGTTTCCCCGGTGGGAGGAGCCGCGGACGTTTGCCACCTGGCGGGACGAATTCCGGGTGTGGGACCTGCACGTCGGTTTTGGCCGGGAGCTGACCCCGAACTGGGTCTGGGTGTCGACCTTCGGGGGGTCGCTCGGCACCGTGCGCAACGAAGACCGCTACTATCCCCTGGGGATCCCCGCGATGTTCCATGTGGACTTTTCGCGAAAATTCTGGTTTGCATCCACGGGGATCCTGTATTATCCATGGGGTCAGGCGGTGTACGAACCGGCCGACGGGGCGATGGAGCGCTTCCGGCGGTCGCTGCGAGGCACACGGCCGTTTGTGGGGGTCATCGGGGCCTATCTGGACTTGCGTGCGGAGGCTGTTGTCAAAATTGACCTGCCGCTCACGAGTTTTGATCCCCGGATCGTGCAGAAGCAGCGTACGCGGCCGGTGTATATCAGCCCGCGCATCGGGGTGGATGTGCCGCTGACCGAGCAGGACGATCTGGTCCTGGCGGCGGGATACCTGTTCTTCTGTGAAGACGGCGCCGACCTGGACAACTGGTCGTACTACGTGATGTACAAGCATAAGTTCAAGTCGTCGGGGAACGACTGAACATGCAACGTGAAACCAGGTTATGGGGAGAGGAGAAAACCATGAAACACCTGAAATCCGTATCGAAGTATCCCGCGTATGCCGTCACGCTGCCGGCGCCGGTCTGCAACGTGAAGGCGGGCCTGCGCGACTTCATGCAGGCCAATTTCAACATGGATTGCCCCTGCTACGCGGACAAGTGCGGGGACAACGAAGTCAACTGAGTTTCACCAGGTAAGACGCGCCGCCGGGCCGGTCAGGACGGTCCGGCGGTTGCGCTTATGGGGGTGGCGCCGGGGCAGTTGCCGCGGTCGGGTTGCCGCCCTGCGCACGTCGCCGCCGGTTTGCGAACAAACGGCGCCGTGTGCTACTCTTCGCGCGTTTGCGAGTTCATTTATTCCCAACTGAATGCGCGCCCGCAAGGAGCCGGGTGTCGTTCCGGAGGTTATCGGCATCATGAGCATGCTGATGCGCAAGTACAAGAAAGAAATCCTGTGGGTGACGATCATTCTGGTCGTGGGACCGTTCGTGGTATGGGGGGGCTATCGCAGCGCGAACCGCCCGGATCCTGATTTGGAAAGCGCGTTGGCGCCGGTGGCGGTGGTCGAGGGCGCGTCCATCCCGGCGGCGGAATTCCGGGAGGCGCTCAATCAGGAGCTTCAACAGCGCAAACGGTTCGGGCAGGAAGCCGAATTCACGGACCTGCTGGCCGACGGTTCCGCGCAGCGCGTAATGGAAGCGATGGTGTCCCGGCGGCTGCTGGCGACCGAAGCCGAGAACTCCCCGTACAGCTTCGACAAAGCGTATCTGGTCGAACAGCTCAAAGAGCAGTTCAAGAACGACGCGGGACAATTCGACGCCGAGCAGTTCAACGAGTGGGTGAAACTGATCGATGAGCGGTCGGGCCAGTCGTGGAACCAGATCTACGAGGAAGTCGCGAACCAGATGCGCTACCAGCTCGTGATCACGGAGGCCGCGGCCTCGGCGCGCGTCTCGGAGAAGGAACTCAAGACCCAATTCGAAGACGCCCATACGAAGCTCGACCTCAAATACGTCGCCATCGCGCCTCCGATCGAGCCCACCGAAGAGGACATCCGGGCCCAGTACGATGCCGATCCGTCGGTGTATGACATTCCCGCCAAGCGCAAGGCGGATTTCGTGGCCTTGTCGGTGCGGCCGCCGGCGCCGGCCGTTGCGGCGGAGATCATCCAGAAGGCGCGCGCGGGCGAGGATTTCGCGGAACTGGCCAAGGCGCATTCCGAAGGCGTCGATGCGGTCGAAGGCGGCGACATGGGCTGGATGGTGAAGACGCCCCAGACCCCCTCGTTCCAGGAGCCGCTGTTTGCCCTGAAGCCCGGCGAGGTGAGCGACGTGGTGGAAGGTCCTGCCGGCCAGTATTTCATCTACAAGGCTGAAGAGGACCGGGAAGGCAGCTCGCTGCCGGGCGTGCGCGACGTGAAGGCCCGGCGCATCGTGCTCAGCCCCAAACTGAGCCCCGAGGAAAACGCGGCGCTGACGGCAAAGGCCGAAGCGCTTCTGGCCGCGGCCAGGGAATCGGGCGACCTGGCCGCCGCCGCGGCCGAGGCGGGCCACACCCTCGTCCTGCGGGCCGACCCGTACAACGCCGCCACCTTCTCGCCATCCCACGTCCAGGTCGTCGCGCCCGGCGCCACCTCGGCCTCGGCCGACGGAGGCAACCGGGGATCGTCGCGGGACGGGTCGGGCGCGGGCAAGGCTGCGTGCGGAGCGGCGGGAGGGGCCATGGTCGCGCGTTCGCGCCGCGGGCGGAAGCCGCTGGCGTCCGGGCTGTTCACATCGCAACGGCTAGACTTGCGCCTGACGTGAACAGGGGCACGTTGCAGGCAATGCCACGACCGGACCCATCCAGGAAGGCCGCGCGCGCGGCGCGGCGATGGCGGCTGCGCGCGCTGGCACCACTGTGCCTGGTCGCCGGACTGCTGCCGGGCGGCGCGGCGATGGCGCTCGATCCGTCGCTGCCGGTGGAGCGCTACACGATCACCCGCTGGCACACCGATGACGGCCTGCCGCACAGCCAGATCCACGACATCACCCAGTCCGACGACGGTTTCCTGTGGGTCTCGACCTGGGAGGGCGCGGCGCGCTTCGACGGCCGCGAGTTCACCGAGGTCGGCTCCCTCAACCATCCTGACGGCCGTCGCCTGCCCTCGCGCCTGCTGTGGCGCGGCGATGACGGCAGCATCCTCGCCGGGGTCGACTACCTCGGCCTGATGCGGGTGGCGCCGGGTGGCGCCGTGCGCCCGGCCTGCCCGCAGGTTCCCGGGCTCGACGCCTGGCAGCTTGCGCGCGGATCCGGCGGCGCCGTCTGGGTGGCCGCCGTGCAGGGGCTGTACCGGCTCGAACCCGACGGCGCCTGCGTCGAGGTGGCAGGCGAGGGGGCCACCGGCGACCAGGCGGTGCTGGCCCTGTTGGCCGACGAGGACGGCAGCCTGTGGATCGGCAACCGCCGCGGCCTGTTCCGCTGGAGCGAAGGCCGCCTGGAGGCGCTTGGCGACCGCCTCGGCCTGCCTCCCGGCGAGGTGCGTGCGCTCGAGAAGACCGCCGAGGGCGATGTCTGGGTCGCCGGCGACCACGGCGTCTGGCGCCACCGCCGGGGCCGCATCGAGCGGCAGCGGAGCGAGCGCGCCGAAGGCCTGCTGCAGGACCGCCAGGGCGCGCTCTGGGTGGCGGCCACCGATGCCCGCCTGCTG
>ENA-UOUL01002075-UOUL01002075.1-bioreactor-metagenome-genome-assembly--contig:-NODE-2075-length-24871-cov-8.883924_pt1 | contig 24871 bp, 15 predicted proteins | sample MGYA00249838_ERZ747220 | MGnify/ENA primary metagenome ERZ747220 (study PRJEB28778, sample SAMN05720191) | bioreactor metagenome | isolation source: Anaerobic biogas reactor | place: USA:Washington...
AGTTGAAGCGCTGCAAAAAATGAAGATGCAACTTAAGCTTTACCGGCAGGCAGTGCTTAAGGATGCGTTTGATAGATATAAATCTTTTTCAAATATAACTAATTACTTTGATGTATCTGGCGGATTAACTCTAAATTCAAGAAGAAATGTACTTCCAATTAAAATGCCCTATTTGAGAGTTGCAAATGTATATTACAATTTTATTGATCTTACGGACATTAAAGAAATCGGTGTAAAAGAAAATGAAATCGATAGGACACTCTTAAAAGAACAAGACCTTTTGATTGTTGAAGGCAACGGTAGTAAAGAACAGATTGGCAGGGTTTCTATTTGGAATGGCCAAATCAAACAGTGTTTGCATCAAAATCACATTATAAAGGCACGCCCTAATGGCAGTATGCTTTCTAAATTTGCCTTATACTATTTAATGTCAAAAGATGGTCGGAATCAGATCCTTGAAGTTGCTTCTTCAACCTCAGGTTTGTACACGCTTAGCATTGGTAAAGTTAAAAATTTACAAGTACCTACATGTTCACTGGAGGAACAAAGAGAGATTATTTCAATAATTGAGAATCGGATTTCAGTATGTGAACATATTGAAAAGAGTATTGATGTTGCTGAAATACAGGCTGAAAGCCTGCGCCAAAGCATATTACAGATGGCTTTTGAAGGAAAACTGGTAACGCATGAGGAGGAAATAAATGTCTGAAAACAATACATCAACAATCATATCCAAGGTTTGGTCCATGTGTGGCGTTCTCTATGATGACGGCGTTTCCTATGGCGATTATCTGGAGCAGCTTACCTATATGATCTTTCTCAAAATGGCTGATGAGTATTCCCGGCCCCCGTATAACCGCAATCTCGGCATCCCACAGGGCTATACGTGGGCGGATATGAACAGCCTTTCCGGAGTTGACCTGGAACAGCAATATAAAAGGACGCTGGAGAAGCTAGCGGAGAAACCCGGTATCTTAGGCGAAATTTTTACCGGAGCACAGAATAAAATCAGCGAGGCGGCTAAGCTGGCCCGTATCGTCAAAATGATCGATGACGAGAACTGGGTTTCCATGTCCACCGATGTCAAAGGGGATATCTATGAGGGCCTGCTTGAGAAAAATGCCGAAGATACAAAGAGTGGAGCCGGACAGTATTTCACCCCCCGTGCGTTGATTCAGGCCATGGTAGAATGCCTGCGTCCCGAACCGATGAAAACCATCGCTGATCCTGCCTGCGGGACTGGCGGCTTCTTCTTGGCCGCACATAATTATATCTCCCGGTCCTATCCGCTGGACCGCGATCAGAAGGAGTTCTTGAAAAACGGGACTTTTCGTGGTTGGGAGATTGTGCGCAACACCTACCGTCTCTGTTTGATGAACCTGTTTTTGCATAATATTGGCGATATCTATGGCACCGTGCCAGTCACCAGGAATGACGCCTTGCTGTCTGATCCTGGCGAACGTTTCGACTATGTATTGACCAATCCGCCTTTCGGCAAAAAATCATCCATGACCTTCACCAATGAGCAGGGCGAACAGGAAAGAGAGGATCTGGTCTATAACCGCCAGGACTTTTGGGCAACCGGGTCCAATAAGCAACTGAATTTTGTGCAGCATATTAATACACTACTCAAATCGACAGGCAAGGCCGCAGTCGTTGTGCCGGACAATGTGTTGTTTGAAGGGGGCGCCGGTGAAACTGTCCGCAAGAAACTGCTGCAGACCTGCGACCTGCACACCATCCTGCGGCTGCCTACCGGTATATTCTATAAACCCGGGGTCAAGGCTAATGTGATCTTTTTTGACAAGCGTCCTGCCAGCCCGGAGATCCAGACCAAGGAGGTATGGATTTACGATTTCCGTACCAATATGCACTTTACCTTAAAGAAAAATCCCATGGCCAGAGCCGATCTGCAGGATTTTATCGACTGCTACCATCCTGAAAACCGCCACGAACGGCGCGAGACTTATTCGGAGGATAACCCTGACGGACGGTTCAGAAGATTCACGGTTGAGGAGATAATGGCGCGGGACAAGACCAGCCTCGATATTTTCTGGATCAAGGATAAGTCGCTGGCTGATCTGGACAACCTGCCTGATCCGGATGTGCTGGCTGCGGAGATACTGGAAAACCTCGAAACAGCCATGAACAGCTTCAAGGAGATACTGTCTGCCTTAGAGAGCGAAGAGTAATGGTAAATGGTGGTATGTAAATAATATTAGTGTCATGCGATATTTGAAATTCTGTTTTTCCCATAGGAGGTTTAATCGTTGAAAGCCGGGGAAACCAGTCTGCAAAAACTGATGAACGGCGCAATACAGTTTATTGTGCCTATATACCAGCGCACCTATAGCTGGACGGCCAAACAGTGCAACCAGCTGTGGAAAGATATTATTCAAATCACCCTCAATAAAGAAGGCATGGTGCATTTTATCGGCTCGGTCGTCTATATTGACCTGGGAACGCCTATTGGCAAGCCGCAGCAATTCTTGCTTATTGACGGGCAGCAGCGACTCACGACGCTGTCTTTGCTGCTTTGCGCACTTACCCGCTATATTGAGAAAAACAAGCTCGAAAACCGCATCAACCCCAATAAAATCAGGAACTATTTTCTGTTGAACAGCGAGGAAGTCGGGAATGACAAATATAAAATCCTGTTGACTGAACAGGACAAAGAAACATTTGTCCGTATCCTGGAAGGGACGGAAAAAACGCTCCATAATCCATCTGAGCAGATGTTAAAGAATTTTATGCTGTTTACGGATATTATTGAGCAGAGCGGCGAAAGCATAGAGACGATATATGAAGGCATCAGCCGTCTCATGCTGGTTTCGGTCGCCCTGGATAAAACCCAGGACAATCCGCAGTTGATATTCGAAAGCATGAATTCCACGGGTAAAGATTTGTCTCAGGCCGATCTCATTCGCAATTATATCCTGATGGGGCAAACACCCGAAATGCAAAACAAGCTTTATACAACCTACTGGCGCCCCATGGAACAGGGGTTTGGCCAGCAGGGCTACACTGATTACTTTGATTTCTTCATCCGGGATTTTTTAACCAGTCAAAGCAGTACGGGACGTATCTGCAAAATCGGCGAGGTGTATGAAGCATTTAAACAATACCATAAAAGCGGCATTAGCAACGAACAGCTGCTCGCCGAGGTATATACATATGCGCAGTACTATTTACGTATTCACCTGGGTAAAGAAAGCGACAAGGAATTAAAAGCCCTGTGGGATGAACTGAGGATGCTGGATGTCAGCGTTTGCTATCCTTTTTTAATGCGTGTTTACAATGATTACGAGAACCAGGTTATTACCAAGGCAGATTTTATTGCTATCATTAAAGCAACCATAAGCTATGTTGTCCGCCGCGTTATTTGCGAAATCCCAACCAATTCCCTGAATAAAACGTTCGCAACCTTCTATCCCAAAATCAAAAAGGACAAGTATGTCAGCAGTGTCCTGGCCGAGTATGTACTCAAGGATTCATACCGGGCCTTTCCGACTGATGAGGAATTTAAGGCTAAATTTGTTGCCAAGGAAATTTATAAGGTGCGTATCAGGAATTATATCCTTGAATCGTTGGAAAACCAAAACCATAAAGAGCCAATCAGTATAACCGGCAACGGATATACGGTAGAGCATATCATGCCGCAGAATCCAAATCTCAGTCAGGAATGGCAGGACATGTTAGGCCCGGACTGGAAAGAGATTCAAAAGACCTATCTGCACACCATCGGTAATCTAACCCTAACCGGCTACAACAGCGAAATGAGCGACAAGCCGTTTAAGGTTAAACAGACAATCGGAGGGGGGTTCAAGTCAAGTCACCTGCGCTTGAATGACACACTGGGCGATTTGCCCAAATGGGACAAAGACGAGATAATCAAACGGGCTGGCATACTCGCAGAGATGGCGGTTAAAATATGGCCATACCCGGCAGTAACCCAGGCGGAGCTTGATGAATATGCAGATAAGGGGAAAACTGAACCTGCATATACTTCCATGGCCCACTACCCGCCGGTGTCGCCTGCAATAGCTAAAATATACGACGAACTGGACCGAAAGCTGCTCACCCTCGATGTTGATATTGTCAAAGAATACAAGCAGCAGTACATTGCTTATAAGAGTGAAACAAATTTTGTTAATATCCGCCCTTCCAAAAATGAGTTGACGATTGCATTTAATATTCCCTTTGACAAAATCAAGGACGAAAAAGGATTGTGCAAAAATTATACCGGTATAGGCAACTTCGCCAATAATGATGTGCTTCTCAAAGCGGATGAAAACGTGGACTTGGATTATGTGATCGATCTGGCAATGCAAGCCCTTATTTATCAGTTGGAAGGGTAATATTACTCGCCTTTGGGGAACTGCTCTATACGTCATCTTGCCGGATGGCTGCAAGATTCGGCGATTTTAGAGGACTCCCATACCTTTCAACGATTCCCATACCTTTTAACGATTCCCCCTTTTCCCCTGTAAAGGGGTGTGCATCTTTCAACGAAAGGGTGCCAAAAACAAAAAAACACCGCCTTCAAACGGTGCTTTATCTTAACGCAAAATTGACGCAAACCTCAATAATACTGGGATTTTACATTGTATCAATCTTTGCGTACTTATCTGGCTACCCTACTATAAAATGATACAAATGCACACCACTGAAAATAATAATCGTTTGACATTAGACAAATCGTTGCACATTAGGGGGAAATCGTTGAGCATTTGCTCCCCTCTCAAGAGACCCCTGAAATGTTTCCTTATACCGTCTGGCACGATAGGCTCACCTTGATGTCTGGTCTATGTTTTACTGATTTTCCGTTCGTGGGAATAGGTCAAGCGTGGTTTTTATGGGCATTTTCCGTTATTGGAAATATGTCTAAAGTATTATTGTGGTTAAGCCCGTTCTGGGGAACAAGTCAATTATAATAATTCAATCTAAGTATTTACCCTTTGTAATCATGCTCGTTATTCCACATTATGAAGCTTCTGGCAGTCCAAAGCAGAAGTAAACTAGTTATCCATGAATTATTATTGATTGTTATTCTTCAATAATTGCACATCTTTATTGCTGTTTTTCGGTTTTATGCTACTCAACACTTTTTGCTCGACCTCAGGTGTCCAGAAAATTTTCAGCTTATTTCTCGCACGGGTAATAGCTGTGTAGAAGATATTGTGTGTTATCAACTCGTCGATTTCGTCTGTTATGACGATTTTAACGGAATTGTATTCCAGGCCCTGCGCTTTATGAATAGAAACAGCGTAGGCAACTTGAAACGGAACAACCGCCTTTGAAGAGTCGTCATCATCTTCATCGGTGCTTTTTAGTTTGTTGACACAAAAACGTATAACAGAGTTTCCGCTCTCAGCACTTTCCAACAACTCAAAATCCTGATCGAAGGCATCTACACCATTTATTACCTTGTCGAGTTCTATATCAAACTGTATGCGCTCGGTAGGCTTTTCACTATCAAGAATTTCTATCCCTACAATTCGTCCTTTCATATTATTATAAATTACTGGTGCAAAGCGGTCGGATTCATTGAACAAAATCGGGTCGTTAACCTTATACTGCTGAATTCCCCACGGCACGGCAAAGCTCGGATTGCTCTCTTGCAAGAAACGGTTAATGTTGTTAATTCCGTATAGCCCATCATAGTTAAGGCAAAGAATGATTTCGTCAGCTTCTGCAGGCGCGAAAATGGAAACGTCTAAAGTAGCGGAATATCCTTGCCGTGTAATGAGTTCGAGAATGGTATCATCCATTTTACGCACCCTGTCCCATAGTGTAAGTAAACCCGCGTTGTTGCTCCGATAAGGCTTCGTTAACTCAAACACCGAGGCTTCAGGAACAAACGCACGAGCCACGCTGAACCAGTTGCCAAATCGGATAGATGCTATCTGATATGAGTCGCCAACCAAAACCAACAGCTTGTATGTAGCTTTGGTAATAATATCTCGCATATCACGATTGTTCACCGTACTGCACTCGTCTATTATCAGCAAGTCATAGTCAGTAGTGATGCCCTGCCTTTTTAGAAACTTTGTAATTGTTGAAAACGTGCAGTTTGAAGCTGTCACGCGTCGTTTCAAATTATCAACAGCGGGGTTGGTCTGTGCTAAAAATAATTTTTTCTTATCCGCAAATAAGTGTGCTATGTGATTTATGAACGTAGACTTTCCAGTGCCGGCCGAGCCGTACAATAAAGCCACCCGTGAGTTTTCAAACATTCGGATTAAAGCCTCTTTTTTTTCGTCGCAGTCAACACCATGGTTAGGTTCGCTCAACCACGCCCTTACTGAGTTTGAATAGTTCTGAACTCCGCTTTTTGACAAGTCTTCAAGTTCAGCAATAATGAAAAGGGTATCGTTTTTATAGCCATTAATGAAGATGTGACCAGTTTCAATCACTAATTTGCTGTTTTCATGATGTCCGTGCCATAGAGCAGCGTTATATGTTCTTACGAGTGCCGCTATATCATCAAAACCAACAATATCTTTTACGGGCGTAAACAGCTGTCCTTTAATTTCGGTGTTGTTCCTAACCAGCCGTGCAAGTATTTCGTGTTGCCGTTCGGTGGCATCAATACAAGCGAACAAATCGCCCAATCTGGGGTTATGTCCTATCGGCGAGAAATTAAAAGGTATACTGTCGAAGGGGATACAACCGTTTTTTACATAAAGCCCGGATAGATTATCGTTTGCAAGGCTTTGCTGCTGGTTCTTAATTACTTTGTTATTCATATGGTAGAGCAAATACCGTAGGAGATTACTGCCCGCACTATTGGCTTTTATTATCGCACGGCAACGTTCTAAATCATTGAAGAACACAATTGCCTTAGCTCGTTGTGTAGCTCGCTGCTTAACTTTTTGAAATTCCGCATCGGGGAAATCAACGAGTTCTGTCAAATTAAATCCGGTTGACGTTAAAAATTGCGAGATGCCTTGTTGTTCGGCATATCCGGTCGCAATGGGCGTTCCTCTAATCAGACGTGTGAAATTCTTAAACTCGCAATCTCGAATTGCGACTTCCCAACCTACGATAACGATGATAGGCATAGTCTTACCGAGGATTTCAATGCTGTCGGGGGCTAAGGCAAACTTCACAGCATAGTTATCGGTTATTTCCAAACTTGTAAAGGCAATAACCCGATTAAACTTGCTTGCATAATCATTGGCTGGTGTAAAAGTCACCTCATAGTAAATCCGTTGTCCGATAAAGAACGGCTTAATCTTTTGAATATAATATTTCTCGGATTTTCCAACGCCCTGTATATTGTGCCGTTTTATCTTAGCGGCAATTTTTTCGTAATATTCCTGCAAGGTTGAATCCGTGTTCAGTGGGAACTTGTCAAGATTGCCAAGAACATCAAGAGAAAAACTCTCATGCAGGAGGTTTTTAATTTTCAGAAGGTATTCATAGTATTTCAGCATCAGACGCTCGGAGTTTTCCTCGTCAAGCGTGTAGTGTGAAGCTACAATTTGTAAATAATCGTGAAACCGTCGCAGCACTTTCAAATTACCGCGAGACTTTACAAAATCAATAGCTTTGCAAATATTTTCATAACTATTATCAATGTCTTGACCGTTTGCGTAGAACTTCAGCATTATATGCTCAACAAAGTTACGCAGTTGAGACAGGATGTCCTGCGAAACTACACCTCTTGGTGAAGTGCCAAGGCTGTCTATATGACGGCAAATAACCTTGTCTATAGTTGAAATCTGTGCATCTATTCGTAAAAGTGCTACAGTAGACAATTGCTACCACCTCTTACTATTCCATATAGTCAAGCGTCTGCCCGTTCAGCGTGGTTTTGACTTCTCTCCACATCGGCATATACTTATCCATCAGCAAAACGAATCGCTCGTTGTGCTTCTTTTCTACAAGGTGAACCAGCTCATGGAGGATAATGTATTCAAGGCACTCCGGCGTTTTCTTGGCAAGCTGTAAGTTAAGCCATATCTTCCCTGTTTTGGTGTTACACGTTCCCCAACGAGTGGTCATATACTTCGTTTGCCAGCTTGCGGCTTTTAAGCCCGTTATCTTCTCCCACTTGGGAAGTAAACGCGCTACCTCGGCTTTCAGCAATTCCCGATACCATTCTCGGACAAAGTTTTCTCGCTGTTGAGCGGTGCTTCCCTTGCGGACGGTTAGCACAGCCTTATCGCCGGACAACACGAGCGAATTCTTATTGCCGTATTGGGTTTGAACGTAGTATTGCTTGCCCCAAACGTACAACGTTTCGCCGGAAACATATTCCCGTTCCGATTGGCGTAACTGATTGTCGAACTTGCTAACCTGCTTCTTTATCCAACTGACCTTTGTCCGCACAAACCGCTCTATCGCCTCGTCGCTCATTGAGAGAGGTGCGGATACCGTCACATTGCCGTTCGGGGGCTTGACGTAAAGGTGCATGTTCTTTATGTTTTTTTTGCACACCTCAATCGGTATGCCCGAAATATTCAGTATCACCTAATATTCTCCTTGTTCCACAACGATATTGTAGACCCGCTCGACCTCGTCTTTATCATTCAGCACCTTAAACAAGGCTTGCTTAATTCTTCGCTCCTTAAATTCGTTGTGCCGAAAGTCTACCTGTTTGCTTTGACGAACAGCCTTATCAAGGGCGATTGCCAACGCCTCATCGTTGCCACAGTTGTCATAAAATGCACGCAGCGCTCCGCTGTGCCTTATACTTTCGGGATAATATGGATTGTTTTCGGGGCTCTCGGCGTTCTTGACCAGTTCAATATACTTCTCCAATAATTTCTCGTAGGCAATCGCGCCCTCACGCCGAGCCCTGATAAGTTCGTCAAGTATAGCCGACATCTTCTCGTAATATTTGGGGTTGATGAGAATTTTCTCAACTACCTTTTTGCGAATATTGTTCTCAATCGCCTCGGCTGCGGCCTCCTTGCCCTTGCCGCCAAGTTTCTCACCCTGAACTAATACAAAGTCAAGCAGTGTAAAGTCATCAAACTCACCAATTTTACGGCTGTCATCTGCTTTGATATAGGTATCAATAAGACGACGCATATCTGCTTCATATGATTTCAAATCGATAAAGTCGCCGCTAGCATTGCCGATGGTTTCTTTCAGTGCGATATAGAATGTGACTTTCTTGTCAATATCTGCTTGCTCAGAAGCGGTATATCCGGCATTTGCCATATCACCCTTTATTTCAGCATAGGCGCGGACAAGGCGGTTCACAAGTTTGTACAGCTTCTCACGGCTCCGGGAGCAAGATTCGTCATCTATGCCGCCCACACCATTCTCACCGCAAAAGTAATGAATATAATCAATCTCGGATCGTGGGGCAGGCACTCCTCCGCAGAGGTCGTCAAGTTCCTCAAGGGTTGCGTCAAGATACTTTTTCGCTTCATCTAGGCGGTCTTTAATCAAGCCCTCAATGTCCTCAGCGGCATATCCTTCAAAGGCGCCTGACGTATATTTGTTAAGAGCATCGGCCAAATCGCCGAACAACTGCTTGTAGTCCACAATGTAGCCGAAATCCTTTTCTTCGCCGTCAAGACGGTTGACGCGGCAAATTGCCTGGAACAGCCCATGATCGTGCATCGATTTGTCAATGTAGAGATATGTGCAGGGTGGCGCGTCAAATCCCGTCAACAGTTTGTCAACTACAATAAGCAGCTTCATCTGTGCCGGTTCTTCGATGAACTTCCGCTTTGCCTCAGCTTCAAAATCCTCTGCAGTCTGCCCGTTCAGCATCTTCTTGTAGATTTCGTATTTCTCGAACTCCTCAGCATCCTCTGCTTCGGTGCGAAGATTGCTTTCAAGCGGCACAAACGACGTAACAATCGCGCATTGTTTAAATCCGCGTGACTGGAAAATCTCGTAATACTTGCATGCGGAGTAAATCGAATCCGCCACGAGCATTGCGTTGCCGTTGCCGTCGGCGAGCCGGTTCTTAATGTCAAAATCGGCAATAATGTCCTCAGCAATAACCTCAAGCCGTTTGCGGGAACTGTACACCTTTTGCATATTGCCCCATTTGGATTTGAGTTTCGCTTTTGCCGCGTCATTAAGCCCCCGGGTCTTAGCGTCAAAGTAGGCATCAATCTTGTCCTGCGCGGTTATTATTTGCTCAATATCGCGGGCTTCGTATCGCAGATCAAGAACAACACCATCGGCTACTGCTTCGTCATATTTGTAGGTGTGGATATACCCCGGCGAGAAAACTTCTATGCTTGTTTTCTTGTCTTTTACAAGTAGGGGCGTACCCGTGAAACCGATAAATATCGCGTTTGGCAGTATCTCTTTCATTGCTTCGTGGAGTAGCCCGCTCTGCGTTCTATGGCATTCGTCAACGAAAACGACAAAATCGCCTTTTGCCTTGAAGTCTTGCGGCAGAGCGGCTTTTAATTCTCGGATGAATTGCTCAACAGATTTTTTTGCTTGATTTTCACTGCTTTCTGATTTGTTACGTACGCCGAACTTATGAATCAACGAGCAAATCAGTCGTTTATCGGTCCTATCCAATTTCTCCACAAGATCAGCACAAGAACTCGTACGGTAAACCTGCTCATCGACACCCTTGTAGACTTTCTCCATTTGCTCGTCCAACTCTTCACGGTCGGTTACTATTAGCACACGGGCATTGGGGTTGTTCGCCAATATCCACTTGGACAACCACACCATCGTCAGCGTCTTGCCGCTGCCTTGGGTGTGCCAGATAATGCCGCCCTGTTTCTTGCCGAGTTTTAACTGCGCCTTTTTGATGCCGAAGAACTGGTTATGACGGCACACTTTTTTAATGCCCTTGTCGAACACGACGAAGTTATGGATAAGGTCGAGGAAACGCCGCTTGTGGAACATGCTAAATAGTTGCCAGTCAAGTTTATCGGAAAGTTGTTTGCACTTTTCGAGAATATCAAGTGAAACGTTGTCAAGCGGCTGTGCCTCTGTGTTAACGGTGTCGTTTTTCCATTCAAGGTAATACTTTTCCGGTGTTTCAATAGTACCGTAGCGCAAGCCCTCGCCGTTGTTGCCGGCCATGACAAATTGAACAGTGGTGAAAAATGGCTTGTTAAAATGCTCGTTCTGGTTGGAGATGTTTTGCCGTATACCCTGCGACACCGACACTGTGGACTTTTTTAGTTCAATCACCGCGACAGCTATACCGTTGATATACACAACAAGATCGGGACGGCGTTCGCTGCCCGACTTTATCGTCACTTCCTCGGCGATAGCAAACTCGTTGTTGTGGGAGTGTTCCCAGTCGATGAAGTACACGGTCTTTTCCGGCTCACCGGGGTTCTCCTTGACTTTCGCGCCATATTTGAGGAGCGAATACACGTCCTGATTCGCCTTGTACAGCCCCTGCTGCAGGTTGCCCGCAGCGCGGACAAGAACGTCAATTGCCTTTGCGGCCAGGCTTGCGCTGTAACCGCCGCCTTTGGGCGAAACGAGCCACGCCATCAGTTTGTCGGTCATTATATTGGTGTTTGTTTGATGGCGCAGGTCACCGTAATACTCATAGCCAAGAGCCGCCTTGTCGCGGAACAAGGCGAGTACGCGGTCTTGTGTTTTGCGTTCGGCTTCGTTAATCCTCGGCATCGATTAGTTCCCTCCTTGCAGCAGCGTTTGCAGTTCACGAATAGCGCGGGCGATGTTGGCATCACTGAATATCTGCCGTTTTAGCTTTGCTTTCCATTCCGCATTAGTGGCAATCAGGTGCTTAATGGCAGCTACCGATACGGGTGTTCCCGCTTCCTCCAAGTCGCAGATTGCCATATCCACGGTGGCGAGCAATTCCAACTCCTCAACCTTCTTAAATTTCAGTTTGTCGGCGACCCATTTGATGTCGTCTTGTTTGCCCCAGCTTTCGATATAGCCGAGGGCTTGGCTGATGTTCTTGCCCCGCGCAAAAGTCGTGCCTTTATCCTTGGCAGTCGTTGTGACAATATAGTTTGCGCTTCGGGCAATCGGCTCGCCTCCTTTATAGCGCACTTCATCGGCGTAGGGACCCGCTGCTTTCTTTTTGAACGCATCTGTGCTTTCGTCCTGATGGCGGCGCAGGAGATAAAGGCACTTCTGTACTTTCTTTCTGCCGAGCGGATACTTGTCTGAGTAGAGGGCATTCACGATGCCCGCTATCATCACGGCGTCGTCGAACTGCTGATTGTGTCCTTTGGCTTCCTGCTTCGGCAGTTCTACAACCTTCGGGGCAGCGACGGGTTCGGCAGATGCTTCCTGCTCTACGAGCCGAATTCTGCCCGTCAGCAGCTCGCTCATCATTCCTTGCTTGATATATTTCGCCTTGTTCAGCTTCGCCGTCAGCGCATCAATCTCCGCGTCCATATCGGAGAGGATTTCTGCGATGGCCGTTTGCTCTTCCTTTGTTGGTGGAATCATAAACTCGAATTTAACGAGATCTTTCTGGTATAGGTGGTTGATTGTTGACCCCGCTGCCAATTTTGCAAGAAAGTCGGCAAAAATCTCCGATAACAAGACATAGTAAATGTAAACACTATCATAAGCGTTGCCTTTGGGACGCACCACAAACACACCGCTGTTAAGCGTTGCCTTCTTTGAAAGTGCCTTTACGATAGCGACCTTGCCGATTGTTCCGTCCTTAGTGATAAGAACATCGCCGTTATCAACTTGAATGTTAGGGTCTTGGTCGTAGCGACCTTTCTCAACATAGTGACAACCGTCCCAAGCGATTCTACCGTTGTCGAAGTCTGTGCCCGTGATAAGGTATGCGTATCCCTCATCAAGATACTCTTCGGTTGTCAAACCCTGCCAACCTATTCTCGCTTTAATGGTTGAGTTTGCCGCAAGGTTCAGATTTTCCCACTCACCGCTAAACCCTGGCAACCGTCGCTTGCCCGTGAGGAGTTCTTGCATTGTGCCTTTCTTGATGTTGCGTTTCTTGGCAATCAGGTTTTCGAGCGCGGTGATGTATGCGTCCACATCCGACAGCGCGGCAGCGATGGCGCGTTGTTCTTTTTCATCACAAGGGATAGGGATTTTTATGTCTTCAAAATCGCGTTTGGTTATTTGATTGATGGTCGCACTGCTTCGATTGCGTATTTGTTGCTGAACAACATCACACGCAAACATATGGGCGAGATATCCTGTGGTATCGCCACGTAACACAGACATGAATGCGCCAAAGGTTGCGTTGTAAGCCTTATCGATTACACAGCTTTTACCAATCAGCGCACTACTTCCGTTTCTAACACAGATAAGAATATCATTCGGCTTGACGTATTTGTTTTCGTCAACGTTACAATTGACATAAACGCAATCGTCAAAGGCAAGTCGTCCATCTTGAATATTTGACGATCGCAACACAAGCAAACCATACGGTTGAATATTATTCGGGCTATATGTCAACCCTTGCAATAAATCACAACATTCTAATAATGGCTTTACAGCCCACCCATTCGGCACTACCATACAAACCCCATCCTTTCCAGATGAGATTTCACCTTGCTCTCGAGTTCAGCGACCTCGGTTTCAAGCTCCGGCATCGTCCGTTCATAACGTTCGGCAAGTTCCGTCACCCGCTCGGCAATGCGGTGGCTCACTGCCGTGTACAGCGAATACACACCGCTCACAAGCGAGCGATACCATTTGCGTTCGAGCAGCAGTTCCAGGCACTGGTCGTCGGTGAGCTTGGCGTACTGTTCTCTGGCCTTCTTATCGAGAGCAGCTTTCAGGTCTTTCAGAACCGCGCTCCGCTCATCAATCAATGTTTGTTTTTCTTGCAATGAAATCAAAGCCGCGTAATCATCGGCGTGGAGTTCTGGCACATCGGCGGTCGCTCGAATTTCCGCGATACGCTTCTTAATGCTTGCGGCGGTTATCGTGCCGCTATCAGTCACGGCGTTCTTGCACAGCGGATTAGCGCGGACAAACGCCTCGACTTCCTTCTTTTTTGGTAGAGAAGAATTCAGCAGCGCAAGCAACGCCGCAATTTCGTCGGTCACTATGTTTGAGCGTATCTCTTCAATTTGTGCCTTTAGCGCAGTCTTGTTCAACTTGCCTTTATCCGTCAAAACATCATTGATTGCCGAGCCGTCTTCTGCGTTATCGATAATCTCGTCCAGTTCGGCTTGAGCCGCCGCGATGATTGTTTTGGTATCGTCAATGGCTCTTTGCTCTGCCGCAAAGAACATTTCTATTACAAGGGATTTCGGTACAAGTTTGCCGTCCCAACCTGTTTCAGTGGTTTTTGTTTCTTCCGTACCATCCTTCTTTTTCTTGGTGGTCGTCTTGGTGAATACCTCAATATCCCGAACGGCTTTATAGCCATCTTGAACAAGCAGGTATACATCGTCGGACATTACTTCGTTCCAGTAGGACAGCAGCACCTCATAAGCATCATACTTATCAACAAGTGTAACAGGCTCGTATTCCTCCAGGATCTGCTCGGCAATCTCAACAATTAGCAGTTTTGGCTTAGTTGTGCCGTTTATGCCGCGGAGTTTGCCGTCAACTTTCTTCTTCCAATTTTCAAAGGCGTTCTCCACCTTGTCTGCATACGCGGAAAAGTCCGCATCACCGTAAATAGTATCGCGGATAATATCTTTGTCCACGGCAAGCGAATAAAACCCGTCGCGGAGAGGCTTAAACAACGCAGCTTGCAGGTTCGGAAACGCATCCCAGTAGAGCGACAGACTGTCGACATCTGAACTCAGTATGCCGCCATGTAAGTGACCGTCGATGCTCTGCAAATCCTCAGCCGCGCCGCTGTCTATGTAACGAGGAATGTTTAAGTTGTATGAGTTCTTAAATTTGATCTCATCATTCGGCACAAAGCGGGCGTATTTGGGGAATTCAAGACTGTGATCTTGCACCAACTGGTTAAACACAGTCGTAATCTTATAAACATCACGCTCGCGCAGGCGGTTCTTGTTGCCATCCTTGATGAAGTTGCGGCTCGCGTCAATCATAATAATACCATCCCGCTCGTCGGCGTTTTCCTTATCGATAACGATAATGCAGGCGGGTATGCCCGTTCCGTAGAACAGGTTCGCTGGTAAGCCGATGATGCCTTTAATTAAACCTTTTTCAATCAGTGATTGCCGTATGGTTGCTTCCGCATTGCCACGGAACAATACGCCGTGGGGAAGTATCACCGCCGCCTTGCCTTTGCGTTTCAGCGATTTGATAATGTGGAGCAACCAAGTGAAATCGCCATTCTTCTGAGGTGGGCGGTCGCCGTAACCATCAAAACGTCCGTACTCTTTCAAACCGTGCGTCCAGTTCTTATCGGAAAACGGAGGATTGACCACCGCAAAATCAAACTGACGCAACTTTCCATCATCGTCAGGATTCTTAAACTGCGGGTCAGAGAACGTACTGTAACCGCCTTTAATTTCTGCGGTTGCTCGGTTATGCAGGACAAGGTTCATGCGGGCAAGACCGGCAGTGGTAATCTCCTTCTCTTGTCCGTAAATGGCAACATCGACTGGAGCGGCTTCGGCAGCACGGATTAGCAGGGAGCCAGAACCACAAGCCGGATCGTACAGGGTGGTTTCGCCCGCTTTGGCATGTTCAATTCCAACGACTTTTGCAAGTATGCGCGACACTTCGGCGGGGGTGTAAAATTGTCCCTTGCTCTTTCCGCTCTCGGTGGCAAATTTCCGCATAAGATATTCGTATGCATCGCCGATGATGTCGTCACCGTCGGCGCGGTTGCGGCTGAAGTCCGGCATCTGGTCACGAAATATGCAAAGCAACTCGCTCAGTTTGTCGACCATTTCCTTGCCCTTGCCGAGTTTGTCTTCGTCGTTGAAGTGAGCGTTGTCAATAACTCCTCGGAGGTTGTTTGCTTCGGCGAGTTTGGCGATAATTTTGTCCATCTCCTCGCCGATGTTCTTGTTGCCAATCAGCGCGAGCATATCGTCAAAACTACCGCCTTCAGGAACGTCGATGTCGCCGTAAGCAACACCTTTAAACTTGTCCGATACGTACTTAACAAACAGCAATGTAAGTATGTAGTCCTTATATTGTGAGGCATCCATACCGCCTCTTAATGCGTCACAGCTCGCCCAAAGAGAACTGTATAATTCACTTTTCTTTACTGCCATAATGTCTCCTCACTTCCCCTTGAGCATCTTCGTCTTCTCGTGACAGTTCCATAATATCGTTCAGTTCACAGTTTAAGGCTTTGCATATCTTAACTAGTATATCTGTAGTGACATTTTCTCCCCTACCAAGTTTGGCTATGGAGGCAGTGCTAATTCCGGTAGCTCGTTTCAGGTCAGCCTTATTCATTTTCTTGTCAAGCATTAAGTGCCATAATTTGTTATAACTAATTTTCATTGAATCCTCCTTGCACCCTACTCCGGGGCAGATTGATTTAAGCCTAATTTAATAAATTAGCAGCAAAGCATTGCTGGTCTATTCATACTCAAATACATCCTCCAGAAACCCATAACGTCCATGATTCTTATCGTGCGTGAATTCAATAACTTTTACATGCGGTGCATTCCCGATAATTGAGTCCAGCATAGGCAGCTTTTCTTTTTGTTCGATTATGATAATCTGCGTGGCAGATGTAGTTGCATTCGACTTGCCTATATCATTCTTATATATTGAGAGCAGGTATTCAAGAAGCCCTGCTTTCATTGTATCGGACTTTACTTTAAACTCGGATTCGGAAAGCTGACTCAGCGGAGAATCGGCGACAAGAAGTCCGGGCGAATACTCTCCATACTCTGCCAAATACTCGACCAGGGTGAGAGCAAGAACGGTATTAAGGAATCCGCAATAACCACCGCCATTAGAAAGAGCTTTTTCTCTGCCACCCACCTCTAAATCGAAAGTGTTCATATTCAAGCGGGCAGAACCGGCACCCTCGTAATGGCAGGCTTTAAGAATGGCTATCAGTTTTTCTCCAAAAGCCTGCAAGGTATTGGAATCGAAGAAGCGGTCTATGTCATACTTAATTTCGGCTGGTGCCGGATCAGTCTCTTTTTCAGTTAGTTCTTTGTTAAATGTACGCTCTTCATTTTGAATGACCTCCAGTTCCTTGTTGAGTTCCAAAATATATCGGTACGTACTCAGTTTTTCCTTTAGCTCGGTCAACCGCGGCTTCAATTCCAATGAAACCCCAGTATCAATACTGCGCTTTTTATTTTCAAGCTTTTCGATAATAGACTCAATAGATGATCGTTTTTTAGCTAAATCACGTTCGGCTTTCTCTAATTCCGTCAAGTGGACACGGATGTGCTGCAATTCGGCCCGCGCGGCATCTATGTACGAAGAATCACCAGATACCTGAACTTCGCTGTCGCAAAACGGGCAACGCTCAGTCATAGGCAGAAGCGAGTGTGCTAAATTGCCGTCAACCACAAACTCTAGGCGCTTAATATCTGATAGGTACTGACTACGAAGTGCCGTAAAACGGTCAGCAAGCGTCTCGCACTCGGTAAGTCGACCGTTATTTGCATATATCTCGCTCATTAGCCTTTTACTCTGCTCAATATTGCTATTGATTCTTCCTTGCATTTCCTCTATTTCACGGCTAATGTTATCTATCTCGGTGCTAAAATCATCAAATGCGTATCTTGCGAAAACTGGGCTATTTGCCTTCAATCTGCGTTGCATCTCAAGAAGTTCGCCTTCACGCTGTGCAAATCTACCTACGGTGCTTTTGATATAGTCAATTACAGCATTGCGCTTTGCAGTCCGAATTTTTTTGTCTTCTACAACCTCATTGCTGTCGGCATCCATGCCGGTCATTAGAAACAGAACTGTTGCTTTCGAAGCAGTTTCAGCCATACTAGGCATAACGGACGGATTAATAAGGACAGACGATGTCCGGGCGATATGTTCCTGTTTGATGAAGAACATAGGCAACATACTACGCCAAGTAAGTTGCCGCACCTTGCCATCCTTCGTTGCTAGAATCTTATGTGGCTCATTTATACCAATCATTTGGAGCCAGACACTGTTAATATTGTATTTTGCGGTATGTCCAATGCTATAAGCTCTATTCTCAAAATTCGGGTCTGTGCCGGACAATGTTATCTTATTTTCGCCTAATCTACGTTCAAAGATAACTGTTCCGTTAGGAGTCCGCGTAAACAGCTTGAAGTTGTCGTAACCGAGGCCCGGATCAAAACGGAATGGTTTGTTTTTTCTCGGTTCAAACCCAAAAAGATAATCGATACACTCGACGATATAGCTTTTGCCAGTATTCGACGGACCCACAATAAAGTTCAGCCCATCACTAAACTCAATAGTAGACGGTTTTTTTCCCCTGCCGGTTACAACCAGCCTTTCAATGAAGAACCCTGCCATAGCATTATTCTCCCCCAAGCGACGCTATAGTGCGCTTGTTAATCATTTTACTGAGCGCCCTACCGGATTTATCTCTTGTATTCATCAGAACCCGCATCGCCGTTTCATAATAGGCATCGGCGTATTCGCTGTTCAAGCTTGACATAAATTCCAGACCGTTTTGGTTAAGGGTATATTCGAAACCCTCCGCCGTCTGGGACACCTTAATTAATCCATTCAATACAAGCCATTTTATAGCGCACTTTATCAATTCACGACGTGATGCATATTCCCCAAACCTATATTTATTTTCACCGTGCAAATTGGAGTCTGTTATACCGAAATCGGAGGAGTACACAGTAATGAAGTCAAGCGCAGCAATCTCCTCTTCTTTAAGTGGTTTTTTGTGCGCCGCCTCCAACAGTATCAATATTCTAAGGGAGGTCTCAAACTCTGATCCTAAAAGAGCATTCATCGTTTCACCCACCTTAGTCTGTTGTCGTTAACCAAGAAATGACATACACCCATTTTTATCCTGTTACTTATCCAGTGCGGCGAGCGACTTAATGTATATTGATTGACTTGAATAATCGCCGCTTGCTCCATAACGCTAAGCATTCTTTCATAACCATTAAGGAAAGATTTTCGTGCTGTATTATTGACTCCGGCAAATGTTTCGTCCTTAAGAACATCAAACTGGCTTGCGTATTTCCCCGAATATAGTTCTCTCACACCGTGTCGAACAGAATCTGCCGCAAAGTAGTCTATACGGCGCTCATTTCTATCCTCGTTGTACTCATCATATTGGGCCAGGTGCGCCTCGCAGAAGTCGATGATACCTTCTTTATCGCCGTAAGCAGCGTACAATTCTCTGATATATGGTTGTTCCTCTTCTAATGGCTGCTCAGGCGGGGCAATCTGTTTCGGTGCCGGGAGATCACGAATTAAAGCCTCAATAGCGTCTAGTTTCTCGAATGGGTCATCACTTTTTTTCTTTTTAGCGGTAGTCGTTGACTGCGATTGGTTGTCGTCCTTTTTATTAGTCCCGTTACAGATCGCAAGTAGGTAGACCTCGGCTAAATATAAGGCATCACTCTTTCTTTGCTGGTATGCCTGTTTCAATGCATCCCGCTTTCTCCTTTTAACATCTGATGAATTTCTAACGAGAGTGTCAATATCATCAAGAACGCTCGAACGAACACTGCTTGGAATGTTAGGTATTAGATTCGCTTCAAAATATTTAGATACTATTTCCTTAGCTTCTTTACGCTGCGCGATTTCCTTAATCTTTTGGTTGATTTCCCATTCTCCGTTTTTCAGTTGAGTAGCCATTGTCGGACTAATGTCAGGTATCCCCTCTTCATCGTTGCCTAACGCTCTGTAAACAACAGCGTCGAGAAGTAGTTTATAGAATGTATATACTTGGGACAGGTCTATCTCATTATTCTTTCGCTTTACTTCGGCATCGGATTGGAACAATTTCTTTTCCGTGTCAAAGTTTTTTATTTGGGCCTTTTTGTTCATCCGTCCACGAATTACTTCCGCGAAAGTCCGAATACACAAGGATTCGCCGCTCATCACGATGCCTCCGTTCTAAAATTTTATATAAATTTTGTTCAAATTCCACGTAAATCCAATTTTCGAGAACCCAAGGTATTATCAAGTCAACAGGTGTGGGATGTAGGAATTTCCATTTACTTTAATATTGTATTTCACTTTGCTGTTATAGTCAATTAATACTTTGCAAACGCAAACGACGGTGGGTATAGAAGGGAGGATAACACATTTATAAACAAAGTCGAAAACTTGATCATAAGCAGGTCTGTGATATTAGCACAGTCAACAAGGCCATCGAAATTAAATAAGACCGCGTAACCGGAATTGCCATACAAACTGAACATCTCAGTGGTATCGCTGTAGCGTAAGTAACAATTCAATAGCAAAAATCAGCAATCGGACAAGCCGAAAGGCTCCCGTTAAAAAAACGGCGAGTTTTTTGGCTGATAATCATGCCCTTTTCTCGCCGGAGAAAGGGGCTTTTTTATGCCAATCAATGACAATCAACAGACAACCACTCAGCGTTACATCGAAATCGATGGACAGCAAATCCCCGTCACCGAAGAAAGTTACCGTGTTTACAAGCGTCCGGCATGGGCAGAACACAAGCGCAAGGAACGCGAAAAGCGCTGTGTTATCAGTAACAGCAGGTGATCCGGGAGCAGTGTATATGAGACGGAAAGAATCTGATGATGTACTTAGTCTGGGGCGGGCAGTAGCTTCTGAGTTAAGACGCCATGGAATAGTCGTCGATGAAACCCGAGTCTCTGATATGACTGTCAGTTTAACGCAGAGAAGCGATTTTGAAAACAAGCAGGTCTATGATTACTTCATATCGTTTCACAGAAATGCTTTTAAGCCGGAACAAGCCACCGGTGTTGAGACTTACACATATATAAATGCAGGGGCAAAAGTAAAGGAACTGGCAAAAAGGGTTCAAAATGCGTTGGTTGGGGTTGGCTTTGGAAACCGAGGCGTGAAAGAAGCTAACTTTCATGTCTTGAGAGAAACCAAAGCCCCTGCGGTTTTAATTGAAATCGGTTTTATTGATAACAGCCGGGATAATGCTTTGTTTGACTCCCAGCGTGAGGAAATCGTCAAGGCAGTTGCTGGCGCTATTCTATCCCAATTGGGATTAGTATATATGGAACAAAGCAAGGATGGCCTAAAAGAAGCCCTGGATGTGCTGATAAGAAACGGCCTGCTTCAATCCCCTGAATACTGGCTGGAAAACGCCCGAGCGAATAAAACCGTAAAGGGAGAATACGCCAGGCTACTTATTGAACGAATAGCTAAATTTATTTCGCATCAGTAACTTTGACCGCTATTATACGAACCGCCCGTGGAGCAACTTGCTCTGCGGGCTTTTTTTTGGTTAGGCTCCCCCCACCCTTCCCTTCTCTTCCTCCGTTCTGGTACTCAAACTACCCTTCTCTGTCCTGTGGATGGTGAGGGGGTTCTTTGCCCTCCGATTGGAGGAAAACGAGATATGGCAAAAGTAACAGATGGAAAACCGGAAATCAAGTATAAGAAAAAACCAGTTTCGCAGGATCAATTAAAGCGCGAGTATGATTATTTTCTGGCCCAACAAATATTAGAATCTCTGCTGAAAAATGACCTAATTACTGTGGATGAATTTAACAAGATTACCGCACTAAACCGCCAGTCTTTCTCTCCTGCTCTGGCACAGATTATGCCCAAAACTCGTTGATATTACTTGGGTTCAGAGGTAATATGTCAGACTGACAAAGGAGGTGAGTAATTGAAAAAGGTAACGAAAATCGCTGAAAATACAATAGATTTTACAGAGCGTCCCCAACTACGGGTTGCGGCTTACTGCCGTGTATCCACCGATAGTGACGATCAATTGGTCAGTCTCGACACACAGATAAAGCACTATGAATCCTACATCAAGGCAAATCCTGATTGGGAGTTTGCCGGGCTTTATTATGATGAGGGCATCACGGGTACGAAAAAGGAAAAACGGCCTGAGCTGCTTCGGATGATTGCCGACTGTGAAAATAAGAAAATTGACTTCATTGTAACGAAATCAATAAGCCGTTTTGCCCGAAACACTACAGACTGCCTAGAACTGGTCAGGAAGCTAATTGACCTTAGGATTTTTATCTATTTCGAGAAAGAAAACATCAATACAGGGTCGATGGAAAGCGAACTCATGCTGTCAATCCTATCTGGACTGGCCGAAAACGAGTCGGTCTCCATTGCAGAAAACAGTAAGTGGTCAGTAAAGTGCCGCTTCCAAAACGGTACTTACAAAATCTCCTACCCGCCCTTCGGTTACGATGCCATTGATGGACAATTGGTAGTGAATGAAGCTCAGGCAGAAGTCGTCCGGTTCATCTTTTCAGAAATCTTATCCGGCAAAGGCACCCACAAAATTGCCAATAAGCTTAACCGCCGCAAGGTGCCAGCCAAGAAAGGCGGTCGTTGGACAGCGACAACCATCCGCGGGATAGTCAGCAATGAAAAATACACCGGCGATGCTATTTTTCAGAAAACCTATACCGATGAGCATTTCAACCGCCACAACAACTACGGTGAAAAAGACCAATATCTGATTCAGAATCATCATGAACCGATTATCAGCCATGAAGATTTTGAAGCTGCCCAAGTAGTAATCAAACAGCGCGGCAAGGAAAAAAGCCTGGAAAGGCGCAGCAAGAAATACCAGAACCGTTACCCGTTTTCAGGTAAAATCATCTGCGGTCAGTGCGGCGGCACATTCAAACGCCGAATACACTCCAGCGGCCGACAGTATATAGCTTGGTGTTGCTCCACTCACATTGCAGACATCAATACATGCTCTATGAAATATATCCAGGAGTCCGATTTTGAATACGCCTTTGTAACCATGATCAACAAGCTGATCTTCGGGCATCAGATAGTCCTCAGGCCGCTGCTTGTTAGCCTGCGTGGGATGAATTCCGATGACAGTCTGGCAAGCATTCAGGAGCTTGACAAAAAACTAGAAGAAAATGCGGAGCAACAAAATGTACTGGTCAATCTGATGGCTAAAGGATATATTGACCGCGCTGTTTATAAAAAGAGCAATAACAATTTGCTTCTGGAAGCCGAAAGATTGCAACGGCAGAAGGAGTCCATCAATCGATTATTACATAGCGGAAATCAGCATTTGAGTGAAGTCAGTGCACTTCTGCAGTATGCTACAAAAGCTACTATGTTAACCAGCTTTGATGGCGATATCTTCAAACGCTTTGTGGAACGGATTATTGTGTACTCCCGAATAGAGATTGGATTTGAGCTAAAATGCGGCATTACGCTGAAAGAAAGGCTGGTGAAATAAATGGGCCATACGCCATTTGGCTACCGGATTGAAAACGGGAAAGCTGTAATAGATGACGAAGCTGCTGAGCAAGTAAAAGCTCTGTTCCTGTCCTATCTGTCCGGCGACTCCTTAACAACTGCCGCCCAAAAAGCCGGCATCAATTCTTTCCATGCCGGTATCGGCAAAATGCTGCGGAATCCCCGTTATCTTGGTGATGAATATTATCCTGCGATAATTGACCCGGTCACTTTTGCAGCTGCCGAAGCGGAGCGTATTAAACGGGCCACGAAACTCGGCCGCATCCGGGAGCCGAAAGAAGAAACCGAGGTGATCTTTCCCACTGCCTTCTATATAAAAGAAGCAACACAGCAGTTTGACGACCCGTTCCAGCAGGCCGAATACACCTACAGTTTGATAGAAATGGAGGTGCATGAGGATGGAAGCTAAAAAGAGTGTCACTTTGCTTCCGGCAAGAAAACATGCCGCCAAAGCAAATAAAGATGAAGAAAAGCCAAAGCTCCGTGTGGCCGCCTACTGCCGGGTTTCCACGGACAGCGATGAGCAGGCCACCAGTTATGAGGCCCAGATTGAACATTACACGGCCTACATCAACGGTCACCCGGACTGGGTCCTGGCAGGCATCTATGCGGATGACGGAATTTCCGGCACCAACACCAAGAAGCGCGAGGAATTCAACCGCATGATTGACGAGTGTATGGCAGGCAACATCGACATGGTCATTACCAAGTCCATCAGTCGGTTTGCAAGAAACACGCTGGACTGCCTGAAATACATCCGTCAGCTAAAGGATAAGAACATACCGGTTTTCTTCGAAAAAGAAAATATAAACTCTATGGATTCTAAGGGCGAGGTCATGCTCACGATTATGGCTTCACTTGCCCAACAGGAAAGCCAATCTTTAAGCCAGAATGTGAAGCTAGGTCTACAGTACCGTTACCAGCAGGGAGAAATCCAGATAAATTGTACACGGTTTCTCGGTTATGATAAGGATGAGAATAAGCACCTGGTGATTGTTCCCGAGGAAGCTGAAATCGTTAAGCGCATCTACCGGGAATACCTTGAGGGTGCCAGTATGCTGAAGATTGCCCGTGGGTTAGAGGCCGACGGTATTCTGAACGGTGCAGGCAATGAGCGCTGGCACACCAGTAACATTAATAATATTCTACGAAACGAAAAGTACATCGGAGATGCTCTCTTGCAGAAAACCTACACGGTTGATTTTCTTACAAAAAAGCGGGTTAAGAACAACGGTATCGTTCCGCAGTACTATGTAGAGAACAGCCATGAAGCCATCATCCCGCGTGAAGTTTTCATGCAGGTGCAGGAAGAGCTTATCCGCCGCCGTATTGTGCACACAAGCCCGAACGGAAAGACCAGAACCTTTAGCAGCAACCACGTCTTTGCTCAGATAATCATCTGCGGCAAATGCGGTGAGGTTTTTCGCAGGGTGCATTGGAACAACAGAGGCAAAAAGTCCATCGTCTGGCGCTGTGTCAGCCGGTTAGAAAACACAGGCCTATTCTGCGATGCTCGCACGGTACTGGAGAGCACCATTGAGCAAGTGCTGGTTACCGCTATCAATCAGACGCTCTGCGACAAGGACTCTTTCCTTATTACTCTGCGGGACAACATCGCAACCGTCATAAATCGTGAAAGCGACAAGGCCTTGTCGGATATTGATAAGCGGCTGGAGGAACTGCAAAATGAGCTTTTGAAGCT
>ENA-UOUL01002077-UOUL01002077.1-bioreactor-metagenome-genome-assembly--contig:-NODE-2077-length-24851-cov-7.908008_pt1 | contig 24851 bp, 20 predicted proteins | sample MGYA00249838_ERZ747220 | MGnify/ENA primary metagenome ERZ747220 (study PRJEB28778, sample SAMN05720191) | bioreactor metagenome | isolation source: Anaerobic biogas reactor | place: USA:Washington...
ACCGCCAAGGCGCTGAGGATTGATTACTACGAGTTGAAGAAACGGGCTCAGGCGGAGGGCTTCACCTCCACCAGTGTACCGACGGGTGGAGAGGAGACTGCGTTTGTCGAGTTGCCTGGTCCGTTTCCGGTTCCTTCTGGCGAGTGCCTCATGGAACTGGAAGATGACAGCGGGGCGAAGATGCGGGTGCACCTCAAGGGAACTGAGACCCCGGATCTGGTCGGGCTGAGCCGCAGTTTTTGGGACGCTTGGTCATGATTCAGATCACACCCCAGATGCGGATCCTGGTGGCCATTGCTCCGGCCGATTTCCGCCGGGGGATCGATGGTTCTGCCCCATCGGCCGGCGATGGGGGTGGCCAAGCGGTGGAACTATCTGCGCGACGTTCCCGACGTGCCCCGAGTGGCTGCGGACGAGGCAGAGAAGGTTCACGTCACGGAAGAGCACTTCCTGGCGATGCTGGACGCCTGCCACGTGGCCAGAAGGCCAGAGCCGGCATTGCATGAGGCCTTGGCCGACGGCGCGACCCCGGGCGACTGGTGGCAGGCCCTGCTGATTACCTGCTGGATCACCGGGGGCCGGATCGAGTCGGTTATTCGTTTTCGGTGGGAGAACGTGGAATTCGGGACCGGCCGGGTTCTGGCACGGGCCGCGGACCTGAAGCAACGAAAGGACACGCGGCCGGAGATCGCCGCGGCCCTGCCCTACCTCGAGCGCATCGCCGGGAGCGATCCCCGCCTACTCCCCTGGAACCACAATAAGCCGAGCCTCTACAGGGAATTCAACCGGATTCAGAAGGAAGCTGGGATCCACCTCCCTTGCCCCAAGGCTCGTCAGGAGGGGCACAAGTGCAACGACTGCTGCCACACCTACGGATTTCACGCCTTCCGGTACGCGCATGCCAGGCTGAACTACCAGAACCCCGGTTTGCAGAACCAGATGGGGCACGCCACCAGCGCGACGACTGAACACTACAAACGTTGGGCCGGGCGGCAGATGGCCGAATACGGCGCTTACGTTCCGGAGAGGCTGGCCGGAGAGGCGACGGCCGAGCAGCAACAAAACGACAACAAGGACAGCAACAAACCTCGACTTCGCCTCTTCACTGCTTGACGTAAACCCTTGCTATTTCAGAAGTACCGGAGGTGGGAGTTGAACCCACACTGGTTTGCACCAACTGGATTTTGAATCCAGCGCGTCTGCCATTCCGCCACTCCGGCGTGGGGGATCCGGTCGACCTCATGGCCAAGCCGGTAAGGGGGATTCTACGACACCTGGCGAGGCTTGGCAAGGCGGGGGGTGGGGTCGCCAGGAGAGCTGAAGAGTCCTCTTGTGGCAAGAGAAGTAGCAGGCACGCTCCGAGCGCTGATAGCGGGAAATCGGGATTTCCGGCAGCTCTGCGGACGGCACGGCGGAGCGTGCCTGCTACCGGGTCTGCGGACGGCACGGCGGAGCGTGCCTGCTACTTTGCAGTTCCCCTGGTGGGGTCGCAAGGCTTTGGCGGGCTGGGACTAGCGGCTTCCGCCCGGCGGAGGTCGGCGGTGCTGGCCTTGGCGGCCACGGCGGGCTACATTTGCGTGGTTCCCTGTCGATGAGGTCCCCCGATGCACGTCGTTCTGTTTGAAGATGCCCTGGTGCGCCGGCTCCACCCCGTTACGCTGGGGCGAGCCGCCTTCGAGATGAGTTGCGGCAGCTATCGCCTCGTCGAACTGGTGCGGAGGCTGGGGCGACCCGTTCGGGCGGCCGTCCGAGGGCATGTCCGCGGCGTGCTCGAAGACACCGAGCCAGGGTTCATCTCGGGGACCTGCAATCTCGACGATCGGCCGATCCTGCTGGTCAACGCCCGGCTGGTGCCTTCCGTCCGCCTGCTGCGCCAGTTGGAGGAACTGGTCGAGAGCGGGTGTCCCTGCAAGCTGCGATCGGGCGCCAGTGTGGCGGCCGCGCTGCTGTCGCCCGACTGCCCGAGGCCGCCCTTCGACGCGCCCGGCGAGCGCTGGGACGAGTTCTTCGCCGACTTGCAGCTCAGTACCGAGACGGTCGACTGGCCGCTGCTGGAGTATCCCCACGATCTGATCCGCTATCACGCCGAGGCCCTGGCCCTCAATCTGGAAGACCGGCTGGCCGGCGGGGGCTACGACGAAATCGAGCCCGGCGTGTTTGCCAGGCCCGGTCTGAAGCTGGGCAAGTGCACGGTCTTCGAGCCGGCGGGCGGTCCGATCGTGCTGGAGGAGAACGTCAGCATCGGCCCGCACTGCTACTTGAACGGTCCGGCTCACTTGGGGCCTGGCGCGCGGCTGATCGAACACTCGGCCATCAAGGACGGCGTGGCCTTGGGGCACACGACCAAGGTGGGCGGCGAGGTGGAGTGCTCGATCATCGAGCCCTACACGAACAAGCAGCACCACGGGTTCCTGGGGCACAGCTACCTGGGCAGTTGGGTCAATTTGGGAGCCGGCACGTCGAACAGCGACCTCAAGAACACCTACGGGACGGTCGCCATGGAGTACAACGGCGCCCGGGTCGATACGGGCATGCAGTTCATCGGCTGCATCGTGGGCGACTACTCCAAGACGGCCGTCAACACCAGCATCTTCACCGGCAAGACGATCGGCGCCTGCGCCATGGTCTACGGCTTCGTGACGACGAACGTGCCGAGCTTCGTGAACTACGCCCGGAGCTTCGGGCAGGTGACCGAGGCGCCCGTCGACGTGATGGTGGCCACCCAGCGCCGTATGTTCACCCGCCGCCAGGTCACCCAGCGTCCCAGCGATATCGACCTGCTGCACGCCATGTTCGACCTGACGCGGCATGAGCGGCAATTGGCGACGCAGCCGTTGTCGCTTTGAGCTTTGAGCAGTGAGCTGTGAGCTATGAGCTGTGGGGGTGGACGTCGTGTCGTCGGTTGTGGCGATCTGTCTGGATTCCCGCCTGCGCGGGAATGACGGGTAAAGGCCCCTGGGAGCAGGCTGCCGCAATGGAGCAGCAGTCCGTGTCGGTTGGCTGCCCTGCGCTGCCTTGTCATTGGAGCAGGTTGCAGTGAGGGGAGTGCAAGTGGATAATTGACACGTGCATTTTGGATGAACGTTGCTCCGCAAATCACCCAGACGAAGTCCGGGTTTCTGCTGCCAGTCCGCCGTTCATCGAAGATGCAAGCCTCGGCAAATGGGAGAGAAGCCATGGGGATCCGCTGTTTCTTCTTCGCTGCCACGGTCGCCCTGTTGAGTGGAGACTCCATTGGATCGATTGCATCTTGCCTGTCGGCCGAGGCCGGGCCGGGGCGTGTGGCGGTAACTCCGCCCGAGCAGGCAGAGGTTCTCGATCGCGAAAACGACGTTGCCGCAGTCGAATCGCTGTTGTCGGAATTTCGAGCTGCCCGGTCCGTGGAAGAGACGCAGTACTTGCGTGAATCGACGGAGGGGGCGGAGTCCGGCGCACGCAGCCGGGTCGAGATCGGACGCGACCTGATGAAGTTGGGGCGATCCGCAGTGCCGCTTCTAATCACAACCCTGGATGACCCGGATCCCGAAGTCTCGGCAGTCGCGGCCCTGGCATTGGGGCAGATCGGCGACCGGCGTGCCGTGACGCCGCTGATGGGGGTTCTGCAGTCGTTTGGCACGCCGGCAGTCTCCGATTCACGAACGCGCGTACCGGGGCACGTGCGGGCCCAAGCGTCCGTTTGGGCCTTGAGCCGGCTCGGCGATCCCCGGGCAGTCAGAGCCATCATTGCCTTGACCGGAATGCCTGACAGACGAAACGAGATGATCGAGAAACTGGCGTTCCAGGCAGACTGCTGGCATTACATGTGCGGGATCATGCTAATCGTCTGCGGTGACGCCATCGATCGGATAGGACTCGCAGCCGCGCCAGAGTTGGTCCGTCTGCTCTCCGACGCAGATAGTCGGATTCGCGAGTATGCGGCCCACTACCTGGCGAGGTTTGGGGATCCTTGGCCTTGGCACAGGAGGATTGAATCAGAGGACGCCCTTCGCCGACGTGAATCGCTGCAGCCGGCGATTGCCAAACGTGTGGCCGATCTGGCCGGGCCGAAGCTGATCGAACTGCTGCAAGATGAGAATGCCGATGTTCGCCGAACTGCAGCCGCAGCACTTGGCAGTCTTCACGTGGCGTCGGCTGCCGGACCGTTGATTAGGAGCTTGAAGGACGAAGACCCCTGGGTGCGAGTGGCTGCGATCCATGCGTTAGGGCGAATCGGCGATCCGGTAGCCCTTGGCCCTTTGGCCCGATTGATGAGAACCCCCGGCCCGGAGCAAATGGATTGTGCCGAGCGCGCAATTGCAGCGATTGGTGGGCCAAGAGCCTTCACGCTGTTGAGTGCCGCTCTGAATGACGGTCGAGTCGAACGCCGCGTGGCAGCAATTCGGGCGTTGGGTGTCGTGGGGACGCCGGAGGCCGCCGATCTCCTGATCGCCGCACTGGATGACTCTTACAGCTCGGCCCGCAATGAGGCCATCGAAGTCCTTGGTCGTTTCAAGGGCCCTGCCGCCGCGAGAGCAGTCGCGCCATTGATTGCCATTCTCCACGACGAGGAAGTCGAGCGAGAAGAAGAGCCTCTCGGCGCTCGGATTCGAATACCGAGGGATCTTAGATCAAGGAAGACCGAACGTATACTGGCCATTCGAAGCCTTGGAGAGCTGGCCGATTCACGAGCTACGGAGGTGCTTTTGGATGCCTTGAAAGACCCAGACTGGCAGACGCGGGGTGAGGCGCTCCAGGCTCTCGGCCGAATCAAGGACGCGAAATCGGTCCAAGGCGTGACGGCGATCCTGAAGGACCCGGACGGCTACCCACGCCTCTGTGCCGTACATACCCTGATCCTGCTGAATCCACCCGATTTGGCCGACCGGCTCCGCTCGCTGCAGGAGGACGAGGACGAGTCCGTTCGCGAGGCGGTGGCACCTATTGTGCAGGGGGATGCCAAACCGGGGCCCGAGGAATGAACGGTATTCCACGCCCCGTTCGTCGCGCCTCGACGGCTCTGCCATTCAGGCCCGTTGACGAGAGCTGTGATGTGCCAACGGCTAACCCCGTTCGAGGTCAGAGGCGCACTTGACGCACATGGAAGCGTAGGGAATGGCAACGAGGCGGGCGGATGGGATCCTGGCTCCGCATTCCTCGCACTGGCCGTAGGTGCCCTTTTCAATCCGTTCCAGCGACGCGTTGATCTGATCGAGCACTTCCTGTTCGTTCTCCATGAGCTGGAACGTGAACTCCTGGTCGTACGCATCGGTGCCCAGATCGGCGATGTGCGTCGGCAACCTGGAACTGCTGCCGCCCCCTTCCGTGCGGGTCGTGTCGGCCATCTGGCGAACCTCTCCCCGCAGACGGTCCCGCAAAGCCAGGAGACGCTCCTTCCAAACCTGCATTTCCGTTTGACTCATAGAACACTCTCGACAGGATTGTTGACCGTTCCGCCCGCAGAGAATCCCAGATTCTACGGCTGCGGCCGGGGATCTGCAATAGACGGAGAGGGGAGCTACGTCGAAATAGAGAACGTCGCGTATTGGGCGGAAGGATCATGACGACGTGTCGTTCCCCCGGATTTGTGGTTCCGCTCGAAGGACGTCGGCGGGACAATGTGGCGGAGCGGCCTCGCGTGATTGCCGGTGGAATTCGAGAAAGACTGATAGCCGCGTGGGCTTGCCCCGCGCTCGTTTGACGCCCAGCCGAAGGCGCCGGCTTCCGTAATACAGCCGGCGCCTTCGGCTGGGCGTTAAACGAGCAGCCCGCAGGAAGTTGCGATTGCTGGCGACTGCCCGGAAAGGCACTCCGCCCACATCACTGGGCGAAGTTCTCCAGCGATGCTTCCAGGCTGAAGCGGATGAACATCATCGTGTCGCCACGTGACTCCGCCTGGCGGGTGCGGTCGAGGACCTGTTGCATGGTGGGGAGCAAGGGACGGGCCGCGGGGCCGAGGAGTTCCAGCGCTCGGGCGGCATGGAGAGCGACTTCGGGCTGGTCGCCGGTGAGCGCGGCGGCCAGCACCGGGAGGGCTTGCTCCGTAACACCGTGATGGGCCAGTGCCGACGCCGCTTCGACCCGCACTACCGGCGAGGAGTCGGAAAGCGACTCTTTCAGCGCCGCGTGCGATGAATCCGAAAGCGACTCGGCCGCATTCAAGCCGACCGCCGCCCAGTAGCGGACCCCGTCGTCGGCATCCGCCAGCAGGGTCACCTGCCGCTGCCATGCGTCGTCGCGGCCCACCAGGTCGGCCGCCTCAAGCAGTCGGGCCAGTGGATAGAGTTTCGGGTCGCGAGTCAACTCGAGCGGAGTCAACTTGCCGCCGAGACGCTGCCACATCTGCGGCTCCGTGAGGAAACCGGCGTCGCGCGTTTCCAACTGCCATTTCCGCAGTCCGGCGCGCATGGTTTCGAGGGTATCGCGGTGGTCGGGGGAGGCGGCCAGGTTGTGGAGTTGGTGCGGATCGGCGGCCGTATCGTAGAGTTCCTCCGGGGCGCGGCGCGGGGCGGCGTAGGTGAGTTGGTCGGCGCCAAGCTGCCCTGCGGCCGCGAGGCGTTTCAGTTCCTGGCGGAAGGTCGATCCGTCGGAAAACCGTTCGGGCGGCATCCAGGAGAGATGGGGCATGAAGTTGCGGATGTAGAGCCAGCGGCCGTCGCGGACCGAGCGGGAAAGATCGAAGACTTCGTCGACCCGATCGCGGGCGCCGTAGACGTATCGGCGAGGCTCACCCGCAGCTGGACCGAGAAAGGCGATGCCCTGCATCCGGTCGGGAATCTCGACGCCGCAGAGACTGAGGACCGTGGGAGCGAAATCGACAAAGCGCACGAGCCGGTCGCTGGCGGTTCCCGGAGCCGCCGGAGCCAGACGCCGCCACTTCTCGGGAAGACGAACGATCAGCGGCACACGCAACCCCGAGTCGTGCAGAAGACGTTTGCCCCGCGGCATTCCCATCCCGTTGTCGCCGTAGAAGAAGACGATCGTGTCGTCGTCCAGCCCGTCGGCCTCGAGCTGGCGGAGCATCTCACCCACTTCCCGGTCCATGAGGGTGATGCAATCATGGTAGCGAGCCCAGGCTCGGCGGGCCTCGGCCGTGTCGGGATAATAAGGCGGCAGATTGGCCTTCTCCGGATCGTGCCGTTCGTTCGGCGACAGCTTCGCTCCGATCTCCTTCTCGAACTGCTCTTGCGGCCAGACGCTGGTCCGCGACTGGTGCGTGGTCATGAAATTGAACACGGCAAAGAACGGCTGTCCCGGCCGCCGCTTGCGCCAGTGGGCCTTGGCGGAACTTTCGTCCCAGGCGTCGGCGATGAACGCCTTCTCGTCGCGGATGTTGTAGTCGGTCTTGACGTTGTTCGAACAGTAGTAACCGGCGTCGCGGAGCAGGGCGCTGAAGCCGCGGATGTGCTTGGGGACGGGAAACTGGCTGCGCAGGCGTTGCGTGCCCAGCGAGGTTGCATACATGCCGGTAATCAGGCAGGAGCGGGCGGGCGAACAGACCGGAGCGGTGGCGAAAGCCCGCGTGTACCGGACCGCCGATCGAGCGAAGGCGTCGAGATTGGGAGTGCGGGCGTAGGCGTCGCCGTAGCAACCGAGATCCGGGCAGATGTCCTCAGCCGTGAGCCAAAGGACATTGGGGCGCGAGCCGCTCTCCGTGCCCGCCGGCTGTTCGGCGGCAACGGAGTCTCGCGGTGCCGGCAGGCACAGGCCGCAGGCCAGCAGCAGGAGGACCGGTGCTGCTCGAAAAGAAGCCTTCCGCAGATAGCTGCTTTGCATGATAGTTCCCCTCATCGGCCGATGCGGGTCATTCGGGAATCGGATCGCTGCGCCGGACGGTCTTGCCTTCCCAGACGGCCTCGTCGGTGGTCTTGTCGTAGGTGAGAACACGATGGGCGCTGCCGGGAGCCGGCGGCTCGTCGATCGTGGGCAGCCACTTCTTGTGCTCTTCGATGATCGCCGCGAACTCGGGCTTGCCGGCAAGGTTCGTCCACTCGTGCGGATCGTTCTGCATGTCGTAGAGTTCCTCGCTGCCGTCGGCGTAATGGATGTACCGCCAACGCTCGCTGCGAACGCCGTGGTTCCCCTGGTTGTGGCTGGTGACGGCGGGACGCTCGCGGGGGGCGGAGGCATCTTGAAGCTGGGGCGCGAGGCTCAGGCCCTCGATATCGGTTCGCGGCGGCAGTCCGCACAATTCCACCAGCGTCGGATAGAGATCGAGCAGTTCGGCGGGCCGGGTGCAGCGTTGCCCCGGTTTGACGCCCGGTCCGGCAAACACGAGCGGCACGCGGGTGCCGCGGTCCCAGAGCGTGTTCTTGCCGGTGATTCCCTTTTCGCCGAGGTGCCAGCCGTGATCGCCCCAGACGACGACAATCGTGTTCTCGGCCAAGCCGGTTTCATCCAGCGCGTCGAGTATGCGGCCGATCTGGGCATCGACGAAACTGGTGCAGGCCAGGTAGCTGCGGACCAGGTTGCGCCACTGGTTGTTCTCGTTGACCCATTTCAGCCGCGGTTCGGGCAGTTCCCAGTGAATATACCAGGAGAACCGCGGGGTATCGTCGCGGTCGTCTTCGCGGACGACGGGCAGCACGCTGTCGTCGTCGGGGTAGAGGTCGAACCATTTCTGGGTGGCGTAGCAGGGGACGTGGGGCAGGAAGAAGCCGGCTGCCATGAAGAACGGCTGATCGGCGGGCGGGTTTCGGAGTTGCTCGATCGTCCAACTGGCCACCTGGTAGTCGCCCTTGTCCTCGTCGCGGTGCGGAAAGACACCCCAGTCCATGAGCGGGTGGTCGCCCATGGGCGTAGGCGGGATGAGCTTCTTCTCCGGTCTGGCCCCGATGCCGCCGGCCGATCCCCAGACGTCGAATTCGACCGCCCGCTTGGCCGGGCCGCCGACGCCGCCGTGGTAGATCTTGCCGCAGGTGTAGGTCTTGTAGCCGTGGGCCTTGAAGTGCTGCGGCAGGGCGACGCGGTCCTTCCAGGCCTCGACGTTGCGGAACCAGGGGGCCAGCCCGTAGATGCCGGTGGTGGTGGGGCGCAATCCGAGCATCAGGCTGGTGCGGGACGGATTGCAGATAGGGGCGTTGACGTGGGCGTTGAGGAACGCGGTGCCCCGCTTGGCCAGGCGGTCGATATTCGGCGTCTGGGCCATGGGGTGGCCGCCCAGGTGGCCGATCCAGTCGTTTTGGTCGTCGATGGCGATGAACAGAACGTTCGGGCGCGGCGAGTCTGCCGCTGCAGAACACGCCAGGACGAGCGACGAAACAAGACATAGCGCGGCGGCGATTATGCGATTCATGGGATCTGGCACCTGTTCACTAAGACCACTGAAAGACCCAACGACGTCGTGGGCGAATACTTTTCGCTGAAACCTTGCAGCCATTCAGGCCGCCGCAGCCTCTCTAATCAACTCGAGCGTTTCGTCGACATGTTCGATCTTCGAGAAGCCGATGGTGAAGGCCTGGATGGTGCCGAGGCCGAGAACGTACTTGATCGACTCCAACCGTTCCTCCCGCGTCTGGAGCAGACCCTCGCCGTAGATCTTCATGCCGATCACGCCGCGGTTGTCGGCGTGCATCTTGGCGATCTGCTCGGCGACCAGGGCGGGCGCGGCGTCCATTATCTTCTCGTACGGATTGATCCGAACCAGGTGGACGTCCATTTCGGGGGTGTCGGCGGCCACTCGCAGGGCTTCATAACCGTGACAGGAGACGCCCAATGATCGGATCTGGCCCTTCTCCTTGGCCTTGAGGTAGAAGTCGATCACAGGCCGCTTGTCGACGTTCCAGCCGTCCTTCGTCATGCAGTGGATGAGGAGCGTGTCGAGCGTCTCCAATCCCAACTCTCTGCGGATGCGATCGAGATCTTCCGCAGCCTGTTCCGCAGTTCGCGACGAAAGCTTGGTCTGAACGAACACCTCACCCTTGGGCAACTCTCTGAGCGCCGCCTTGACCATCTCATGGGCTTTGGGCCCCTGGGCCGGGTTCTTGTATCCGTAACTGTCGGCCGTATCGATGTAACGGATGCCGCGATCGTAGCCCTCACGAATGAGCCGGACGAAGGCGTCGGTGCCCATGTCGGCCTGCTCCCTGCCGCTCCTGGTGCCGGTTCCGATGCCGAGAACGGTCGTTTTGATCCCGCTCTTCCCGAGGGTCATCGTATCGACCCCCGTCTTGATCTTGACCGGAGCCGGGGCGCTAGGGGGGGCTGCCGTGGCAAAACGACCGCCGAGGGCGGTTCCAACGGCGGCCAACGAAGTGCTTGCCAGAAACTGGCGGCGTGTGAGGTTCGACATGGGTATCTCTCCGAAACAGGGCGGCCAGGCCGCCAGCCAATAGGGGTTTCCATTTTGGGCGACGCGGCCCCTGCCGGTCGCTCGTCTTTGCGTTACCAGAAGAATAAGATTTCGTGAATCGGCGGCAAGACCAGGGAGGTCCGGCCGCATCTCATCTTAAGGCAGGCGGACGAAGAAAATCTACTAGCAGTCACCGAAAACCGGATCATCTTCGGGCCGGCCGTCGAGGACCGCTTCCCAGCGGGCGTAGAACCGCTCGGGACTGTACCGCTGGAGGACCTCGGGCGCCTTTTCCGCCAGCAGGCGTCGGGCATCGGAATCGCGCATGAGCCGGTCCATGGCCGCGGCCAGCCATTCGGCACTTTCCGGTCGTACGAGCAAGCCGTCGTAGCCGTCGCGGATGATTTCGCGGGGTCCGCTGGGGCAATCGGAGCTGATTACCGGCAGCCCGGCCGCCATGGCCTCCAGAAGGGCGTTCGGAAACCCCTCGTAACGCGACGGGAGAACGAACAGGTCGGCCGACTTCAGCGCTTCGCCGGGAGCGTCGGTCCAGCCGGGCAGAAAGACCCGTTCGGTCAGACTCGATTCCTCCGTCAGTTGCTCCAACAACGTTCGATCCGGGCCTTCCCCAAAGATCACCAGGTCCCATTGGGGGCGTCGCTGCGCCGTCATCGCAAAAGCCCGAACCAACAGATCGAAGCCCTTCTCACGGGACAGCCGCCCCATCCCCACCACCCGCTTGCGATCAGGGACAGAAAAGGGGTCAGGACTCTTTTCTCGGATCGACCCGACCAGCCTTCGGTCGGTGCCCGGTGCTTCGAACAAATGAGGCCTGGCCCCTTTTCCTGGACCGACCAGGTTGGGGATGACGTAGATCGACCGCCCTGCCATCATCGGACGCAAGGCATCGCGAACGGCTCCGGTTTGGACTACGAGTGCTGCGGCGCTTGGATAGTACCGCTTTCGAAGTTGTGACCAGACACGTCCGATCTGGTGATAGCGCGGATCGGTTCGTTCGGCCACGACGACCGGCACGTTGAGCTTGCGGCAGGCCGCAAGGGTGAGCACGTTTGTCTTGTCGGTAAGCGAAACCACACGATCGGGATTTTCGTCGGCAATCGCACAGCGCAGGGCAGAGATCCGGCGGAAGTTGTTTCGCAGAGCCGCCAGCGGATTGGACGAATGGCCCATTACGTCGAGCGCACGGCGTTTCACGCTTGGCAGCAGGCGAAAGCGATCCGAGCCGGCCGAGTCGAGGGTGATCAGCGTGACCGAGTGCCCCGTTTCCGACCAGTCGTTCGCCATCCGCGCAGCCGTCCGCTCGGCCCCGCCGCCGTCGAGGGAATGGATCACGATGACCAATCGCCGATGCATAATCACCAGTCCCGCAACGAAGAGAAAAGGGGTCAGGACTCTTTGTTTCTGGTGGGCTTGTGTTTTCGCCCTAAGTAACGTCGCGTTCCTGGTGGAAACAATGAGTCCTGACCCTTTTTCGTTTCAGTTCTCCGCCAGCCAACTCTGGAACATGAGCACGTCCCACAGCAGGTAGTGCCAGTCGGCACGGCCCGAGAGGTGCTGTTTCCATTTTCGTCGAATTGGTTCGGGATGGAAGTAGCCTTCTTCCCTTAGCCGCCTTTCGCCCAGCAGAGCCTCGGCCCAATCCCGCAGCGGCCCGCGGAGCCAGGAGTCAATCGGCACCCCGAAACCCATCTTGGGCCGGTCGATCAACTCGCGGGGCACGTAGCGATCGAGCACCCGGCGCAGCAACCACTTCGTCTGCCCGTCGCGGACCTTCATCGACATCGGCACCCGCCAGGCGAACTCCACAACCCGCCGGTCGAGGATGGGAACCCGGGCTTCGAGGCTCACCCCCATGCTGGCACGGTCGACCTTGACCAGGATGTCGTCGGGCAGATAAGTTACCGCGTCAATGCCGGTCATCTGCTGCACGAGAGCGGCACCAGCCTGAGGGATCCACGAAGGCGGGGTGCTCACCAACGCATCCTCACCGCCGATCACCACCGAGCGATGGTTGCGCCAGTGGGAATTGAAGCGGCGGTAGACATCAATGCCGTCGGCCGCGGCAAGCAGGTCGCCGATCATGGCCAGACGTTCCTTGCCTCGAAAGCCGGGCGGCAGCAGTCCGGCCGCCAGACCGGCAAAACGTCCGGCGGGCCGGCGAATGAGGCCTGGACACCAGGCCACCTTGTCCCACAAGCCCCGCAGCCGAGCATAGCGATTGTAGCCGCAAAACAGCTCATCGCCTCCGTCGCCCGACAGGCAGACCGTCACGTCGCGCCGCGCGATCTGGCAGACGAGGAACGTGGGGATTTGCGACGAGTCGGCAAACGGTTCGTCATAGAGTTGCGGGAGCCGGGGAATGACGTCGCGAGCCTCGGCCGGCGATACGTAGCATTCGGTATGATCGGTGCCGAGATGCCGGGCTACCGCTCTTGCGTAAGGCGCCTCGTCGTAGCTGGCTTCCTCGAAGCCGATCGAGAAAGTACGGATCGGTTGCGAACTCTGCGCCTGCATCAAGGCCGCCACCGCCGAGGAATCGATCCCGCCGGAAAGAAACGCGCCCACCGGCACGTCGGCCAGCATTCGCAGCGACACGGCGGCGCGGAGCTGCCGGTCGAGTTCGTCGATGGCCTGTTCCTCCGAGCCGGAGAACGGACTTCGCAGGCCGCACTCGGCCGCCTCGACCATGCTCCACCAGGCAACCGGTTCGGCACCCTCGCATTCCTTGTCGGCAGTGAGACTGAGCATCGTACCCGGCGGCAACTTGAAGACGCCCTGATAGATCGTTCGCGGTGCCGGTACATAGCAGTGGTGCAAATAGGACGAAAGGGCCGCTCGGTCGATCTCTGCCGAGAACTCCGGGTGGGCTCGCAGGGCTTTCAGTTCGGAACCGAACAGAAGCCGGCCGTTCAGCCAGCCGTAATAGAGCGGCTTGATGCCGACGGCGTCGCGCACCAGGGTCAGCCTGCGTTGGGAGCGATCCCAGACGGCGAAGGCGAACATGCCGATGAGCCTCGGCACGGTCGCCTCAACGCCCCACTGCTGGATTGCCGCCAGCAGGACCTCGGTATCGCAATGACCCCGGAACACGTGGCCCGACTTCTCCAGATCCCGCCGCAGATCCGCGTGGTTATACACTTCGCCGTTGAACACCAGCACGAACCTCTCATCGGCCGAGTGCATCGGCTGGCTGCCCAGTTCGGAGAGATCGAGGATCGATAGACGCCGATGGCCCAGCGCGATCCCGGCCGCGGCGTCGACCCACACGCCCGAATCGTCCGGTCCCCGATGCGCGAGCGTTTCGCTCATCGCGGTCACCCGGGCCCGCAGCTCATCGGCCGCGAGCGGGTGGCAATCAAGAAATCCGGCGATTCCACACACAAGAGTTGTCGGGGTTCAGGAGTCAGGGTTCAGGATGTTGGAGTTCAGGCTTCAGCCAGCAAAGCCGTCAGCAACCCGCCCGGCTGGCGGAATTGCGGTTGACCGGGCCGACCAAGGGAATGCAGCACGCCCGATGGTCAATCATATCATGCACTTCTTCTCGCCGGATCTCGGCGCCCAGTCGGGCCAGCTTGCCGTCCAGATCCTCGTAGCCCCGATCCAGATGATTCAAGCCGGAAACCACCGTCTCGCCCTTGGCCGCCAGGCCGGCCAGGACCAGGGCCGCTCCAGCCCGCAGATCGGTGGCGCGAACCGGGGCTCCTGCAAGCTCGCCGACGCCGCGGATCGCGGCGTTGGCCCCTTCCAGACGCACATCGGCTCCTAATCGCTGAAGTTCTGCAAGGTGCTGAAAACGCTGAGGGAAGACCGTGTCGACCACCCGGCTGGTTCCAGGGGCCAGCGCGAGCAGGGCAGTCCATTGGGCTTGAAGATCCGTCGGCATTCCCGGATAGGGCCGGGCGACGATGTCGCGCGGCCGGGCCGGCCCGCAACTGGCCAGCGTGATGCGATCCGACTCGACGTCCAGTTGGAATCCCGCGGCATCCAACTGGTCGAGGACGGATGCCAGATGATCCGGCTCGACACCGGCGACGGTAACACGACCTTGGGTGATCGCGCCTGCCAGGAGAAGCGTGGCGGCTTCAATGCGATCGGGAATAACGCGGTAGTCCGCTCCGCCGAGCTGCTCGACGCCGTGGATCCTGAGCGTTGAAGTGCCCAGGCCTTCGATGCGTGCGCCCATCCGATTGAGAAACCGCCCCAGATCGACGATCTCTGGCTCCACTGCGGCCGAGGTGATCGTCGTGACCCCGCTCGCAAGCACGGCGGCGCTCATCACGTTCGTGGTTCCGGTCACGGTCGTGCCGGAGGGTCCGGCCAGATCGATCCGTGCACCGCGCAGCCTGGAGGCGTGAGCCACCACGTTGCCCCGCTCGATTCGCAGGTCGGCTCCCAGGGCAGCAAGCCCCCTCAAGTGCAGATCTACCGGTCGCGGGCCGATGCGGCATCCGCCCGGCAGGGAAACAACCGCCCGCCGGCGTCTCGCCAGGAGCGGTCCGAGGACGCAGAAGCTGGCCCGCATCCGCCGCACGTGGGCATAGCCGGTATGGAAAGCTCGTCGATCGATGGTCTCGACGCTCAGACTGCCGTCATCGCTCCGGTGCACGTCGATACCCAGCCGGCGAAGTACGGACGCAAGGGTCTCGACGTCGGCCAGACACGGCACGCGGTCGAGCCGGATCGGCTCATCGGCCAGGATGGCGGCGGCCATGATCGGGAGCGCCGCATTCTTGGCGCCCGCCACGTGCACGATCCCGTGGAGACGTCGGCCTCCTCCTATTCTCAAGCGGCCAAGAGCTTGCCGCTCGGCGGCAGACGGGGAAAGAGTGGCTCTGAGCTGACACGATTGTCGCGGCATTTCGATCCTTCGCTGCCGGCATTTCGCCGTCTGCCTAACGCTTGGACAGCACACTCCAGGTAATCCCCCCCGCGGCCAGGCCGATGACGAAACCGACGCCCATGGCAAGAGGCCAATTCATCGGTTTGGCGCCTGCCAGCAGATACTGGGCGACAACGCTCCCCCAAAGGGCCACGTTGAGGACGATCGTGGAACCGACGGTCCGGCGCTTCTTGAAGTCCTCCTCCGAAAGCGGTTCGGCCTCGGCTTCCTCCTTCGCTGGCTTGGCTGCCTTCTCCGTGTCCTTCCCTTTACCCTTCTTCTTTTCCTTCGCGGGGGCCTTCTTCTTGGCCTTGACGGGGCCGGGATCGGGTGCGTCGCGGGGGAAGAAGTCGGCGATGGCCACATTCACCTGCGACGGCGTGCAGAGCACGGTGCGAACCGGCATCTCAAATCGCAATCGCAGTTCCTCTTCCACGTCGGGAATCAGGGGAGTAGGCGAGGCCACGAGGAGGTGTTTGGCGTCGGCCAGGAGAGGGACAAACGAGTGCTGCCTGGCCAGCGTGGGGGGAATCTGAGCCGCAAGAGTTGCGTCGACGCCGATGTCTCTCAGATCGAGATAAGGCAAGCCGATCGACTCGGCATACGCCGTCATCACGGCCTCGGGCTCTGCCAGTTTCTGCTGCAGGACCGCCTGGTGGAGTTCGACGCCGACGGTATCGGCGAAGTTGCGAGCCTTGTCCAGTTGCGCCTGATCGACGATCTTGCCTCCCAGCAGGATCTCTTCGAGGCTGCGGCGGCGCCCTTCGTCGGCCGTCTCACGTCCCATCGAAGCGTCGTATTCTCGCTTCCGCTGGATGTCCGTCAGGCAGAGCATCGCCTTGGCCAGCTCGTTGAGCAGATTCTGCGACTGATCGGCGTACTCCCCGGTCGCGAACTTCCGCACGTGCTCGTTCATCTTCTGATAGTGAGTGCGGATCTTCGACGTGCTGTCTTCGAACGGATTCAGCCGCAACAACTGATAGTGACTGAGCGGTCTCTTCGGGTCTTTGATGCCGAGCCAATCGCGATAAACATCGAGTTCTTTTGCCATGATCCGCCTCAATTTGCCTTAGTCGGTTGCTGCCTGCCGGAAAGAACCCGCCGCCGCATAATTCTGCTTTCGGGGATGGTAGTCCGGGTGTTCGTTGCGTGTGCCTGTTCTCTACCGGAAGATCTCTTCCAACTCCTTCTGCCCGGCGTCCCTGGTTGCCTCCTCTCCGGCCTCTTTCCTCTCGGAGGAAACTTCGCCGTCGGCCGATTCGCCCGAGCCGGCGTTCGCTGCCCGCATTCCCGCGACCACCGCAAACAGCGTATTCTGGTGTTCCTCGATCCGATCCTGCCGCGTCCGCAGTTCCACGGCATAGCTTCGCCCGCCGAGCACGGTCGTGAAGATCAGACGTTCAAGAATCTGATCCACCGTGTTTGGGTCCTTCCCGCGTTTCCGCTGGAGCACTCCTATACGTTCGCCGACGGCCGTGGGTTGAGCCGAACCGTCGGAAGACAACGACGAGGCGAAAGCCACAACGTTCTCGGCCGTGAGCTGTTGCGTCGACGAATCCTCCACCTTGACGAGAATCATCGGATAGGGATCGTCGGACCCGGCGCGGAAACGCACCGCATAGCCCGACGCCCTCGACGCCAATTGCCATCCGTCCGGACCGGCGATCTCGAGACGCCCCCCGTCGACCGGCGGGGCATAATCACCCAGGGCCGGTAAGCCCGCCGTGTCGATCTGCCGGATCGGCGAGCTTAACGAGGGAGCCTCCGCCGGCTCGTTGCAGCCCGGCATGAACGACAGCAATACCGCCGGAAGAATCAGAATCGCGACACGGAACGGACCAGGCATCACCCAAGCTTCACATGGGGCTACTCTTCAATGACCTTCTTGACAATCTGCACGAAATGAGGGCTCTTCTTTGATTCGGAAAGCTCTGCCGCCTTCTTGTCGGCCTCTTTCCGTTGAGCGTACTCAAACATCGCAACCGGAGTCAGCGATTGGCTAAACACCCCCCAAAATGCCTTGAGCCGGACTTCCTTGGCGGACTTCGATCTACTCTTTCTGGGGGTGGCACTCTTCTTCTTAGCGGCCGGCTTCTTCTTGGTCGTTCCCAACCGTTCAGCGGCTTCTGCTTCCTCGCGTAACTCTTTCCTATTAACGACTTTGCGAGCCATCGTCAGCCCTCGGGAGTGCGGTTTGCTGGGATTGACTAAAACCGAGCGGGGATGCCCGATCCGTGTGCCCCCTCTACGACCAATGTTCAGACATCCATCATAATCCATTGGACACCCATTGACCAGACGGGATAGGCATACCGATTTCGGGTGGGGTACTCTGCCCAACATTGTGACCAGTCGCACCCATGAATGGTCAGGGCTGGCTAATCGCTGCCGCTCGAAGCCCGATACTCGGCTCGTTGTCGTGCGTATTCCTCGGCCGTCATCAGCGTCATTTCGGGCAAGTCTCCTCGTTCGGCCGCGGCGTCAAACAACTGCTGGAGGAACGGTCGGCACCAGCCGCAACCGGTCCCTGCTCCAAAGCATTCGCTGAGCTGCCCGGCCCGCCCGGGACGCTCCACCCGGATGAAATTCTCGACCTTGCGTCGCGTCACATGGAAGCAAAGGCAGATTTCGTCGTCGAGGTCCATAGGGGTTCCTCCGGCTGCACGGTCGTCAGATCCCCAATTCCCGGCCGGTGGCCAGCCTGCGGGCAACACCAGCCCCGCGATCGAATTCCGGAAGATAGACCCGCTCTTCGGCCGTGTGCGGGCTGGTCTGTCCGCAGCCAAGCGTGACGGTGGGGATTCCGCGGACCGTCAGCCAGTTGGCGTCGACGCCCCCGTTGGTGATGTCGCGTCGGGGCACGCCCCCCTCGCTCCGAATCGCCTGCTCGGCAACACCGACGCAAGGCTCGTCGTCCCTGAGCAGAAACGACTCGTAGTCGAGGCGACCTTCCATATCGACCTTGCCGCATCGCCCGCCCACGCTCTTGACCTCGCTTGCCGCCTTCTGGAACTCCTTCTCAATCGCCTCGACGATCTGCATGCGAAAGGCCGGATCATGACTCCGCGCCTCCGCGCGGATCTCGACCAGCGGCGTAACCACGTTTGTTGCCTGGCCCCCTTGGATCACTCCGACATTACTGGTCCCGCGACGGTTGCCCTTCCGGACCAGGCCATGCCAGCCCTTCTCGTGGAGACGAGCAATGGCCAGCGATGCGACGGCCACGGCGCTAACGCCTTCCTCGGGCGCGTTGCCCGCGTGGCTGGCGATCCCTTCCACGCGGAGGTTCATCCGGTAGCCGCCGGTAGCGCCGATCGTTACCTTCTCGCTCGAACCGCCGTCGAAGTTGAACGCCAGTTGCGGGCGGCCCAGCATCGCCAGCTTGACGTTTCGAGCACCGAAAAGGCCCACCTCTTCCTGGACCGTGAACAGAAACGTCACCGGCGGGTGTGGCAGCTTGTTTTCCAAGATCTCGAGTGCCGCCCCCAAGACCACAGCCACGCCGCACCGGTCGTCGCCTCCCAGGGCCGTTTCCTTGTCGGCCGGGTGAATCCAGTCGCCCTTCACAACCGGCCGGGCTCCCGCACAGAGGGGCACCGTGTCGACATGGGCCGAGAGCATCCGCCGCGACCCCTTCTCCGTGCCCGGCAACACCACGGCCAGATTCCCCACGGTGCCGCCGGCCGTGCCTCGCCGGTAGGCCTGGTCCGACACGATCGCCCCTTCCGGGCAGCCGGCCTTGCGAAGTCGGGCCGTGATGAAGGCCATCACCGGGCCTTCCTGGCCGCTGACGCCGGGCACCTTGAGCAATTCCAGCAACAACTCCCGAGCCCGCCGGGTCTCAGGTGCCAGTGCCTTGGTCTTCTTCCCGCCGGCCTTCGGTTTGTGTTTGGACATGGTATTCGGCTTCTTTCAATTGGGGCCTACGCCTTTGTGCGGAGCGGCATTCTGAGTTATCCTAACGCCTTTGCTTCCCCGAACAAGCACCGGCCCCGGCCGGATGACGATTGCGACACCCACCATGCGATTCTTTCTCGCCGGAATCATGCAGGGCTCGCTCACCGAGCTGACCCTGCACGCCCAGGACTATCGCGGCCACCTGAAACGGCTCATCGAGGCCCATTTCCCCGAGGCCGACGTCTACGATCCGCTCGCCGATCACGCCGACTCGATCCGCTACGACGACACGACCGGGCGCGACGTGTTCTTCGGCCACAACTTCATGTGCCGCGAGGTCGACGTGCTGATCGCCTTCGTGCCGGAGGCGTCGATGGGAACGGCCATCGAGATGTGGGAGGCTCACCAGCACGGCGCCGCCGTGTTCACGATCAGCCCCATGATCCACAACTGGGCCGTCAAATTCCTCAGTCACGAGATCTACGCCACACTGGAAGCGTGCGAGGCGGCCGTGGCCGACGGGCGGATGCGCCGGCAAATCGCCGTGATACGAGGCCGACAAGAGATGGTCGACGATTGAGTCCCGGCGATTGGCCCAGGCTGATTCAACAAGGGCAGGCAGTCAGCTACTTGATCGACTTGATCATCCCGTCGATTTCTTCTTCGCTCATCTTCTCGGCGCTGACGGAAAGAACCACGTACACCGGACCCTGCTTGCCAGTGACGGTCCCGGTTACGTGATACCGTACGGGCTCGTCGTTTTCATTCTTCTCCGTGCGATAGAGGAACTCGACCGTTTTGCCGCCGATCGTGAATTCCTTCGGTTCCATTTCCCACTTGGTGCCCGGGTCGGGCTGCCCGACGCCCTGTTGCTGGAGCGAGTCCTGGATCTGCCGTTCCATTTGCGCCTGCGGCTGGTCGGCAAGCATGTCACCGATTCCCACCAGCGCGAGCGAATCTCCCGGGGCCTGGCCTTGATAGATGACCATGATCATCAGTCGCGTGCCCGCGAAGGCCATATCGATCGACGACTGGGGCGTGAAGACCTCGGGGATCTCGATGTCGATCGTATCGGCCTGGCGCCGAGCCACCTCAACCGGATCGGTGGTGACCATATCCTGCACCGCTTTGCCGACGAAGAAAGTGGCGATGATCACACCGCCGCAGCACACCAGGACGCACACCAGGAAGACGATGCCCAGGATCAGCAGGACCTTGGTTCCCCCACTCATCCCCCGCTTCTCGACCATCTGGGGATTCACAAACGTATTCTGCGGCGGTTCGGGAAAATCGGACATGGCGTGCTCCTGGTTGAGGCCGTTCAGTTGGCCATATTCTCGGGCGATTCAGAAACCGTGTCAATCAGGCCTTTCGGTGTGTTTCGTCCAGGAATTCGCTTTCAAGCCCCGGCCATTGTCTTTCTCCCAGCAATGCCGACAATGAACTTCAGTCTCCCCGGCCAGCCAATTCATCCCCCCCATCATTCCCTTATTCCATCATTCCACCCCTCCGCCACCGCCGGATGACGACCGACCGACCCGGAACCCTCCCCTCTCGTTGCGACATGCACCACCTACTCGACCTCGAACTCGACGAACTGACCGCCTGGCTTGCCGACCGCGGGTATCCCAAGTATCGCGCCGCCCAGATCCGCAAGTGGATCGTCGAGTCGCCACGCACCGGCTTCAACGGGATGAGCGATCTGCCCAAGAAGCTCCGGTCGGAACTTGGCGAAACGTTCGCGTTCTGGACCATGGCCGAGGCGGCCCGGCAGGAATCGGAAGACGGTACCCAAAAACTGCTCCTCGGGCTGCACGACGGCGACCGCATCGAGTGCGTGCTGCTCCGCGATGATCGCGGGCATCGAACGGTCTGCGTCAGCACCCAGGTGGGGTGCGCCATGGGCTGCGTGTTCTGTGCCAGCGGGCTCGACGGAGTGCGACGCAACCTCACCGGCGGAGAGATCCTGGAGCAGGTCCTGCGGCTCAAGAGCCTGCTGCCGGTTGAGGAGCGGCTCAGCCACGTCGTCGTCATGGGGATGGGCGAGCCGCTGGCCAATCTTGATGCGATGCTCCGCGCACTGCGGGTGGTCACCTCGCCCGACGGCCTCGGGATCAGCGCCCGGCGAGTCACGATCTCGACCGTCGGGCTTCCGCCGGCCATTCGCCGGTTGGCTGAATCGGGAGTGCAATACCACCTGGCCGTCTCGCTCCACGCCCCCAACGACCCGCTTCGCAACGAACTCATTCCTGCCAATCGCAAGGTCGGCATCCAGTCGATTCTGGAGGCAACCGACGACTATTTCGCCACCACCGGTCGCCGGGTGACCTTCGAGTACGTTCTCCTGGCCGACGTAAACGACGGAGAACAGCATGCGCGGCAGTTGGCAAGCCTGCTCAAAGGCCGGCCGTCCCTGATCAACCTGATCCCCTACAACCCGGTTGCCGGACTGCCCTATCAGACGCCGTCGCCCGATCGCACCGCCCGGTTCGTCGAAATCCTTGAATCGGCCGGCCTGGCGGTGAAAACCCGCTACCGCAAAGGCGATCGGATCGATGCCGCCTGCGGACAGTTGCGGCGAAGTCGGGCGTGAGCACTTTATCGCTTCTCGTTGTGCGACAAGACGTTTGTTCGCAGGACCGAACAACCACATTCTCGTCTCCGCCCGGTTGCACGGGGCGACACGGACGCTTACACTGCCACGAACGGTTCGCTCCCCCCTCTCCAGCCCCCCAAGAGCGAGACACCATGGATTCCCTGCTTCCACTGATCGCCCTCCTTGTCGGCATCGTCACGGTCATCGGCCTGATCATCGCCGTGCGGCTCAATGCGTTCGTCGCCCTCACCATTGCGGCCCTGGTGGTTGCCATGATGGCCACCACCGAATCGCTCCGGCAGTATCCGCAGGACCTGGCGGCCATGAAGGGGGAGGTCTGGTCGGACTCGCAGGTCGAGAAGTTTGTCGCGTCGAACGCGCCCACCCGCGTGGCCTCGGCGTTCGGCACATCGGCCGGAAACATCGCCATCGTCATCGCCATGGCCGCCATCATCGGCAAATGCCTGATGGACTCCGGCGCTGCCGACCGCATCGTCCGCTCCTTTCTCAAGCTGCTGGGGCAGAAAGGGGCGCCGGTCGCGCTCCTCTCGAGCGGGTTCGTGCTCTCGATCCCCGTATTCTTCGACACGGTCTTCTACTTGTTGGTGCCGCTGGCCCGTTCGCTTTGGAAGAGCACTCGCAAGAACTACATGCTCTACATCCTGGCCATCGGTGCCGGTGCCGCGATCACCCACACCCTCGTCCCTCCGACGCCGGGACCGCTCATCATTGCCGAGAATCTGGGCGTCGATCTGGGGATGATGATCCTGATCGGCTCGTTGGTCGGCCTGGCCACGGCCGCCGTGACGCTCCCCGTCTGTCTCGTCATGAATCGGTGGCTGGACATGCCCATGCGTCCCTACGCGGGTGAAGAAGAGATCTCGCCCCTCAGCGACGAAGAGTTACCGCCGCTCTGGCTCTCCCTGGCGCCGATCGTCCTGCCCGTCTTGATGATCTCCACGCACACGATCACCAGTCAGGTTGCGAAAGGGCTGGGCGGATCCGAAACCCTTACCCGGGTGACCGGCATCACGGGCCTTCTCGGCAACCCGAACCTGGCCCTGTTGCTTTCCGCCGCCGTTGCCATGTGGATTCTTGTCGCCTACCGAAAGCTCACCCTCACCGAACTGGGCAAGCGAACCGAAACGGCCCTGATGTCGGGCGGCGTGATTATCCTCATCACGGCCGCCGGCGGCGCCTTCGGCATCGCCCTCCAGCAAGCCGGCGTTAAACAAGCGATTCTCGATTTCGTCGGCTCCAACGGGCAGGATATGGGCTTGATGATGCTGGTCCTGGGATTCGGCGTCGCCTCCATCATGAAGATCGCCCAGGGCTCGAGCACCGTGGCCATGATCGGATCCATGACCCCTTCCGACACCCGCAACGAAGACCCCGCCGCGATGTGAACTGGACCATCGGGGGTCAAGTCCGTCATGGCCCATCCCACGCGCAGCGGACCGGCTTGTTCCTCGTGGGCACTCGCCAGCGCCGCACGCGAGGCAAAGCTCGCCACGAGAAGCAACATCAGGATGCGGACCCCGCATCCGCGTACAAGAGCGGCTTTCGTGATCCTCCGACATCTCATCGCGATGTCCTCCGATTGCTCAAGAACGAGCGTGTTGGACTTGCGCAACGCATGGAAGCTCGTTCCGACCGGTTGCATTCGGTCCGACCCGGCAGTTCCTCGCTCGACGCAGCTCATAGGTTACAGCCTAACGGCACCATGTAACAGGCTTGCTTCTGGGTTCCCAAGCTTCCGCTTGGCGACCTCCGTTCGGCCTCCTGTTCCCACTCCAAACCGTTCGCCGCATGGCCTGCCGCACAAGGCGATGGCCCCCCGCGAGAGTGGTGAAATTGCATAACCTGCCCGTTTCCCGTAGTCTGAAGTCCTCTTGAATTCTGAAACCGTCTGAAGAGGGCTCAAGTCATGCGGTCTTTGTTGGCGTTCGGTGCAACGGCTTTCGGACTGGTTGTCATCCTGGCCGGCGAGGCACTATCTGGCCAGCCGGTCGCGTTTCGCGGCGACTGGACGGGCAGGTCCGAGGCGGCCAACCTGCCCACCACGTGGAACGAAACGACCAATCTGGTCTGGAAGTCGGCGCTGCCCGGCCCGGGGAGTTCCATTCCGATTGTTGTCAACGGCCGGATCTATCTCACCTGCTACACCGGGTACGCCGAGTCGATCGAGGAGCCGGGCGAGACGGCCGACCTCGTGCGCCACGTGGTCTGCCTGGACCGTACGTCGGGCAAGATCCTCTGGCAGAAGTCCTTCAAGGCCCGCATGCCCGAGTCCGAATACCGCGGGAGCAACAACACGCGGCACGGCTACGCGTCGAGCACGCCGACCAGCGACGGCCGGTTCCTTTATGTCTTCTTCGGCGCCTCGGGGGTCTTCTGCCTCGACCTGGAGGGCAACCAGGTCTGGCATGCGGACGTCGGCTCGGGCATCCACGGCTGGGGTTCGGCCACCTCGCCGCTACTCTACCGCGACCTGGTGATCGTCAACGCCAGCATCGAGTCGAAGTCGCTCGCGAAGCTGCGTGGCGCCTGCGCCGACGTCGTCGAGACGGACGAGTTCAGGCAGGCCCTCGATCGCTACAAGGTCCGGCTGTCCTATGCGGACGGCCCCGACTTCCAGAAGGCGATCGCCACCGAGGCGGCCGACAGCCGGGAGCTCCTGAAGAGCGTCGGCCTGCTGAAGAATCACTGACCGACCGGGACAGGGCGCATGAAGGAGGACGTCAAGCCGGCGCGGTTGCGGTTTTTCCATCGCCCCGACGATCCGTGGAGCCACCTCCTGCTGCAGGTGTTGCCGCGGCTGGCGCGGGCCTACGAGGTCGAGATCCAGTGCGTGACCGTTCCGTTCCCTGACATCGAACATGCGCCCCGGCCCGAGCTGCTGGCGCGCCACGCGCTGCGCGATGCCAGCGACCTCGCGCGGTACGTCGACGTCGAGTTCGAATCGGACGGGCGGCTGCCGGACCAGGCATCGGTGACGCTCGCGAGCCGCGCCCTGCTGGCCCTGGATACGACCGGGCAGTACCTCGCGGCCGCCCATCCGATCGGGCGGGCGCTGTTCGCCGGCGACTCGCAGGCCCTGGAATCGCTCTGTGGCTCCATCGAGCTGCCGGACGAGCCGGCAGCGGCCCTCATGCTTCAGGGCAACTACGAGAGCCTCCTGGAAGCCGGCC
>ENA-UOUL01002079-UOUL01002079.1-bioreactor-metagenome-genome-assembly--contig:-NODE-2079-length-24829-cov-5.647018_pt1 | contig 24829 bp, 18 predicted proteins | sample MGYA00249838_ERZ747220 | MGnify/ENA primary metagenome ERZ747220 (study PRJEB28778, sample SAMN05720191) | bioreactor metagenome | isolation source: Anaerobic biogas reactor | place: USA:Washington...
GGAGGTGCCGTCCTGGCCCTTCGCACGTCCGACGTGGTGCGCCAGCGCGTTAAGGGAGGGAATGCCCGCGCCGGGTGCCATGCCCAAGCCGCGTAGCGGCGCGGGCGTGTGTATGCCGGTTGCCTGCATCTGACGCCGTTAACCAGGGGCATGCCCGCGCTTACAGCTTGGGCATGGCACCCGCCTTTGGGCATGGCAATTCACTCACGGTGATTCAGGTTCCCGCGCGCGACAAGTCCGCCAGCACACGTTGCGCCTGTTCGAAGTCCGACTTGCCGAAGAACACAAAGGTCACGCGCTCGATGCTGGTGTTGCGCGACAAGAAATCCGCCACCGTCTGCAGTGCGGTGCGCGTCGCCGGTTCAAAAGGATAACCGTAGACACCGGTGCTGATGGCGGGAAACGCGAGTGTCTTGACCTCGTTCTCAACCGCCACTTCCAAAGAGCGGCGATAGCACGAAGCCAGCAGTTCCGGCTCGCCGCTGCGGCCGTCGCGGTACACCGGCCCAACCGTGTGGATCACGTACCGCGCAGGCAGATTGAATCCCGGCGTGATTTTGGCGTCGCCGGTCGCGCAGCCGCCGAGCTTGCGACAAGCTTCGTGCAAATCCGGGCCGGCAGCACGATGGATGGCGCCGTCCACGCCGCCGCCGCCGGCCAAGCGCGAGTTGGCGGCGTTGACAATCGCGTCAGCCTTCACGCGCGTAATGTCGCCGCACTGCAGATCGATTCGATGCCACATATTGACGTTTGGCATGGGTTCGTCCTCACGAATACGGGCCGCCTGAATTAATACTCCGCAATCCGGGAATAATCCGCTCTCCGGTGTCGTCAGCATACATTGGAAGTCGAACATCCCGCATGCCGGCAACTAGGAGTTCGTTTCATGCTTCCGAAAGCGCTGCTAGCAGCAGCGGCCATTTTGTTGGCCGCGCCTTACTCTCTGTCTCAAACCGTTTTCCAACCATCAACCCAACCACCAGGTCGAACGCAACCACCAATAAGTGGAACGCAACCACCAAGTGGTTATACGTCACCCGACGCCGGGCGGACAACGCCCATCTCGCAGACGCAACTTCTGGCGGGAGTACGCGCCTACCCACCGGGCGTCGTGCGCGCCATGGTCAAGATATCCGAGAATCCCGCCGTTTTGCAGCAACTGGCCGAGGACCCGCAAAAAGTCATGAATCCGGCCAGTATCACCCCGCCGGTGTCGGGCGAGTTGCAGGACGCCATCCGGCAGATTCAGCAGGTTCCCGAGGTAGTTGCGCTGGCGGCTGCCTTCCCGGATGAGATGGCCCGTCTGCGGCAGCTTTATCAAAGCGCGCCGCAGCAGGCAGACGAACTCCTGGCCAACCTGCAGGCACGCTACCGGGCGGCACGGCTACAGGGCAATCAGGCCTGGCAACAGATGTTGGCTCAAAATCCGCAGGCCCTTGAGCAATACCAGAACCTGGTGACTGAATTCACCCGCGAGCAGTTGAAACAGTACCCGCAGTTCCCTTACGTCGTGGTCACCGACCCCCAGTACTACCAGGCCGCGCCGCCGAACGAGCTTCTTCTGGCCTTCGCCGAGGACCGCAAGCCTCCCGAGCCGTTGGCTTCTATTCTGAACCAATGGTGGCAGACGTACGGCATCTCCGCCGTCGATCAGCAGGTGTTCTCGCAAGCCGCACTGGTAATGCCCGATGCGACGTTCTTGGCCGCGCTTCCGTCGCAGGAGCGGGCCAACATGTGGCGAGCGGCGAGCGGCTTCGCTCCCAGCGATGCGCCCTTAATGCCCATCATCATGCAGCCGCTTCCGGATCAGCCTATGGACGCCCGCCTGGCGTTTGCGGTCGCCGAGAATGCCCGCCTATGGGGAGAGCCGGCCCTGACGACGCAGCCGCCGGTCGCGGAAGCTCCGCAAATGCAGGAAGGAATCTTGCCTCAGTACGCCGAGCCGCTTGAACAACAACCCGGCTACGCCGAGCAATACCCCTACCAGCAGTACCCGGGTTACGAGCAGTACCCGGCTTACGAGCAGTACCCGGCCTACGACTATGGTTACGCCCCGGACTACGCTTACTCGGCGCCGGTCACGACTTACTATAGCCCGTTAGTTCCTTACTACTACAGCTACCCCGCAGTCTGGCCGCTAGCGTACAGTTACTACCCGAGTCTGTCCTATTACTGGCCTTACTCTTACTACGGTTACGGCTACGGCGCGCCATACTTCGCCTTCAACTTCGGCTACGGTCACCGGTTCTACAAGTATCCTTACTTCAGGTACCCGTACTTCCACCGCTACCCGTACTCGTACGGCCGGTACGGACGCTTTTACGGCGATCGCGGCTTCTACGGCGGGCGCTTCTATGGCGATCGCGTTTACCGGCGTGGCGCGTTTGACCGCTACTATGGCTATGGCGGCCGGTTCTATGGCAGCCGCGGCTTCTACGGCAGAGGCCCGTTCGACGGCTTGCGGGGCTACACGGGTTTTCGTGGCGGCAGCTTCGACCGGTTTGGACGGACGTTTGATCGTGGCCCGACGTTTGATCGCCGCTTCACACGTGACCGCTTCACGTTCACGCGTGACCGCTTCGGTCGCACCGGAACCTTCGACCGCCGCGGGACGACCGGAACCTTCGACCGCCGCGGGACGACCGGAACCTTCGACCGCCGCGGGACGACCGAAACCTTCGACCGCCGCGGGGCGTTTGACCGCCGCTTCGCAGGCGACCGCTTCGGTCCGACCGGGCGAGGAACACTCGGCCCAACAGACCGGCGAGTTCGGCAGGGGTTGGTCGGTGGGCGCACGATAGAGCGCCGGCAATTCGACCGCGGCGCCGCTGTGCAGCGCGGCGCCATGCCCGGGACTCGAGACTTTGGCACGCGGCTCGGACCGGCAACCCCACGCGGCGGAACGGGTGGGGCGATCCGCAGCGCGCCGCGCGGCGGCGCGGTGCCGCGCACTCGTTCAGACGCGATTCGTAGCATGCCGCGCGGCGGAGCCGCACGTTCGGGCGCTGCGCTTCGCAGCTCCCCGCGCGTTGGCAGCCCCGGGCGTTCTGGCGCCGCCCTCCGCAGCGCCCCGCGCGGTGGGCCGGGACGCTCTGGCGCTGCAATGCGCAGCGCTCGTCCCGGCGGCGGGGCCGGACGCGGCAGCGCGATTCGTAGTGCCCCACGCGGCGGCGGCGGGCGCGGCAGTGCGGTTCGCAGCGCCCCGCGCGGTGGCGGCGGCGGGCGCATGAGCGGCATGCGCGGCGGCGGACGCGGCGGCGGTCGTCGTTAAGCGCCAGTGGCGTTGGGTGCCATGCCCAAGCTGTAAGCGCGGGCATGCCCCCTCCAGCTATCGTCCGGCGCTCAAGAGGGCATGGCCGCGCTTGGCGCTTGGCCATGGCACTCGGCCGCGAGGCGTGGCCATGGCACTGGGCCGCGCGGCGTGGCCATAGCACCCCACAGCCGGCTAGGGCACACCTTTACCTTCGAGGCTACTGGCGAGGCTACTCGACGTTCAACGACAGCAGATACTGCTGCAACTCTTTCCGCCTCTGTTCCTCAATCTGGCGCAACTCGGCCACATGCGTCCGAAGCTGCTCGATGCGCGTCTCAAGTTTCTCGAACCGCTCGAGCTGGCGACGATAAGCATCCGCGTCCTTCTGTAGCGTATTCAGGTTCTCGCGAATGCGCGTCTCGTCTTGGATCGCCTCCGCCAAAGAGCGCTCCAGGTTGGCCCGGTTGCGCGACGCCTCGTCCAACTCTGTTCGCAGGGCGACCACGCGTTCCATTGCCGTTTGCAGCGCCGGCGAAACAGCCTTCGTCTTCAGGTAGAACCGAATGTGGTCCAACCCCAGGTCCGTCAGCGCCAGCGATTGGTCCGCCAACCGCTCGAGCCGCAACGGATACGTGACCGTCTCGCCGGCCGGTACGGTCGTGCGGAAGCGCAGCACGCCGCGCGCCCGCTCGTATGGTTCCTTAGGCTGCACCAGCGTCCAGTCCTCGCTGTAAGCCTGCTCGAGAATGATCTCGCGCGGCCGTTCCAGCTTGTTCTTGATGACGTAATCACGCTGGTCCACGTACTTGTGCCGCAGCCACAGTACGCCCTTGGCAATACGCAGGCTGACTAATTCCTCCGGCGTCGGCTTCTGCCGCACCAGCACTTCCGTGCCCAGGTCCAACGCGTACGCGATCAGCCGCTTCTCGCCCGGCTTCATGTCCGGCAGCTTGGCGTCGCCGGCGTAAACGTTGTCGTCATACACCGTCACCGGGCCCTGCATGAGGTTAAGGTTCGTGCTGTTCGTCAGCTCCAGCCCGTTCAGCGGATACTTCGCGTGCGTGGCCGGGTTGTAGATGCTGACCTTCGTGGCCGAAACCGCCTCGTTAACGATCGGCAGCATGGCCGAATGCTGGCGCTGAATAGACACCGGCGTCTGGATCGTATACTCGAACAGCTCGCCGGCCTCCGCGGCGGACGCTACCGACTGAACCCCGGCCCCCTCTAACGCCATTGGCACCTCTTGCTGCAACTCCATATAACCGTCGCCCGAAATCTCCAGCGCCTTGCTCCTGCGTGCTCTGACGGTCGGCGCGCCTGGCGCAGGTGCAAGCGCTGCCGCGTCCTCAGCAGGCGCGGTCTCATATTCTTGCCATCTTCCGGTTGCATTAGCACGTTGCGCCTCGTACTCCGGTGGTCGCAACGACGCATACAGCTCCATCTGCTCCACCGGCCGCGGCACATATAGCGGAGTGTACAAGTCCATGCGGAACGAGATCGGCCGTCCCGAAATCAGCGATAGCCGCACGTTGTTCCAGTCGTTCTCGGTAGCGTTTTCGACAATCGCCCAGCCCTGCAGGAACGGCTTCTTGTCCTGCCTCAGCTCGAGCCGGTAACTGGTCTTCCATACCGGCGCTTCCAGCAGATAGGCAGCGCGCACCTGGCGCTGACCTTCCCCTTCAAAACTTATGGCGACCGTTTTCTTGTCGGCGTCGTGCGCCGTGGCCAGCGTGGCGAGCGCCTTCTGCAATTCGTTGTCGATCTTCTCGTTCAGCAGGCGTATGCTCTGGACTTCGGCCAGCTTCACCTGCTGCAACCCGGCCTCGGTCGACACGGTGAGGCGCTCGATCACTTGTACAGTCCTGCCGTCCGGGCTGAGCACTTGCTCCTTTTCCACGCCCAATATGCTGCCTTTGAGCGTCCGCAGTCCGGTCACCTCCACCGGTTCGCCGCGAAGCTGGTTTAACAATTCGCCTAGCGTCGGCTTGCCGGTCAAGTCCACGCCAAAACTGCGCAGCGTCTTTTCAATCGGGTCACGGGCGGCATAACCCACCACGCCCACCTGTCCACCACCAAAATCTTGAACCACGAGCGACTTTAAAATGTCGTTTATCTGATCGGTTCTGAATTTCAGCTCGGCAGTGGCGTTGCCGTTAACTTGCGCCGTCGCCTCGAAGTAGCCGACCCCGCTGTTAAAAAGCGCGATCCGAGTCAGCTCCAAGTCGGCTGGCGACTGTGCCCGCACCGGCTCGGCCGCAGCTAACATTGCCGGCACCAACCACGACAGCCGCGCCGCAGCGCGCCAAGAGAGTCTGAGAATGCGCATAAATTGCTCCTGTGCGGTCCGCCGGCCGGCTCGCCCAAATAGCCGGGCCTTGCGCCGCTTCTTAGCATATCTGACGTTGAAGATGGCCGAAAGTTCCCTGGTGCGGCGGCTGAGCGGGCTGAACCGGCGCGCGGCGTCCAGCCCCGCATGACCGGCTAACAACGCGGCGGCGTTGCGCCTCTGTCGTCCGATGACGACAGTCCGCCAAGTCTCCTGGGTGACGGCGTCGCGTCACCGGCTCATTGGGCCGTGCGAGGGTACTGTGAACTTCATGAAACGCGGCCGGCGAGGACGATACAAGTGTCCTGGTCACATATAATGGCGTGTTCTCCTGCGTCGAATGCCCTTAGGACATTTGAGGAAGCTGGAAAAGTTGACGATATGAACCGCTTGACGCGGTCTGCGGAGTAGCTAATATTCCGCCTCGTTCGGTTGGTCTTCATCAGCTGGCGTATTGTTTGCCGATGTCATCATCGGAAGTCCTGTATCCAATTGGAGAGCGAGCATGAACCGTAAGTACTTTTGGCTGACAGCGATTACGCTTCCCGGCGTACTCATGAGTGGCTGCTGGGCCGGCCTGCACCAACTGGCCATCCACACCTTCGAGGTCACCGACTTCGTCGCGGCGCTCAGGGTGTTGGGCCTCTTCTAGCAGCGAGGCCGGGAATGCTCGGCCAAGAATCAAGGTAGGCAGCGTCTGCCGAATTATGTGCAGCGCTGCCTTCCTTCATTTAACCGCCTGTCTACAGACTGTATGGGGGGATCAAGCCATTACTAACGGACTCTCCAGTTCTTGTCATGCCGGGCTTTGACTCCGGGTAATGCTTACAACCGACCCATTCCAGAGTAAATCGCCGTAATATCGGAAACGACCCGGGCGGCCTTCTAGCATCACAAGCAGCGCCGTTCGTTGCGGGCTGCGGAGTTGTGAGTGCCCTGCACTGCGCGAGCGAAACCCGCGCTGTAAGGGGCCGTGACGAGGGCCGAATCTTATGTTTCATCACGTGAAAGAGCTGCAATTCAATGCGCGCGTTTCGAAACCGGATCCGCACTTTGCCAAGCTGTTGCTGGAGCAATTCGGCGGACCGAACGGGGAGCTGAAAGCCGCCATGCAGTACTTCGTGCAGGCTTTCGGCGTGCGCAAGAGCTATCCCGACAAATACGACCTCCTTATGGACATTGCGACCGAAGAGTTCAGCCATCTGGAGATCGTCGGCGCGACCATCACCATGCTCCTGGCGGGTGTAAATGGCGAGCTCAAGAACGCGGTGGAGCGCTGCGAACTCAACAAGGTGATGCGCGGAAACGGACCCCGCGAGGAGCTTATCCACCTGGCCGCCACCAATCCGCAGTTCCTGCTCGAATCGGCCGGCGGGCCGACGGTCACTGACGCCGTCGGCACCCCCTGGAGCGGCACCTACGTGAACGCGAACGGCGATCTGACGGTGGATCTGCGGTCGAACATCGCGGCCGAGTCGCGGGCCAAGATTGTCTATGAATACCTCCTGCAGTTCACTGATGACCCGCTGGTGCAAGAGTCTTTGCGCTTCCTGATGACCCGCGAAATCGCGCACTTCCAGATGTTCACCGCCGCGTTGAGCAGCATTGACCCGAACTTCCCGCCCGGCGTGCTGCAGGGTGACCCGCGCTTCACGCACACCTACTACAACATGTCGGTCGGCGAGGACGCGCGCGGACCCTGGAACCAGGGCCGCGGTGTGTGGCACCAGGGCGAATGGGCGTACATCCCCGAGCCGATCAGGCAGGTGCACGAAACCGAGGGGCAATTACGCCAGCCAATACAGGGCAGCACGCTAACGGAAGAGCGAGTGTCCAAAATCGACCGGGAGCTGGCCAGGCGCAGATATCAGGAAACCAGCCCGGCAGCAGCCGGCGGCCGCGAGCAGCAGTGGAGCTCCTACGATGGAGCAGGCGCTGGCCGCCCTGCAGCTCCCCCGCAGGCGCAGCCGGTGACCGCCGCATCTGCCAGCGGTCCCGCAGGAACCCACCCAGGGACTCAGCCCGGGAGCCGGCCCGGCGGCCAACCGCCCAAGCCTGGCAAGTAGTTTGGCGGCGACGGTTGACTGACGACGTGCCTCCAGCGAGCCGCTCCGCGATCCGGGCCCGAAACACCAGCGAGGGCCAACATCCCGGATAGCGGGGCGGCGGTGGACGAGGCTCCTGCCGAGACGCCGTTCAGCGGAGCCTCGCCCGCCCGGCAGTTCCCTGGCGGCCGCCCCTTGACTATCCTCTGCGCAGGGGTGGCGTGCAGAGGAGCGTTCGCCGTGCGGACGGAAGCACTTTGCCTTTGGCTATGTTTCTCGGCAGCGCCACTTCTGAACGCCCAAACGCCGGCCTCTCGCAACGCCGGCCAGGTGAACGATCTGCGCATTTTCGCTGATACGCCCTACGAATCATTGCTGACCTCAAAGCCCGCCGCAGCAACGAGCGGCATTCTGGACCTGATCGGTTCGCAAAACTGCCTCGTCCTCCTGAAGCGCGGGCCCGAGTTCCTCACCCTCATTGACGCGCGCGGCTATGACGTAGCCTGGGCGAATGTAACTGGCATACGCGGCTTGCTGGGCGAGCACTTGAATCCGGTCGCGCTCACTTGGTTCGACTGGCCGTTACGCGACGGCGAGCCCGGCGTGCTCGTGCTGGCGGAGGATGGAGCGGCGCTGTACCTGTTCGACCACCGGCTGCGCCAACTCGGTGATGGGCCGCTGGTGCGCGTGCCGCAGATGCGCGGCAGGGCGGTAGCGCTCGGCCCGAAAGGCCACATCTTTGTCGCCGACGCCGGCATCCCAGGAATCCGCGTCTTTCACGCGGCCGGCGGCGAATTGCTGGCCTATGGCGAGCGGGGCGCGGTCGATGCTGACGAACACGCGGGTTCAAGAAGCGCGGGCAAGTTCAACGAGCCGTGTGGGATTCTTGTCGAGCCTCAGGGCGACGTCCTGGTGATGGACCGCGGCAACTGCACATACGCGGTCTGCAAGTACGAGTCACGTCCGAACCGGATGAAGTGGATCGCGACCGGCCCCTGGTTGCCGGGCGTTGATGTACGCTTCGACGACGCCGGCCGCGTGCTGCTCGCGGGCCCGGTCGAATCCAACACGGCGGCCGGAACGTTGCGCGTCATGAATTTCAGCGGGGCGGCTGAGCGCGTCTTTACCGGGGCCGCGCTTGGGGGGCTGTCAGCACGGCTGCGCGTGTGCCAGGGTCCGGACGGCAAGTACTACCTGGCCGAACCGGAGAAAGATCGAATCCTCATTGTCCCGCCCGACTTTGTGGAAAAGCTCCCGCAGTTCGAATGGACGCGCGATGGCGGTGTGAAGCTCACGATGACGAAGGTGGACGGTTCCACATTTACCACAGTGAGCCGGGAGCGCCCCCCGAAGGACGGCGGCCGCATTCTTGTTCGCCAAAGCGAGCCGATCTGTGAGAGCTGGCCGCCCGCGCTGGTTGACGAGTTGGTCGCGTATTCGCTCCCGCCGGCGCCGCCGCGCGGCAAGACATACGTCATCGATATGTCGGTACTCGTCGCGGTTTTTGTGAAGGCAATCGACGAAAATGGCGCGCTGCTCACAATCGAACCCACCGGCGTAATCGAGCGCCTGCAACGCGAACTCGAAACCGATCGGCTCTTCTACTGGCGCAACAGTTATGGCACGCTCAACAAGCAATTCGAATTCATGTTGATCGATGACGCCGAGCCAAGAATCGCGGACGGCTGGATCGAACCCACGGCCGCCCGCACGCTGGTTAACCAGGTGCGGCAGAAGCGCGGCCTGCCGCCCATCGGACCCGATCACAGCCTCGTCGCAATCCACCCTATGTCCGGCTTCGACCCGGCGTTCACCGATGATATTGGCACAGTGGACGGCGGCGGCTTGACGATTTACGCCTATAGCAGTTACGGCCTATGGAATAACGGTCAGGCCTGGCTCATGGCCCACGAATGGGGACATCAGCTCGACGACTTCTTCCAGAAGTCGGGTTTTGACGACTGGTGGTCAAACCATCCCGACGGCTCGCTGCACATCGGCCGTTACGGCGAACACTGGGACTGCAACGCTTTCCTGTGCCGCCGCGCCGACAAGATGAACTGGCTGCGGCTGCGTTATGGCGCGCTGCGGCTGGTCGACGACCGTGATGAAGACGGCCTGGCGGACGACGACCCCACGCTGCCGCTGGACGAGAGACGCTTCGGTTCCGACTCGTGGGAGCCCGACTCCGACCTGGACGGCCTGAGCGACCTGCAGGAAATGGCGGCCGGGGCGTTCAGCAGCACCAATCCGCTGAAGCGCGATACCAACGGCAACGGAACGATCGACGGACACGACCCCTATCCACAGTTCGCGGTACAGACGGCCATCGCGCCGGCAGATGAGCAGTTAATTCACCGCATTCTCGCCGGCGAGCCGCCCGAGCCCTTGCTTGAAAAGCTAGGCCGGATCAGCTCCGCCTGGTGCGACACCGACGTATATGCCGTTTACACACCAGAAACGCTGACGCTCCTTTTCAAACTGCGCAAACCGGTACAGCGGCTGTTCGCCCCGGTTGACTTCAACAACGACGGCTGGTTCGTTGGCAGCGACCAGGTTTACGCCAGCGCGGAGCTCGAATGGCCCGCCGCCGGTCAACCGCGCCTCCGCGGCGCTCAGCTCTGTGAAGCCGCTATATTAGCCCAAGCCGGCGGTCCCATTCTGCTGCTGAAAATCAGCGTCCCCGCGGCCCGCGAACCTCTGCGGCCGGGCTCTTCGGTTGCCGTGTGCGTGCGGCTCGAGAATGGCCGGGGCCGCGTGGCGTTTCTTCTGGACCCGTGGCAGTTGCTTAGCCTGAGCCTCAGCGAATCCGGTGCGCCGCAGCGCTCAGAGCAGGCCAAGGAAGTCGCCGGTTGACCACCCACAGCAAGCTAGTTCGTTCTTACTATCTCGATCCGGCCTGGCCGCTTTGGGTTCGCCGGCAGAACCGGCGCGTTATTGACTGCGAGCGCTGCCCGCGCTTGCGCGAATACTGTCGAACCATCGCCGAGCTGCGCCGCGCCGCCTTCCGCGAGCAGACCTACTGGGGCCGGCCCGTGCCGAACTTCGGCGACCCGGCCGCGCGGCTGCTCGTCATGGGCCTTGCGCCGGCCGCCCACGGCGGCAATCGTACCGGCCGGCTTTTCACCGGCGACCGCAGCGGCGACTGGCTGTTCCGCGCCTTGCACCGCGCCGGGTTCGCGAATCAACCGACCGCCGTGAGCATAGATGACGGCCTCGAGCTAAAGGACGCCTTCGTCACAGCCGTGATCCGCTGCGCGCCGCCGCAAAACCGCCCGCTGCCTGAAGAAATCCGAAACTGTTCCGATTATCTGGACGAGACGCTGCGCCGCGTACCCTGGCGCGTCCTGGTGGCGCTGGGCGGCGTGGCATGGGTGAACGCGGCCCGCCGTCTGGCTGTGCGCCCGGGCCCGTTTCGCCACGGGGCCGAATTCGAGTTGCCAGAAGGCCGTGTGCTATTGGCGTCGTATCATCCCAGCCAGCAGAACACGTTCACCGGGCGCCTGACCGAGCAGATGTTCGACGCGATTTTCCGCCGTGCGCGGCGGCTTGTAAGCAAATCCTGACCGAGCTACGCAGCACGCAAAGGGGCTTTTCAGGCAAAGCGGAGCCTCGCCCTCCGCGAAATCCTCAGAAAAAATCGGCGCCGCCCGCAACCTTACGATTCTGATAATGTAGTGCTTACAGGGTGTTCAGTTGGCCCGCCCTGGGCTTATAATTCGAGCACCTGCGAGCTGAATTCAAGATAAGGTGGCGGGAATCCAAGGCCCCACCCGCACGACGAGGGTAACGGAGAGATACCTGAATGTTGGTAGCTGTTCTGCTCGCGCCGCTCATCGCGCTTTTCCAAACCGCACCGTCTGCCAACACCGGGGCCCCGTTCGCGCCCTCACCGAATTCGTCGCTCGAGGCCGCGCTTTCGTCCGGCCTGCCTTCTGTGACTGCGTTTGAACCCGCGGCCGCACCGGATTCCGGTCCGGGTCTCCAAGCCCGTCTATTCTACGCACAAACCTCGGTTCAACCCGGCGGAGAGACCGACCTGGCGATCGAGCTGCGTTTCGCGCCGGGCTGGAAAATCTATCACCCTCTGATCCTCGACACCGGCCTGCCGACGGAAGTCAAATTCGAGCTGCCAAACGGCGTGACGGTCGGCGAGCTGCGGTTTCCAGCCCCAACATGGTCGACCATCGCTGAGGGAGAACTGAAACAGGAGTATCTGGGGCTGGAAAGCCCCGTAGTGATTCTGACGAAGGTGCGCGTCGCGCCCGATACTCCGGCCGGACCGCTGACGCTGAAGGCCTTCGCCAGCGCCTTGGCCTGCAAGGGGCTGTGCGTTCCTGCCGAAGCCGAGGCGACTGCGGTTCTGCCGGTCTCGACCGCCCCGCCGGCGCCAGCCAATCAGCAGCTTTTCGAAGACGCCCGGCGCAACCTGCCGCAGCAGTTTTCGGAGGCGGACAACATCACGGGAAGCCGGTTGCTGGCCGCGCACACACAACTGCCGGCGGGTGAACGCGGCACGCTTGTCGCCGCCGTCCGCATCAAGCCCGGACATCACATACAGGACCGCGACCCGGGAGTCGAGGGGCTGATCCCGTCGCGGCTTTACATCGAACACGCCGGCGGCCTGAAGTTCCTCGACCAGATTTGGCCGCAGCCGCACGTCAAGGAATACCCGGAGCTCGGAAAAGTGCGCGAACTGGGCGGCGATTTCGTCATCCAGGCGCCCTTTGAAGTCGAACGGGACTTCGAGCCGAACAAACTCCGGCTGCGAGCGCTGTTTGAATATCAGATTTGCGCGGATACCGGCACCTGCTATCCCAGTAACCTGGCCGAAGGCTACATCGAATTCGAGGTCGTCCCTGCCGGCGCGCCGGCGGTTGCCAGCACGGATCCCATACTAGCCAAGTTGGGCGAAGCCTCGGCCGCAGCATCGCCCCCAAGAGCGGGCACGACTGCGATTCCGCCGAATCTGCTGTGGGTCTTCCTGGCCGCTTTCGCAGGCGGGGCCATTTTGAACGTGATGCCCTGCGTGCTGCCGGTGATCTCGCTCAAGATTTTTGGCTTCGTGCAGCAGGCACATGAGCAGCGCGGGCGCATCTTCCGCATGGGCCTGGCCTACACGGCCGGCATTATGGCCAGCTTTCTCCTGCTCGCGATTTTGATGGTTTATGCCGGTCTGGCGTGGGGCGGCTTGATGCAGCGCCCCGAGTTCCTGATCGGCCTGGTCGCGGTCGTGTTCGCGTTCGCCCTCAGTCTGCTGGGCGTTTACGAAATAAGCCTGCCCGGCAGGATTACCAGCGCCGCCGGCGAGGCGGCCGCCCGCGGTGGCTACGTGGGCGCATTCATGAACGGCATCCTCACGACGCTGTTGGCGACTTCGTGCGTCGCGCCGTTGCTGGGCACCGCGGTCGGCGTCCTGTTGCAGTTGCCCAACCCGTATCTGGCCGGCGCCGGAATCATGGTGGTCGGCGCTGGGCTGGCTACGCCGTATCTGCTGCTGACGGCTTTCCCGAGCTGGCTCAAATTTCTGCCGAAACCGGGACTTTGGATGGTGACGTTCAAGCAGGTGGTCGGCTTCCTGCTGATCGCCGTTGTAGTGTGGCTGCTCTCGATACTGATGAAGATGATCGACCATGCCACGCTTCAGGGCACGCTGGGCCTGATTTGCGCCATCGGTTTCGGCTGCTGGCTGATCGGAAGAATCCGCCTGAGCGACGGCACCGGCCGTTGGGCTGCTCACTGGAGCCTGGCGCTGCTATTCGCGGGTGGCGGCGGTTTCCTGAGCTTCTGGGTCTTCTCGCCGCGCGTGGAACGGATCCCCTGGCAAGAATGGAAGCCGGGAATCGCCCGACAGCTCGCGGCGGAGGGCAACACGGTTTTCCTGGACTATACGGCCGAGTGGTGCCCGAACTGCAAAACCATTGAGGCTGTCGTGCTCAACAGCCAGGCGGTCGCGGCCCAGTTTGCGAAGTTCGGCGTATACCCAATTCGCGTGGATTTTACGACCAAGGATTCGGAGATACAGGAGGAGCTTCGACAGCACGGCAGGTCAGGCGTGCCGACCTACGTGATCATTCCGGCGTACAAGCCGAACGAACCGATCGTGTTGCCTGAAATGCCCAGCGGCGAAACGGTTCTGGAAGCGCTACATCAAGCCGGCCCCTCGAAGCAGCGCCCCGAATTCTGGTCAACCCCCCCCAACACTCAACCGACCGAGGCTGTGTGCCGATAACCAGGTTGGCGGCGAGCACAGTACTTGGATCCTCGAAGTACCCAGGTTCGACTCGTTCGGCCGCGAACGGGCAGTATTTGAGAGCCGTTTGGTAGTAAATTGACCCAAAAGAAGCCAGGATCGTGACGAACGCTATTGAGCGGATGCTGCGGCCGACGTGTGTTCTGGACTCAAATCCAGACAGGTGTTGTAGCAAACCGCCTCAAATTAGTCCCACTCGGAGGGGACTGGTTCACACATATTCGCATGGAGACATCTTACCGGACGCCTGGAACTCGTGTAAGATTATGCGACGCGCGAGCCTCCGGGCAAGGAAGTCGGTCGGAATGCTGCTCACCAAGCCCAGAATACGTATGGGCACGGCATTCTTTGCGCTGGTGGCTGCGACGGGGGCGAGCGGCGGCTGCGCGTGCGGGCAACCCGGGGCCGGAACTCATCAACAGCTCAAGCCCATTCCTCCGCGGCAGGTAATTGTTGTCGCGCCGGTTCTGAACCTGAGCAACTCAACCGAGTTTGACACGCTGAAGGTGACCGACGCCGTGGCCTCGGAGGCGGTCGCGTTTCCTGGCATTGGGGTGGTGCCGGTCAATCTCGTGCTCGCGGCCCTGGCAGAACAAGGCACAACGCATGTTCAGACCCCGACTGAGGCTGTGGAATTGGCGCGACGGTTCGGCGCGCAAGCCACGCTGGTGACAGCAGTTACGGAGTATAGGCCATACGACCCGCCAGTGATTGGGTTGATCATGCAGTGGTACGCCGTCTCTGACGCTCCGGCGGGCTCCGGCGGACAAGTGGCCGTTAGCCAGGATTCGAACGCGTGCTCGGCCACGGTGGCGTTATCGGCAATTCCGACTGGACCACAGACTCAGCTCCAGAGGGTGTTCGATGCCGCCAACGAAGAAGTGCGTGGTGAGGTCAAGTGCTTTGCCCGCCAGCGCGACGGACACTCAAGCCCGTACGGCTGGCAGCGGTACATAAAATCGCAGGAACTCTACGTTCGCTACTGTTGCTGGTCCCTGATCAGATCGATATTAGCTGTAGAAAAGTCTGAATGGGCGGTTTCTGCAGCCGAGGCGCGGCTATGAACAGGTTGCGCAGATCGATAGTACTGGTCAAGGGCCGGGAGCGTTTCGTTTTTCGTTACGCGGAGGGGCGTGAAGCCGAGCTTGCGACCGCGCTGCTTGAGCTCGCAAACGACCCCGATAGCGCCTTTGACTGGCTAGACGCCGCGGCGATCAGCCTCCGAATGGGCCGGTCGATTGACTCGGAGACTGGTTGCGTCCGTGACGATAGATCGAGAGAAGCACCATGCAGAACGATGTTGTAGTAGAGCAAAACTGGGGATTGCACGCCGGAAGCGATGGCAGCACTATGGAACAAGCAAGTCTGATTCAGCAGTTCATCAACTATCTCCGTGCCGAACGGCACTTCTCGCCACACACTTCCAAGTGTTACACGGCGGATCTGGCGCAGTTTTGCCAGTATTTGGTCGGCCAGAAATGCGCCCCCCACGAGGCCAGCACCGGCGGCAACAACGGTCCGGCAGCGCTGCCGGCCATGACAGAAATCGGCGGCGAGGCGATGAACCGGCGTCTGCTGGAAGTGGACACCGAAGTCGTGCGTGGGTTTCTCTCCGAGCTGCGCGAGAAGAATTACTGCAAGAGCACGGTGGCGCGCAAACTCGCCACGCTGCGCAGCTTCTACAAATTCCTGGTGCGGCGGGCCTACCTGTCCAGCAATCCGGTGGCGCCCATCCGCACTCCCAAGCAGGACAAGCGTTTGCCCAAGTGCTTGGAAATCGAGCAGATCGAGCGGCTATTGGCCAATCCGGACACCACGACGCTGCTGGGGGCGCGCGACCGAGCCATGCTGGAGACGCTCTACTCGACCGGCCTGCGCGTGAGCGAACTGGTAGCTTTGGATGTATCCGATGTGCTCCTGGACACGAGCGTGATCCGCGTGCGCGGCAAGGGCAAAAAACAGCGCATGATTCCACTGGGCCCCGGGGCGGTGCAGGCCATCCTGCACTTCCTCGACATGCGGCGCAATGACTCGCGCTCCGGGAACTTCGATGCCGAGGCGCTGTTCATCAACAAGCACGGCCGGCGGCTGAGCACGCGCAGCGTTCGCCGCAAGCTGGACAAATACCTGCTGGAGGCGGGACTGGATCTTTCCGTGAGCCCCCACACGCTACGGCACAGTTTCGCCACACATATGCTGCGGCGCGGGGCCGACCTGCGAAGCGTGCAGGAGATGCTCGGCCACCAGAGCCTGAGCACGACCCAGATTTACACGCACCTGAGTGGCGAGCGGGTCCGCAAAACCTACGACGAAACGCACCCGCGGGCGTAAACCGCTTTGGAAATGCGATTAGGCCCGGCTCCGTCCGGCCGACGAAAGCGTCGGCCGCCACGGGGCTGGGCCTTTTCATGCGCTGTGCTTAATTAGCCGCCCAACTGGCTGACCATGAACCGGAACGCGTCGTTTACGCTCGTGCCGATCGGCACGATGGCTGTAAGGATCACTAACACGATCAGTGCCAGCAGGACCGCATATTCGGTAGCCGTCGGCCCGTCATCCTCCTGCCCAAACCGTCGCAGGGCAGCAATATAGCGTGGAGTAAACATGCGCATGCTCCGTGCGGAGGGGTAAACGGTCCGCAACCAAACCATACGATACGTTGCCGGGCCAGGGCAAAGAAATCTGAGGAGTTTCCGGGGTCGCCCGGCGGGGAGGCTACTGGGGCCCAGCATCGGTCCAGGCAGGGCCGGAAAAATCTCTCCAGCTTTATCCATTACATGCGCCGGAAACCGCCCGTTGGCGGCGCTTCGTTATATCGGCCCGGCCTGTCCAATTCGATGCCGTCGCCGGCAGGCCTTCCGGCTGGCCGATTGCACAAATTCCAGGCTGGCACCATCATGACAAGTGCGAAGGCGGCTCGCCGTACCCGAAACCGCCCTCAGGGAGACCACATGCTGATCGCCCAATGCCCGGCCTGCCACGCCCGCTACAAGGTACCCGATGAAGTCGCCGGCCGCCGCGCCAAGTGCAAGAAGTGCGGCCAGCCATTCCAGGTTCCAGACGCTCCGCCGGATAGCGGTCGGCTCTCACTCACCGCCTTAACTCCGCCAGGCGAGGGCTCCACCGTCCGTCTGCGAGTCGATAAGCCGCAGCGCGGCAACAAGGCCAAAAAGGGCGTTCGCCTTCGCGACGAGGCCGAGGAGAAGCAGATCGCCGCGCCGGGCGTGTGGGGCCCCTTCCTGCGCGACTTGGCAAGCTGCTTGTGGGCGCCAGTGCGGCCGGTGAACCTCGCTCCGTTCCTGATCGCCTGGTTCCTGCTGACGATCAGCAAGCCCGGGCTGTGGTCGTTTCTGATATGTGCGCCGGTCGGCCTGACCATTTGGGCGATCGTCAACGGCTGGTACCTCTCGTTTCAGTTCAATACCGTCGTCGCCGCGACTGACGGCAAGGACGAGCTGCCCACGGTCACGTTTGGGGCCGGCTTCGTGGACGATGTGCTCGTGCCGCTGCTGAAGATGGTCTTGACACAACTGGGTGCGCTGCTGCCGGCCATAGTCTTCGTTACGGTGCTGATGCTGACGCGCAGCGGATCGGTTGATTACGCGCAGGGAGTCGGACCGGGCGTGGGCCCGCTCAGCATTTATCTGACCGCTGCCGGCAGCGCAAACGGCGGCACCGCGCCAACTGTCGCATTGGCTCTGCTGGCGGCGGGATTGGCGGTGTGGCCGATGTTGGTGCTGGCCACGGCGGTCGGAGGCGCGCCAGCGGTATTCCGTTTCGGAACGATGGCCCGCGGGCTCATCCGCACGATTGCGGCGTATGCGTTGGTGTTGTTCACTGTTTACGCCGCGGCGGCGGTCGCCATTGTGGTGGGCATGGCGCTCGGCCGGACTCTGCCGGACGCCAGTGAGGCCAGCGTCACTCGTATTGTGGTGTATCCGGCACTCATTGCGCTGGCGGATGTGTATCTGACCATCGTCGCCATGCGCGCCCTGGGGTTGTACTACTACCACTTCAAGCAGAAGCTGGCATTGGTGTGACGGCCGGCTAGATTCCAGCTTTGTCCGTATGGGCGGACAGAACGATTCCGTCCAGCGGCGGGATTTCGACCGGCAGCGCGCCGTTGCCCACCTGCACGATGCGCGGCGTTCCATAGACGACGTTCCAGTGCTCCGGCGAGCCGGCGGGCAGCGGTATGGCGATAATGCGGGACTCGTGCGAAGCGTTGATCGCCACCACGGCCTGCTCGCCCCCGTCGCCGCGCAGGAAGGCCCACACGTCGGCCTGATCGTGACACAGTAGCGTCTCGAACGCCCCCGTCCGCAGCACCGGGTGCGCGTTGCGCAGCGCAATAATCCGCCGGTAGTGCTCGAGCTGCTCGTCCATCACGTGATTCTCCTCGGGCCGCTCGTACGGCTCGAGGTCCTTCCACAACATCGGCTTGCGGCAGGTCGGGTCGGCCGCGCCCCACATACCCACTTCGTCGCCGTAGTAGATCATTGGCGCGCCGATATACGTCATCTGGATGAAGGCCGCCAGCCGCGCCCGCGCGTACGCATCGGCCGAGGGCTTGGCATTGTTGTAGTGCACGCCTTCCGCCTGTGGACGGTTCAGCTCGTTGTATGGCCGGTCGGGATTGAACGCCATCGACGCGAGGCGGTCGGTGTCATGACTGTTCATCAAATTCTGGACGACGCGCGTGATGGCTGGCGGATACGCCTGCCGCAATTCCGCCAGACGGCGTTCGAACTCGTGTACCGAAATCTTCTGCCGCCGGTCGAAGACCCAGGCCACCACCGCCCGCGCGAACTCGTAATTCATCGCCGCATCGAACGAGCGCCCGTCGAGCCACTCATCCGCCCGTCGCCACAGCTCGCCGGTAATGTACGCCTGCGGGTTGATGGAACGCACGAACGGGCACCACTCCAGCCAGAAGGGCAGCGGCACCTCGTTGGGCACGTCGAGGCGCCAGCCGTCGATGCCCGCGCTGACGTCGCCGTCCGGGGCCATCCAGCGTCGCGTAATGTCGAATATGTGCTGCCTTACCTCAGGCGCGGCGTAGCCCTCCGGCGCTTTCTTGAATACCGGCAACTCCGCATGGTCCCACCAGCCACGGTAACGCAGTGGTCCCCAGAGCGTGATGTCGAACCAGCGCGCGTAACGTGATGCCGTGCGTTTGGCCACCACGTCCTGAAAGGCCGGATGGGCGGTGCCGACGTGATTGAACACGCCGTCGATGATTACGCGGAACCCCATGCTGTGGGCCACGCGCAGGAATCTGAGGAACCGCCGATCAGACTCGGTCCACTGCCAGGTGGACGGATCGAGCAAATCCTCCTGTGCGGCCACCTTGTCGTAATCGCCTTTGGTTCCGAAGTGGTCGTCGATGTGGATGTAGCTGGTCTGGTTGTATTTGTGGTACGAAGCCGCCTTGAAAATTGGCGTCAGGTAGAGCGCGTTCACACCCAAATCGCGCAGATAGGGTAGCTGCCGCTCCAGCCCGTCCAGGTCGCCGCCGTAATAGCGGCGGTAGGCCGATTCGTAAAACTCGCGGCCGTGCCGGCCTTCCCATGGCGAGGGGGTGAACCAGTCGCTGGTCCAGGGCCGGACGCGGTCGGGGTCGTTGTCGGGATTGCCGTTCCGGAAGCGGTCCAGCATGATCTGGTACCAGATCGCGTGCTGGGCCCACTCCGGCGGCTGGAACTTGGCCGGGGCGGGGGCGGGCGTGCTGGCCGGAACCGCTGCCGCCGCCGACGGTAGGGCTGGCGTCGGCGGATGGGCCGGCGGTGTCGCAGCGGTGGCAGGCCGGTCGGCCACGGGAGGCGGCGACGCGGCGCTCAGCGCGGCCGGGTTCCGATCAGTTCCTGTACCAAGGGCGTCCGATATTCGCGTTGCGCCGTCCGCCGGCGCGCCATCCTCAGGCCGTCGGGGCGTAATCCGTCCGGTTGGCTCTGTGGGGCGTTTGGCTGGCTGGCGTTCCGACCCGAAACTCGGTTCTGTCACGTGACCCACAAGTGCTCCTGAATTGCCCGTCGGCCGGCAAAGGGTCCATCTTGCACGAATCGGCGTAAGCGGTCCAGCGGTCAACCGGAAGCATTTCTGGGATTGCGTCCTGACGGGTTCCCGCCACCCTGAGGGAGGAGCTGCGGCGGGGCGCGCCGGCGCCCGCCAAATTTTTACAGGCGGCCTAGGCCGCGCAGGTAACCTATCGACTCTGCGATGCGATCGCAAACGAGGCGTTCGGTCTTTTCTTCGCCTTCGATGCCTTCTATTTCCAGCGTGCACGGCCCGGTAAAGCCGGCCTGGTCCAGAAGTTCGAACACGCCGCGGAAGTTCACGACGCCGCGGCCCAGGGCGGGAAAATGCCAGGAGCGGAAGCCGCCATCGGTATCTTTGAGATGGACCGAGGCAATGAATGGCAGCATGCGCCGCAGTTCCTCCACGGCATCGACGCCGTGGTTGTAGAAATAGACGTTCGCCGTATCGAAGTTCACGCGCACGTGGGCGTGGTCGACGCCTTCCATCGTCTGGCGTGCAACCTGGGCGTTGGTAATCAGGTCGGGGTGGGTCTCAAGCGCGAGCGTTACGCCATGCCGGGCCGCCAGATCGCCGGCGGCTCGCAGGCGGTCGTACACGGTTCCCAGCGGCGTCTCGCCCGCCTTCACCGACAGGAACAGCAAGCGCACGCCGAACAGGTTGCACGTTTGCAACTGCGGCTTGAGCTGCCCGGGGACGTCGTCTCGCGCAAGGTCACACTCCCCCTGGAGGCTGCTGATCTGCAGGTTGTGACGACCAAGCTCGGCCGCAACCGCGCGGGCCGACGCGACCGGAACCTCGACAAAGCGGATTCCCAGCCCCGCCAAATGCTCATAAGCCAGGTATCCGAAGGGGGCGTAGCTGGCCAGACGGCATGCAATCCAGCTTCGTAGCATGAGTCACCTGCTGGCAAAGTTATGGCGCACCGGCGATGACATGAGCGCCTGAAGCCGGCGGCACAGCAGCAGGCGTTTTCCGCATTTCGTGGCGGTCTCGGACCGCAATCCCCACATCACGCCAAACATCGGCCGACGCACCACGCCGGCATCGGCCGGCACGATTCGCCGCCAGCGACGCCGAAGGAATAGCCCAACCAGACATCACGCCAGCATCGGCCGGTCCCGCGACTACTCCATGATCCTGGCGATTATGTAAATCACGCCGCCCGCCGTGACGGTGCTCGCAATGCTGGTGACGACCGTCGCCGCATCGGTACAGCTCGGAACTTGGAGCAAGGCGGCGCCACAGGCAAGGACGGCCGCCCATTTTTGCCAGTTGCGAATCAGCATGTCGGAATCCTTCTCGTTCTCCGCGCGGGATTGCTGAAACGCGCCGGCACCCGCCCGCGCGATTCGAGGCTTCACCGCACCGAGCGTGGACTATCGCCCGATTCGCCCCTCTCGTCAACCGCCCGGCCCGATGGCGCGGGTGTAACGGTGTTGTTGCGCATTTTGCCGGAAGGGCAAGGGATGGAAGGATCCCGGGATCGAGGAATGGAGAGATCAAGAGATCAAACGCGGAGCAGAGCCGGGGCGTGCCGCCCCGGAATGGTGCCAACACGTCGCAGTTCGCCTTTGTGCGAGCAGAGCCGGGGCGACACGCCCCGGCTCTGCTCGCGTGCGTCAACGCCGCATCAGCGCGAACACGCCCCAGCCGAGGTATTCGCGCGTATAAGCGGCGTGGCGCTCGGGTTCCGAGGTCAGTTGGTCGCGAATTTCTTTCGCCATCTCGTCATCAGGATTGGCTTCGAGCCAGCGGCGCATGGTGAGCCACTTGGCCGCCTCGTACCTGTCCCAGCCGTCCTGGTCGGCCAGAACCATTTCAACGACGTCGTAGCCCAGGCGGCCGAAAGACGCGAGCAGTTCCGGAAGCACGAGATAGTCGGAGATGGCGTTGGCAAGGCACCCCTTGGCAACCTCTTCCGTCGGCGGCAACTGCCGCCAGTACGGCTCGCCGATGAGGATGATCCCGCCGCTGCGCAGGCTGCGCGCCAGAAGCTCGATCGTGCCGGCGAAGCCTCCGCCGATCCAGGTGGCGCCGACACAGGCTGCCACATCGACCTTCTCGTCAGAAACGTAGCCGGCCGCGTCGCCATGGATGAACTTGACGCGATCGGCGACGCCGAGTTCCGCTGCGCGGCGTTTGGCCTGCTCGGTGAACAACTGGCTCAGATCGACGCCGGTGCCGGTGATGCCGTGATCGCGAGCCCAGGTGCACAGCATCTCGCCCGAACCGCTGCCGAGGTCGAGCACGCGGGCGCCCGGCTCCAGGCGCAGCGCCGCGCCGAGCGTGGCGAGCTTGTCGGGTGTGATCGGGTTGTGGATGCGGTGCGCACTCTCAGTGATGTTGAATATGCGAGGGATGTCCACTGGCGAAACTTTCCTTACGGGTGTGAATGGATTGGGTTACGGCTTAGCAAGTCAGCATTTTTTTTCCAATTTGGCGCTCATTATCGCCGGGTTGGCGCGTTTGACAACCTTGTTTGGCGATTCGGGAAGAAGATTTCGAATTCCCCGTCCGCGCCTGTGAAATGACTGAGCCGCCGGGGCGCGGTCAGAGCATTGGACCCGCAAGAGACGTTCGAGTTTGCATTGGCCGCGTACGCCGCGTAGCCGCCGCAACGCAGCCGCGCTCCTGTTCACCTGTTCGCCTGCTCGCCTGTCGCAGGACGGCGGGGCGCGGCGATTTGTCAAGCCACTTGCCGGATCATCGTCGCGCCGGGTTTCTGGGGGAGACAAGCGTCAAAAACGACAAAGACTGACCCGCGGCGCGGCGCCTCGCAGCGCCGCGCCTTGAATCAGTCTGCCGTCCGTGCGACCCGCAGCGCGCCGCCGGCTGCGCGCCCGCTGGAGGTTGCTCGATTAAGGCTGCCGGCCGCCGCCGCCAGGCTGCTGACCGCCGCCGGGCTGCTGACCGCGCCCACCGGTGTCGCCGATATCGCCGGTGTCGCGCTGCTTAGTCGGTTCGGTGTAACCGGCCTGCCGCGTCCGGCCTTCCCAGTACGGCTGCACCTTGTAGAAGGCGAAAACGTTCTTCAGGAAGGCCGCGTCCGTAATATTCGCCCAGTTGTCCTCTTTGAAGGCCGGCGCGGTCTTGAGTTGTTCCTTGCTCATGTTCAGTACAAGGTGGGTCCGGTCGTCGCTGCCCTCAATGTGCAGCGCGCCCCAGGGGATGGCCACGTATTCGTCGTGGCGATCGACGTGCCTGCCGGCCAGAGTGACGAACAGTATGTGGCCATTATTAAGATCGATAACCACATTATCGACGTCGCCGATCTTGGTGCCGTCTGCACTGCGGACCTCGTCGTCTCGCAGCGTGCTGACCTTGAACCAATGGGCGCCGGCGGCCGCTTGGCCGCCTTCGCGCTCCACCTGGCCGGCCGTGCGCACCTGCTGCATGTACGCCGGCGGGCTTTCGCCGAATTCGCGGTAGACGCGCTCGACGAACGTCGCGAGGGCGAAATCGGGCCACTGGTCACCCTTGAACGCCGCCAGTTGTGCAGCTTGCAGCTTGTCCTTGGTGGTATTCAGCGTCACGTCTTTGGCGCCCGGTTCGAAGCTCAGCGCGCTCCAGGGCAGCGCAATGTGCTCGCCGGCCCGGTCGATGCGCCGGCCTGACATGATCGCGAAGGGTATGGCCCCGTCATGCGGCAGCATTATCAAGTCATCGATTTCGCCGAGTTCAGTGTTGTTGGCATCTCTGAGATGCTTGCCGATGAGGTCTTTGGCTTTATACCAGGCCGAGGGCGGCTGGAGTTGACCAGCGGCACCGGTCTGGCGTTGGCCTGACTGTCCCATCTGCTGACCGGTCTGCTGCTGACCGGTCTGTTGCTGCGCCCCGGGTTGCTGGGGCTGTCCCATTTGCGGCCGGTCGCCCGGCTGTTGCGGCTGTTTTGGGCGGTCGGGGGCTTGTGCCCAGGCCGCAGTGACAAGAATGATGGCACAAAGTGCCAGACTGGCGAACGTTCGGGTCATCGTGCTCTCCTTTTTGGGTCCGTAACCGGCGGTTCATTACAAGGGGTCGGCCGCCAAATACATACATAGCGCGGCAGTCCTGACAGTGGGCTGAGAAACGGCTGAAATAGGGTTCAGGCCCGGGCGAGGTTGTCCTAATTGTCCTAAATCAGCGTTATAAGCGGGCGTCGCCCAGATCAGGGCGGCGGCGATTGCTCTTCCACGAGCGGCCGGCGCAGGATTGCGAAGTGGGCCCCATAGACCCAGGCAGTAGCGAGTCCAGATCACAGGCAGGGAATCCGAGCCCGAAGCGTGAGCGCGGGCCGCTCGTAGGGTTTGGCGATCCGCCGGACGATCGGCCTCTCTCCGGCTAGTTACTCGTTAATCGAAGAGATAGGCGCTCGGGCTCAGCGGGGGCGCGGCCGGTCCAGCACCTGGCCGCGTCCTCACCTGATGCCCCCGCGCCGCAATGCGTCAGTGCATATCCTCTCGCCCTGGCACGCGACGCGCGCCAGAAACTGCTGAACCGGCCCGATACGCTATGGGCAGGGCCGGCAGCCAGCCGTTGTTTTGCTTCATGTGGCTGGGCAATTTGACGGCCTTCGTGGCGGTCGGGCACGCAGGCATTCTGATCTATCGCGGTCCGGGCCGAATCGAAAGCGGCAAATAGGGCCAGCTATAGGACTTGCGCTACGACGCGACGGCGACCGGACGTTGCGCCAGGCTCACCGGCGGCGCCGGGAACGCTGTCCGCGTCGCATTTGAACCGGGCGGCACGCTTGCGGGGGCAATGCCCATGGTTGCCGGGTTACCGCTGATGCCGGATGCAACGGGCGCAGATTAGGCGTTGTTCCTGTCGAATGTTTTGTTGACAAGACGACTATGGCGCGTCCATAATGGCACTCGTTTCAGGTCAGTGCAACATTTTTGGAGAAGGAGAGAAAATGTCGCGATTCTCACACT
>ENA-UOUL01002084-UOUL01002084.1-bioreactor-metagenome-genome-assembly--contig:-NODE-2084-length-24751-cov-5.593580_pt1 | contig 24751 bp, 17 predicted proteins | sample MGYA00249838_ERZ747220 | MGnify/ENA primary metagenome ERZ747220 (study PRJEB28778, sample SAMN05720191) | bioreactor metagenome | isolation source: Anaerobic biogas reactor | place: USA:Washington...
GAGCCGCTGGCGGCTAGAGGCGGACTGCCCCTTTTGGCATCCCCTGCGTTCCCGAGGAGCGATTGCAGATGGTTTTGGTCACATCCTGCAATCGCTCCTCTGTTTTCTGATGCGTATCGAGAGGGGCTCGGCGGCTCATCGGAACCATTCGGTGCGCACCCGCCCTTTGCGGAAAGATTCCCCCAACCGGAACACGTTCCTATGTCCTCCATCAAGCCCGCTCAAAGACCAATCCCTGCAGCGATAAGAAAATCGCATGATCCTCTGTAAGGATTTATCCGATGAAGGACTCCATTTCGTCTTAATACTTTTCAAAATAGCGGTATCATGAAGATATCTTTTTGATGAGCCGATTCGCTCCCGAAGGCGGCCCGGGGCAAGAGCTGTTTGCTCTCCCTCCGCTCCAAACACGTTAACGAGAAAAATGTCTTCATCCGGATACTTTCGACCTGTCATAAATGACATAATATATTAATAATACAGAAGTTATTGACATCCTGCAAAGAAATAGCTATAGGGTGACTCTCATCTGACGATGGATGGGTTATCAGGTAGAAATCCAACATTGTGCACTCCGATCTGCCGATTCTTAAAGAGGTTCTCCATGGACGGCTGGCAACGGGCATTGCCGGAAACGGCGGAACCTCCCGGATTTGGAAAGGAGAAAGCGATGAACGGGGATTACATATCGAAAGGAGTGTAGAGTCATGGATGTAAGCAGAAGAGGATTCCTGAAGATCGCCGGCGGCACTCTGGCAGTCGGAGGCATCGGCTTCAGGCCTTCTTTGGCGCATGCTGAACCGCTGAAGATTCAGTATGCCAAAGAGACGACGACGATCTGTCCTTACTGTTCCGTAGGATGCAGCATCATCGTTTCCACCCGGAACGGAAAAGTGGTAAACACGGAGGGCGATCCGGACAGTCCCATCAATCGCGGCTCCCTTTGCACCAAGGGCGGATCTATCTATCAGATGGCGAACAACGAAAACCGCCTTGGCAAACCCCTTTACCGGGCACCCTACGCTACGGAATGGAAAGAGGTGGACTGGGAGTGGACCTTGGACCGCATTGCGGAAAATGTCAAGAAAAGCCGCGACAAGAGTTTCCGGGCCACCAATGACAAAGGCGAGGTCGTGAACCGGACGGAAGGAATCGCCTCCGTCGGCAGCGCCGCGCTGGATAACGAAGAGTGCTTCGTTTATCAGAAATTTCTGCGGGGGTTGGGGCTGGTCTATATCGAACACCAGGCCCGTATTTGACACAGCCCTACTGTACCGGCTCTGGGAGAGTCGTTCGGACGCGGCGCAATGACGAATCACTGGATCGATATCCGCAACAGTGATGTGATCTTAATCATGGGCAGCAACCCTGCCTCCAACCACCCCATCGCTTTCAAGTGGATCACCGCCGCCATGGAGAAAGGGGCCAAGGTCATCTGCGTGGACCCGCGGTTCACGCAATCGGCGGCAAAATCCCACATCTATGCACCTCTCCGTTCGGGGACGGACATCGCCTTTCTCGGCGGGATGATCAAGTACATTCTCGACAACAAGCTCTACTTCGAGGAGTACGTCAGGAATTACACCAACGCGACCTTCCTCGTGAATCCCGACTTGAAGCTTCCCGGCGACAACAACGGTGTCTTCTCCGGCCTGACGGACGGAAAGTACGACAAATCCACCTGGTCTTACCAGACGGAAGGGGACGGACGGATCAAGAAGGATCCCACGATGCAGGACCCCAACTGCGTGTTCCAGCTCCTGAAAAAGCACTATTCCCGCTACACGCCCGAAGTGGTCAACCAGGTGACCGGGACACCGGTTGACAAGCTGATCGAGATCTACAAGCTCTATGGATCAACGGGAACGAAGGATCGTTCCGCTGTCGAGCTCTATGCCATGGGATGGACCCAACACACCGTGGGCACCCAGAATATCCGGACCATGTGCATGATACAGCTCCTCCTGGGCAACATGGGCGTTCCCGGCGGCGGCGTGGCGGCCATGCGCGGCGAGTCCAACGTCCAGGGATCCACGGACCATGGACTGCTGTTCCACATCTGGCCGGGTTACCTCGGCACCCCCAAGGCGTCGCTGGCAACCCTGGCGGCGTACCTGGAAAAGGAGACACCGTCGACCAAGGAACCCAACAGCCTCAACTGGTGGAAGAACAAACCCAAGTATGTAGCGAGTTTCCTCCGGGCCATGTACGGAACGAACGTCACCCTGGACGAGGCCTACAACCTCCTCCCCAAGATCGACGACGGGGCCAACTACTCATGGCTCAATCTCTTCGATCAGATGTACAAGGGAAAGTTCACGGGTTTCTTCGCCTGGGGCATGAATCCCGCCTGCAGCGGCGCCCATTCCAACAAGGTCCGCCAGGCGATGACCAGGCTGGACTGGCTGGTCAATGTCAACCTCTTCGATAACGAGACCGGCTCCTTCTGGCGCGGACCGGGAATGGATCCCAAAAAGATCAAGACGGAAGTTTTCCTGCTGCCCTGCGCCGCCTCCATCGAGAAGGAGGGGAGCATCATCAACAGCGGCCGCTGGAACCAGTGGCGCTACAAGGCCATCAATCCCCCGGGCGTGGCCCTTCCCGACGGGGACATCACATCGGAAATCTACTTCAAGGTGAAAGGGCTTTACGAAAAGGAAGGCGGCCCCAATGCCGATGCCATTACCAAGCTGAGCTGGAACTACGGCCCGAAAACCTTTGACGGCCACTTCCACTTCGATCCCCACGCCGTGGCCAAGGAGATCAACGGGGTCTTCCTCGAGGACAAAACGGTGGAAAATCCCACGAAGCCCGGGGAATTCAAGGAATTCAAGAAGGGTGATCCCGTTCCCACCTTTGCCTGGCTGCAGGATGACGGGTCCACGTCCTCCGGGTGCTGGGTCTACTGCGGCTCCTACACGGACAAGAACATGTCCGCACGCCGCGAGGGGAAGAAAGATCCGACCGGTATCGGCCTTTACCCCGAATGGGCATGGGCCTGGCCGGTCAACAGGCGAATTCTCTACAATGGCGCCTCCGTCGATCCGGAAGGAAACCCCTGGAGCGCAAAGAAGGCGGCTATCAAGTGGAGCGGCGACAAGTGGGTTGGCGACGTCCCCGACGGCGCGGGTAACCCCGGCTCCGGGAGGCCGCCCTTCATCATGAAACCCGACGGCGTGGCCAGCATCTTCGGTCCTGGTCTGGCGGACGGTCCGTTCCCCGAGCACTACGAACCCCTGGAATGCCCGGTGGAAAAGAACGTCCTGTCACCCCAGAAGAACAATCCGACAATCAAGCGGTTCGACAAACCCGGCGTGGGTTCCGATCTGGACGTCTATTCCGGTGTCGATTCGTGCGATCCCAAATATCCATTCATCTGTGCGACATACCGCATCAGCGAACACTGGCAGACCGGCGTTCTGACCCGATGGTGCCCCTGGCTTGCCGAAATGCAGCCGGAAATGTGGTGCGAGATGAGCAAGGAACTGGCAAAAGAGCGGGGAATCTCCAACGGCGACAAGGTCATTGTCAGCTCCCCAAGAGGTCAGGTGGAGTGTGTGGCCATCGTAACCCCCCGTTTCAAACCGTTCAACATCGACGGGAACATTCTCCATGAGGTGGGCATTCCCTGGCATTTCGGATGGATCACGACAAAGGATCGGTCATACAACCCCGGCGACAAGAAGGCGGAAGTCTTCACCAGGGGTGACGCGGCCAACCTGCTGGTGCCGACGATCGGCGACGCCAACACGACGATCCCGGAAAGCAAGGCCTTCATGGTCAATGTGGTCAAGAAGTAAGGGGGGGAAACGAAAATGGCTGAATATGTAAAACTTATCGATGTATCTAAATGCACCGGCTGCCGGGGTTGCCAACTGGCCTGCAAGCAGTGGAATGCTCAGCCGGCGAAACAGACGGAAAATCACGGAACCTATCAGAACCCGCCCGATCTTCAGGCCAACACCTGGACGCTGATCCGCTTTCAGGAAATTGAAGAAAAGGACGGAAAACTCAAATGGCTGTTCCGAAAGGACGGCTGCATGCACTGCACCGATGCCGCCTGCGTCAAGGTCTGTCCCAGCGGCGCCCTGTACGTTACAGACATAGGGACGGTGGGCCTGAACCGGGATCTGTGCATCGGCTGCAAGGAGTGTATCTCTGCCTGCCCCTTCGACATCCCCCGGTACGACCGCAAGACGGACAAGGTCTACAAATGCGACCTCTGCCTGAGCCGCATCAAGGCCGACCTGATTCCCGCCTGCGCCAAGGCCTGCCCCACGGGGGCCATCACCTTCGGGGAAAAGGGCAAGATGATCGAAAAAGCCTATGCCCGGGCCAAGGAACTGGGCGGAGACGCCAGCGTCTACGGCGACAAGTTCGTCGGCGGCACCCATGTGATGTACGTCCTGGATGAAAAGCCCGGGGTCTATGAACACCTGCCGAAGAGCCCCAGCGTTCCGCTGTCCGTCATTCTCTGGAAGGACATCATGAAGCCCCTGAGCCTTCTGGCTGCCGGCGGCGTCATCGCCGGTTCATTCCTGCATTACATCATCCACGGGCCTAAACTTCCCGACGAGGAGACGGGCCAAGAACAGAAGGGAGGGGAATAACCATGAGAAAAGGATTAATTCAGGCCACGGACTCCTTTGAACGGATCGTGCACTGGAGCCTGGCTGTTTCATGCCTGATTCTGTGCCTGTCGGGGCTTGGAATGATGTTCCATTCCCTGAATTTTCTCGGAGAACCCTTCGGCGGCTTGAAGTCGTTGAAGTACATCCACAATATAACGGCGCTCTTCTTCATCCTGGCCCTCTTCTTCACGGTCAGCATGTGGTGGAAAGAGGCGGGGGTCTTTGTTTTTCCCGAGGACCTGGACTGGATCAAGTGCGCCGGCGGTTATCTTTGGCATGTGGACAAAGTGCCCGAGGTGGGGAAATACAATCCCGGCCAGAAGATGTTCTTCCTGGTTGTGGCAGCCGGCGGAGTGGCGATGATCTTTTCCGGATTGATCATGCTCTTTCCCCTGCACATCCCGGCCATGATCGTCCGGCTGATGTACCTGATCCATGCCGCCGGATTTGTGGCGATCTTCGCCTTTTTCTTCATCCACCTCTATCTTGGAACGGTGGGATCTCCCGGTTCGCTGCCGGCGATGCTGACGGGCTGGGTCAGCCGGCCCTGGCTGAAAAAGCAGCACGCCAAGTGGCTCAAGGAAATGGAAGAACACGGAACGCTGGTGGTTTACGGGGAGGAGAAATCGTCTTCGCACGGCCATCACGGATAAACCACATAAACCACTTCTCTCTCCAAACCTGAAAAGGGGAAGGACCCGACCTCAAAAGGCGGGTCCTTCCCCTTTTCTTTTCGGCGTACGGTTACCGGCCCGGACAAATCCAGGGGGATTTTTTCAGCATAACGTCAGGGATCAAGCCCTCATACGCTTCGACAACTCCAGGACAAGTTCGCGAATATCCTTTTTCTTCAGAAGGGCCTCCGGCGATGCCATCCCATATCGAGAGGCCATCGCCCCGAGAACCTTATTCGCCTGATCGCTGACGACGGGATCGACGCCAAAGCGAAGCAGCTGAATTTTCCTGAACAGTTCGTCCTCATGTCCCGCCCTGGCCGTCAGCAGAGTCCGCTCGATCAGCTTTTCGACGTCAAACTGCACGACGCTGCGCAACACCACACGGTCCCCGCCGCCGTAACGCCCCAGCAGGATGTCGAACTGCTGCAGGGTCCATCCGTCGATGCTTCCCATATAGCCCGCCGCAATCCCCCCCACCATGAGGACAAAATGCCTTTGGTCCCAGTGAAGGCACTGCTTGATAAGGCCGAGAACGGCGCTCCTTTCTCGTTCCGTAATTTCGATATTCCGCGCAAAACCGTCTCGTTCATCGGAAACGATCTGGGCCAGAATCAAAAGAAGTATGGCCCCGCCCCGAATCATATTCTCAGGGAGCATGGCTTTTTCCGCCCGCTTGAGAATCTTCCGGAAGTGGAAACGAATTCGCTCGGTGAGCTCATCCGTAACGCTCCCCCAGCGGTAAGCCTGATGGAGGCAAAAGCCAATCAGCCCGCTTGCCCGGGTCGTCATTACCCGGATCAGCAGGTCCACGTCACCGGTTGTCTGGACGCTCAAGTGCGTTGCCACGTTGTGCGGCAATCTCGACAAGACCGCTCCACTGATAGAATGCCACTCTTCGGAAGAAAGGCCCGCCCAGTTCAGAAGATACCCCGTCACAGCCTCAGCCTCGAGGCATTCCGCGGGATCTGCCACGATTTCATAAATTTTCACACGATCAAAGACGAAAATGTCATTGATCAGGTTTGCAATATACGCATTGACCAGCTCATAGCGCGCATCATTGTCAAGGGTCAAGGACCAGACGTAAACGATCAGGCTTTTATTCACCTTGGTAAGGACCTTCAGAAGCATCTTGTAATCATTCCTGAAGACCTTGGGGGCGTTGATCAGGTCATACAGGAGCGTCCTCAGCAAAAGCCATTCGCTCACATCCGCGACACTTCTGCCGTTCAGCCGACCCGTGCGCAGCAGACAGGCCAGCTGCAGATGATCGATATTGTCGTTGCGCAGGACCTCGATCAGCTTGCCGTAATTGATGTTGCTCCTCATCAACGTGGTGTTGAGATTCTGGATCCCGCTTCGCAACTGCTCATAATAAGCGCCGGTTTTTGCCCCGTCGGGAGATTCGTTCAGAACTTTCAGCCGTTCTCCGAAGGTTTCCTGGGCGGAATAGTCCGTCAGGAGGATAAAATCATTGACGAGCTCCAGGCTTTTCCTGCCGGTCATGCACTCCAGCAGATGCCGGCTTGGCCCTTCTTCCGTGGGTCGAGGCAATCCGCAGAGGCTCCAGACGCTCTGCCGTTCGACAGACTCGTCAAAGCTGATGAAGCGCTTCCAGGTCTTCATCATGGCCAGAAGGACATTTTCCCTCCTGTCGCCCTCTCCCGCCGATTGAAGGATGGCGAGCATGACCGCATATCCAAGGCTTAGATAAAGCGCCGGTTTCCACTGGGTCTGATCGATGAGGGGAGAGACATTGATGACAATCTCCTTTCCCTGAAGCTCCAGCATCTCCGCACCGGGCGGACCGCCGGGGACGACCCGGTAACGTTGCGTCCACAGATAATCCACGTACCGGAAGGCGTAACTCTTCGCCACCTTGTGGATGAACCCTGCAACCTCTTCCAGCCATTCCGGGCTTACAAGCCCTGCCGCGGAGGCAGGGGAAACATCAATCTCCAATCGATGCTCGTCATTGGCGGCGGAAATCCTGTCGAACCATATGCCCGTAGGGTGGATGTGGTAAATGTTCGGCTTGTTGAAAATGTCCAGGGAGGCCAACAAAAGTTCCGGTTGATCCAGATACGCGTCGATGACAATGTCTCTCAATTCGCTCTTCGGCACCTTCCGATGCTGCATGGCCAGGGAGGAGTACCTGAAGACCGCCGAGGAAAAAAGTTCCAGGTTCTCGGAATGGGCAATGGGGAGCTTCTTGATCGAATAAAAGTAGGGGATAAAAAGATTCCAATGCGCCTCGACTTCAACCTTCTCGCCATCCTGCCTGAGCTTTAACAGGGCCGTCCGGCGGGCAATGATACGGACGGTCATATCCAGCGGCGCGCCTTCCGACCAGATCTGTGCAAGCAGATGCTTTAAACGCAGCTCTCCCAGCACCCTGACGGCCTCGGACAGGGTTGCATCCTTCCCGGGAAACGAAAACGGATCAGCCGTGCCGATCCGGGTAAAACTATTCTCGTTCCTGTTCCTGCGAAACGTAATATCCGGAAGGTCCACGCTGCTGGCCGTGGCGGGATACGTTGCATACATCGGAGATCCGGCATGCGCTGCAACCGCCTGCTGCTCAGAAGCAGCCTTGCTTTCCGGACGTCGGCCCTCTCTCATTCCTATTCCCCCTTTTCTCGCCTGTACCTTCGCACGGTTCGAAAGATCCGTCAAGATTTGAAAAAGGCTGATTTTATTCTTTTTCCGGCTGGCGAACCCCGGGCGTCAGGCCGATACCGCCAGCGGCCGGCATTTTGCCGATCCTGACCGCCTTCACCGGAGGCCGGGTCCGCAGCCGCCTCCGGACCGGCGCCGCTTCCGCCCCATGAGAATCATGAATTCGCACGATAAATTCTTCCGTATTTCTGTGGATTTTTTTTGGGAACATGCCCTAAAATGGCCTGTCTTCAATGTCACTCATGATGGAGAAGAGGGCCATGACTGTTCGATCCCCATGAACTTCAGGGCGACCAGGCAGGAAAGAGCAAAGCGGGCATGAGCCCTGCAGCAGGTGCTGCATCCAGAATTCGAAACCGAAGCCGACAAAATCCGCGCCTTGATCCGGGGCGGCCATTGGAAGACACTCTTTAAAGCTATGGGCATCGCAGCAGACATCGTCATTATCGTCATTGCCTCCCTGGCGGGAGGGCTGGTGGCGAAACTCTTCCGGCAGCCGCTGGTCCTGGGATACATCCTGGCCGGCATCTTTATCGGGCCGCACACCGGGGGCATCAATGTATCCAATCTCCAGGTCATCGAAAAGCTGGCGGAAATCGGCGTGGCCCTGCTGCTTTTCGCCCTGGGGCTGGAATTCTCCCTGCGGGAACTGCGGCCCGTCCGCAGAATCGCCCTTCTGGGAACCCCCATCCAGATCCTCCTGACGATCGGCTTCGGCTTCGCCATCGGCTCCTGGCAGGGGTGGGATTGGAAAACCTCCCTCTGGTTCGGGGCGCTGATCTCTCTGTCAAGCACGATGGTGATCCTCAAGACCCTCATGAGTCAGGGCTGGATGGGCACCCTTTCCAGCAGGGTCATGATCGGGATGCTCATTGTTCAGGATCTGGCCGTCGTTCCGATGATGATTGTTCTTCCGCAGTTGAGCCATCCCGAAACCGGCCTGCCGCTGCTGGCCCTGTCCATCCTGAAGGCGGCCTTATTCCTGCTGGGGATGATTTTTCTCGGCACACAGCTCATTCCCTGGATTCTCCGGCGCATTGCCGGATGGAAATCCCGGGAGCTGTTTCTCCTGTCCGTGATCGCCCTCGGCCTCGGCATCGGCTACGGGACCTACCTGTTCGGTCTGTCTTTCGCCTTCGGCGCCTTCATTGCGGGACTGGTTCTCAGCGAGTCGGACTATGGCCATCAGGCCCTGAGCGAAATCATACCTCTCCGGGATGTCTTCAGCCTGCTCTTTTTTGCTTCCGTCGGAATGCTGCTGGATCCGGCTTTTTTATGGTCCCACTTGAAAACCGTCCTGATCCTCGTGGTCCTTGTGACCGTGGGCAAGGGGCTCATCTTCGCAGGCCTGAGCCGGCTGTTTTCCTACCGCAACGTCATTCCCCTGGCCGTGGGCCTGGGGCTTTTCCAGGTGGGTGAATTCTCCTTCGTCCTGGCCCGGGTGGGCCTGAACACCTCTTCAATCAGCTCCGAACTCTATTCACTCGTGCTCACCCTTACCGTGGCCACCATGTTTCTGACTCCCTTTCTTTCCAATCTGACGTCGCCGATCTATTCCTTCTTTCGTTCGCGGACGATTCGGGAGCCTCTGCAGACCATCAACCTGCCGGAGTCCGGAATGTCGAATCACGTGGTGATTGCGGGAGGCGGACAGGTCGGCCTGAACATCGCCAGGATCCTGCACCGGTTCGGCGTCGAGTTCGTCGTCATCGAGATCGATTTTCACCGGTTCGAACAGCTGAAAGCCCTGAATTTCCCGGCCATCTTCGGAGACGCCGGCCAGGCCTCCGTCCTGGAAACACCGCAGATCCGCCGGGCAAAGCTGCTGCTCATCACCGTACCCTCCGCCGTTGTTTCTCAGGCCATTGCGGCCCAGGCCCACACCCTTCATCCCGAGCTGAAAATTTTCGCCAGGGCGATCAGCATTGAACACATGAAAGACCTTCATGCCCGGGGCGTTTACGAAGTGGTCCAGCCGGAATTTGAAGCCAGCCTGGAGTTTACGCGTCAGGCCCTGCTGCACTTTGAATTTCCACCGGATAAGGTGCAGTCCCTTCTGGATGCGATCCGCTATGAGCTTTACGCCCCCCTCTATGATTCCGACAGTTCCTACCGGACACTCTCGCAGTTGCAGAGCGCTTCCCGGCTGCTGGAACTCAACTGGCTGCTGCTGAAGGAAGGAAGCCCCCTCATCGGCCGCTCCATCGAAGAGTTGCGCATCCGCTCACTCACCGGCGCTTCCGTTGTCGCCGTGATCCGCAGTGAGGCCCTTTTCCCGAATCCCACCCCGGATTTCCAGTTCCAGGATGGAGATTTCATCGGCGTTCTGGGGGATTCCAAGCAGCTTCGCGCCTTCCAGGAATGGGATCAGGGCAGTCCAACCGGTGCAGAAACGATCTCTCCCTGAGCCGGATCGTTCCGAGCCGGCCGGACACGCCTCTCAAGGTGGCCGGAACCTCCCTGTGTACGCTTCCGGCAGGATTTTGGTTTCCAGGAGCGGGCGGCCCTATTCCGGCTCTTCCTCCTTCAAGCTCAGCAGGATCTCGCGGACCTCCGGGAGCGCCGTCCCGCTCACAAGCACTTGAACAATATCTCCCTCTTCGAGAACCGTTCCGCCGCCGGGCACAAAGAAGCTCCCGTTGCGGCTCACCAGGACAATGAGCGCATCGCGGGGAAGCCCCAACTCCACCAGCGGCCGACCCGCAACGGCGGCATGGAAGGGGATGACCAGTTCTTCGAGCCTGGTATCATCCCCCTCTACAGGCGCATACTCGATAGGATACCGCTGTTTCCGTTCAAACGGCGCCTGGAGCCCGAGCAGCCGGGAAACGGCGGGGATGGACCACCCCTGAAACAGGGCGGATGTGAGAACGATAAAAAAGACGACATGGAAGATGGACTCCGCTTCCGGGATACCCGCCAGCAGCGGGAAGGTGGCAAGAACGATCGGGACGGCCCCTCTCAAGCCGACCCAGGAGACCAGGATCTTCTCCCTCCATTGAAGCCGGGCGTAGAGCAGGGAGATCAGGACACCCACGGGACGGGCGACCAGCATGAGGAAAAACGAGCAGGCAAGGCCGACTCCGATCACAGGGATGATCCTGGAGGGGAAAACCAGCAATCCGAGGGTGAGAAACATGGTGATCTGACTGAGCCAGGCAAAACCGTCGAAGAAACGCAGCATGCTCTTCTTGTGGATGAATTCACTGTTTCCGGCAATCAACCCGGCGATGTAAACGGCAAGGAAGCCGCTGCCCCCGCAGGCCGCCGTCGAACCGTAAATGAATGACGCGGCTGCCATGGCGAAAACGGGATAGAACCCTTCATAAGCGGATTTCATGTGGTTGAACATCAGGACCATCAGTTTTCCCAATCCCAGGCCGAAAACGATCCCGAGACCCATCTGGACGGCAAAGAGAACGGCGATGGACCCCAGGGACGTACCAGGAATCGTCATGAGCTGAAGGATGCCCACGGTGAGAAAAACAGCCATGGGATCATTGCTGCCCGATTCGAGTTCCAGAAGAGGTTTGAGCTGCCCCCTCAGACTGATGCTCCTGGAACGGAGGACGGAAAAAACGGCGGCGGCATCGGTTGAAGAAACGATCGCTCCGAGAAGCAGTCCGCTGATCAGGGAAAGCTTGAGTACGTAAAATGCGAAGAGACCGACCAAAACCGCCGTAAGAAGAACGCCGAGAGTGGCGAGGCTTGTCGCCTGCCAGACGGTTGGCTTGACCTCCGGCCATCGGGTGTCGAGCCCCCCCGCAAAAAGGATAAAAATCAGGGCCATGACGCCGATTGCCTGAGCCAGTGCCGCATCGTCGAAATAGATCCCTCCGGGACCTTCCGAACCCGCCATCATGCCGATGCCCAAAAAGAGCAGCAGGACTGGCACACCCAGGTTTTCGGAAAGCCTGGCAACACCGATACTGAGAATGATCAGGAGCGAGCCGATCAGGATGACATATTCAATCGGTATCATGTTCTAACCGCCCCGCACTGCACCACACTGCTCCGCCCCATAGAACTTCCGCTCTCCTTCATCCCGGATCCGCCAACGCGATTTTGTGCACATCCCTTCCGGAATGCGGTACACGGAAGAATTCAACCCCTCCGGCACATGGCGCACCCTGTTTCTCTCTTTTATTTTCACCTTGAGATTGTATCCTTTTGAGTCTAATTTCATAGCATAGATGCGCAACAAATGCACACCCGCCTGCACCACTGTGTTGGGATGCGGCTTGCGTGCGTCAATCCTGGAAAGGCAGGCCCAATAGGAATGAAGAGGTTTGATCGGCCCGGCAGGGCCAGGTTCAGGAGATGTTCGGCGGCGCTTCTGGCTGTGATGCTTCTGCTCTTCCCCGCGCGGCTTCTGTCAGCCGATCCGGTCAGGGTTCTCGTCGTCGGGCTGGAGGGCGAGGCCCTGAAAAACGTTCAGGCCGCCCTGGCCATCCCCCCCGGCCTGGTGCGTGAAGGTAGGGTGGACCTGCTCTGGCTGGAGCGCTTCGCCGCCCAGGCGGAGGAGAATGCCCGCAGGGCCCTGGAGCCTTTCGGCTATTACAGGGCCCAGGTGAAGGTGGTGACTGAAACGCCGGAGGAAGGGAGCCATCTTCTGCGGGTGGAGATTTCCCCGGGAGATGCTGTTCGAGTCGACGAGGTGAAGGTGGCCATCCAGGGCTCCGGCTCACAGGAGGCCCCCCTGCAGGAGATGGCAGGCGCTTTCCCCCTTAGAAAAGGGGACGTTCTCCTGCATCAGCTTTATGAACGGTCCAAGGCGGCCCTTCAGGGGCGGGCCCAGGAGATGGGCTACCGGGATGCGCATTTTTCAGTCCACGAGATCCTCATTGACGAGTCCCTTTCCACCTCCCGCATCGGGCTCGTCCTGGAAACGGGAGACCGGCACCGCTTCGGAAAACTCACCATCAAGGGGGCTCCCGACTACCCGGAAACCTTTCTGCAGAGGTACGTAACCTTCAGAACGGGGGAGATCTTCTCTCCCGCCAGGCTCGTGGAGACCCAGCGCAACTACCTGGACTCCGAACGCTTCCGGGAGGTGCGGGTCATTCCGGGAGCAAGCGAATCCCCGGGAAACACCGTGCCTGTGACGGTCGAGCTTACCCAGGCGCCGTCCCAAAGCCTGAGGGCGGGGCTCGGTTATGGTACGGACACCGGCGCCCGCTTCACCGTCCGGTACCGCGACTTGAATCTTTTTTCCCGCGGACACGAGATATCGGAAAATCTCTTTATTTCCGAACGCCTTCAAGGGCTGGCCTCCACGTACATCATTCACGGCATCCCCGATGCCAAAAGCTTTTTCTCCGCGCAGATAAACCTCCAGCAGGAGGACATCGACGCTTACCGCAGCCGCCTGGTATCGTCGGAATTCTCCCTGAATCGAAGCTTCCGGGCCAAAATGCTCGGTGCGGCCTATCTCCGGCTTCTCTACGAAGACAGCACTCTCGGGGAGGGGAATTCACGATATTTCTCCGTTCTGCCGGGTCTGCGCCTGGCCGATGACCGTTATGACCATCCAACCCATCCCCGCAGTGGATTCCGCTACATGGTGGAGGTGCGGGGAACCCACGAAGCCCTGGGGTCGGAAATGGGCCTGTTCCAGGGAATCGCCGAGGGAAGCCGTTTGACGCCGCTGCCGTGGAGCCTGACACTCCATACCCGGGCAGCCGCAGCGCTCACGGTCCTGAGCGACCCCCTCAGCCAGCTCCCCCCGTCACTGCGCTTTTTTGCCGGCGGCGATCAGAGCGTCCGGGGGTATGCCTATAAATCCCTCGCTCCGCGGGACTCGGAGGGCGATCTGGCGGGAGGGAAGCACCTTCTGTCCGGAAGCGTTGAGCTTGAACGGGCCCTCTACAAGGACTGGAGCGTCTCTGTGTTTTACGATGCCGGGAACGCCTTCGACTCGTTCTCCTCCTTCCGGCTCCATCAGGGGGCTGGAGTCGGTGTCCACTACTACACTCCCGTCGGCGCCCTGAATTTCTCTATCGCCCGCCAGATCGGAAGGGATGATCCTTCATACCGCATCCATTTCACCGTGGGGTTCCAGCTATGAGGCGGCGGGGCTGTTTTCTGTCGCTGGGAATCCTGCTTTTCGTCCTTGGCATCGTGATGGGCGGGATGGCCTGGCTGGCCGGAACGACGGCGGGGGCCCGATGGCTGGTGAACACCCTCAGCCGCCTGGCGTCGGCCGAAATCAGCATCCGCTCCGTGGAGGGGCGGCTGTCCGACCGGCTGGATCTCTCTGGAATACGGATCGGATCGGCGCAGCAGACGGTGGAAATCGACCGGCTGGCCCTCGAATGGAATCCGCTCTATCTCTTGCTGGCGCACGTCGATATCGGCAGGATTGCCGCACGAGGCGTGAGAATCCGGGATGACGGGCCTCGAACCCCCCTTTCCCTGAAATGGCCGAAGCTGCCGGATGCGTTACATTTCGTCACGCTGGAGGTGTCGCGCCTGGGCCTGAACGGCCTCGAATACCGAAAGGGAAGCGATCCGCCCGTCATTGTTCATGAATTTTCCGGCACCGCACGATGGCAAAGCGGTCATCTCATCCTGGCGGGGGTTCGCGCCGCCATGCCGTCTCTGAAGGTGGAGGGAACGATCGACATGGGCATGAACCGCCCTTCCCTCGTGACCGACCTGACCCTCTATCCGGAGAAGTCTATCGGCGGCCTGGAGCGCTTCGTTCTGCATACCCGCCTTCAACCGGCCAGAGAGCCGGAACAGGCGGCGGGGGCATTCACCTTCGCCGGAGCAGGGGGAAATGACCAGGAGATGCCGGGCGTGGAGCTGTCAGGTGAAGCGGGCGTGGAGCAGAAGGCCCTCCGTTTCCGCAATCTCCGCCTCACCGGCGATGATCTGCACGGCACACTCACCGGTGGGGCCGCCATCGACTTCAGCTCCATCGACCCTTCGATGACGGTGGAGCTTCAGGCCGCCGGGGTCGATCTGGCCCGGCAGATCGGCACGGCGACAAACATGGAAGGAACGCTGAGCTTTGCCGGAACCACGGGAAATTACCGGGGCCGCTTTGCCATCGCCAACACCGGCCCCGGCTGGCACGCCCTTCGTTTCTCCGGCGCCTACGAGGGCCATGAAAAGGGCATGAAACTGACCTCCCTGGCGGGAACGATCCTGAAGGGAACCCTCGGGGGAGACCTGAAAATCGACTGGACCGGCGGTGTTCGCCTGGAAGGCGCCATCCGGGGAAGGAAGCTGGACCCCTCAGGCATCACCCCCGACTGGAAGGGACTCATCAATTTCGATCTGGCCGGCAGCCTGTTCAAGGCAGGGGATGCGCCCCTGCAGGGCGATCTCCAGGGGACCCTCCTCGAAAGCCGGCTTCACGGCCGGACGCTGACGGGAAATGTGCGCGGCGCCTTCGCCGGAGAGAGCATCCGGATAGAATTCCTGAACCTTCACGGCAGGGGCTTCTCTATCCATGCGGCGGGCGAACTGGACAAGCGGCTGGCCCTGGACGCAAGGATCAGCGATCTTTCCAGGCTCGTTCCCGGGGCATCCGGAACGTTGAATGCCGACGGCTGGATACGCAGGGATGAAGACCGGTTCAGCGGAGCCATCCGCGGACGCGCCCGGGCCCTGGCGTCGGACGGCCTCCGGATCGATTCGGCGGATCTGACCGCCCGAATCGGCCCGAAGCAGGACGATCCGCTGCACATGTCCGCGACACTGCACACGGTTGCCTACAACGGCCTGCGCGTCAATGCCGCCACCCTGGAAGCGCTGGGAACGGGCACGCGACACACGATCCAGGCCGCGCTGAGCGCTCCCGGCGCCGAGACGCTCCTACAACTTGCCGGCGGTTATGCCGACGGGCGGTGGCAGGGACACCTCCTCCGTTTTTCCGGCCGCGACGCTGTCGGTCCGTGGCACCTGTCCGCACCTGCAGCCCTTTCCCTGGGAAAGGAGCGGATGTCCCTGGGCCCCCTCGTCGTAACCGGGACACCCGGGGAGCGCATCGAAGCCGCCGCGGACCTCTTCCGCCCCGGCTTGCGCGGAAACGCCTCCCTGCGCATCAGTGGATTGAATCTCGCCCGCTTCGACCCCTGGCTGACGGCGGCTCAGGTGAGGGGTGTGGCAAACGGGGAGTTTCGCCTTGACCTGGCGAGCAGGGACCATTTTTCCCTGAAGGCCAGGACCGACCTCAGGGGCACCATCGGAGCTGAAGGCAGGCACATCACCGTGCGGCGGCTGGATGCGGCCCTCCTGGGTAGCGAAAAAGGGCTCAGCGGCACGCTGGAAATCGGGCTGCAAAAGGACGGCATGCTCCACGGCACATTTTACTGCGCCTTTCCAGTCCGCTCTTTCGTGCCGGACCGGGGAGAGTTCAAGGCCAGATGGTCTCACGTCGACCTTGCCCTCCTCCGCCCCTGGCTTCCCAGTGAACCCGGCGTCGAGATCCGCGGGCTCCTGGGGGGCGGCCTCACCGGTGTGATCCGCCCTGCAAAGCGCTTTGAGCTCGCCGGATCGGCTTTCCTCGCCCAGGGGGCAATCCGCCAGCGCAGAGGGAATCTGGACATCACGGCACACATCGACAAGGCGGAGGCCACCTGGGCCTGGCGCGAAGAGTCGCTGAGCGGAACGGCAACCCTGGCCCTCGCTGATTACGGGAAGGTGCAGGGCCGATATCGGCTGCCGATCCCCGCACGCTTTCCCGCAACCGCCAACCCGCAGGGAAGAATCGAAGGGCTCCTGACCGCCCAAATCCGGGAGAGGGGGCTTCTCGCCATCCTGTTCCCCGGAGCCGTGCAGGAAAGCCAGGGGAACCTCGAGTTGGACCTGGCGGTCGGCGGACAATGGAAGGAACCGCAGTTGGAGGGAAAGATCCGTCTGGCCAATGCGGGGGCTTACATCCCCTCGGCGGGCATCCGTCTGAAGGATGTCCAGATGTCCGGACGCCTCGAAAAGGACGCACTGCACGTTGATTCTTTCCGCGCCGTCTCCGGCCCCGGCCATGTCGGGGGAACGGCCCTTCTCCGGTTGAAGGAATGGAAGGTGTCGGGCTACCGGATCACGATGGCGGGCGAGCGGTTTCGCACGGTCTATTTCCCGGAACTTCAGCTGTACGCATCACCTCGGCTCACCGTCGAGGGAACGCCGGATAAGCTGGCCGTTCGCGGCGAGGTGCATCTTCCGGAGCTCCACATAGCCGGATCACCTGTTCAAGGGGTCATCCGGCCGAGTCCGGATGTGAAGATCGAAGGCCGCCCCCCCATCGAATCGAAGGCCTTTCCCCTGGATGTGGACCTGCAGATCCTTCTGACAGTAGGCGATCGGGCCTTTGTGAAACTGGCGGGAATTGATGCCCAGCTGGGGGGGGCGCTGCAGCTCAGGGCTCTGCGCCATATCGAACGGATCACAAGCACCGGAGAGATCCGGATCGTCAAGGGACGCTACCAGGCCTATGGTGTAACGCTGGAGATCGTTCGGGGAAGGTTCTTTTACGCCGGCGGCGCCATCGACAGGCCGTCCCTCGATGTCCTGGCCCTCCGCACCGCCGGATCCGTCCGGGCTGGCGTCCTGGTGACGGGAACCGCTCAGTCGCCGGTGGTCAGCCTATACTCGGAACCCTCCATGGAGGATGTGGATATCCTCAGTTATATCGTCCTCGGACGCCCCCTCGGCAGATCGGGGGAACAGGTTGACCTCCTCACCATGGCGGCGGAAAGCCTCCTGTCAGCCGGCCAGTCAGTCGTCCTGCAAGACAAGCTCGCCACCCGGCTTGGTCTCAGTTCTCTGGAGATTTCTACCCGCGGCGAAAGCACCCCGGGCTGGGATGCCTATACGGCTCGCCCCCTTGCCTCGCCGGGCTCCGCCGCGGCGGCCTCGGAGAACAATCTCTCCCGGGCCATGGCCACCGTGGGAAAATATTTGACCCCGAAGCTCTATATCAGCTATGGTCGGTCCCTCTTTACCGGCAGCAACCGGTTCCTCCTTCGGTACGACCTTCACAGGAACTGGCAGGTTGAAACCCAGACGGGAACGGAAAGTGGAGTGGACCTCTACTACAAAATTGAATTTCGATAGCTCCGGCAGGCCTCCGCTCGCGACCCACGATGAGGGAGCGGCAAAAAACCGGCGTACACGCATCGATACAGGAAGCGGCCCGTCATGCCGGCCCGGAGAACCCGGCTTTTTTATTGTCCTTCCATGAATTCATTGACATAAAGGATTAATTTCCCTATTTATTTCTTCAGAAGGGCGGAATTTCATCAAGGCGGCGCCGATCATGGAGGACGGAGACGATGATTGTCAAATTATCTCTCGGCGAGTTGGAGAGGGCAAGGCTGGTCCTACGGGGAGGGTCGGTCCTCGACTGGCATCGACTGGACGTGGGATCGCTCGATGAGTGCCTTGCCATCCTCCGCGCAAACGGATTCGATCTGGAAGACGAGGGGGACCGGTCATATCTGAAGAACATGCGCTTGTCCGCCATCGACTATCTCACGCGGAATTTCGGCTTCTCTTTCCTGCCGGAGATCTTCAACGCCCCATCCGCAGGCGATCTCATGCTCCTTGCGGCAGGGAAGGATTCGCTGCGGAGGCGTCAGGCCTGCGTGGTGCTGAAGGTCATGCATGTCCTCCATCACGCGGAAGCGATGGAGCTCAAGTCCCGGCTGAACATCGCCGAGCATGAACTCTACCACATCGTCGAGGATAAGGCGGTGCGAGTCATTGAGGCGATGAAAGAGCGGGGGTATCCCATTGTTGATTTTCAGTGCAGCCGCAAAACCCGCGACTCCATCATCACCAAGCTGCTGCACAAGAAGCAGGGGAACAGAGCCCTCCTGTACGACATGATCCGATTCCGCATCGTTACGGCAACCGCTGAGGAGATCGTACCCGCCATCGCCTACCTGAGCATTCACCTTTTCCCCTTCCATTACACCGTGCCGGGAGAGAGCCGCAATTCGATCTTTGATTTCCGGGATTTCATCCGCAGGCATCCCCGCATATCCAGGATGATTCCGGAATTCCAGGTGGACTTGATGTATGAGAACGAAATGCGCGGGCCATCCAATCCGGAAACAAACGACACCTTCAGAACGGCCAGCTTCGTCGTCGACATCCCCATTCGCCTGGATGACCGGCAGCTCGAACTCTGGGCTCCCGGAGCGAGGCTTTCATCGCGGGTCGTTCACGTTCTTGCCGAATTCCAGATCGTCGACGAGGCGTCCCATGCCGGGAACGAACAGGGCGAAGCCAGCCATGTCCGGTACAAGGACAGAAGATTATCCAGGGTGAAGGAGCGCCTGCTCCGGGGAAGGATGGTCTGGAACGACAAAGCCGGCGAATGAAGCACAGCTTCCCGCACCGGAGCCCTATCCTTCCGCCGGCTTGATCCAGAAATTCCAGATCCCCTGCAGCCAGGCATAAGTATACCAGACGGATACCGCAAAGATGCCCCACTGTTCGTGCTGCCACGAGGACCAGAACCAGAAGGGCTGCCCCATCAAGCCGACAACAAACCCCCAGCGCCGCCAATGCTCCCTGCGTCCCACCAGCCAGATGGACGTGCAGCTCAGCACGATGATTCCCCATTGATTGATATCGGCCAGTTCCATGGCATGACCTTCCTTTACGGAAACATTAGAAAAGCATCTCACATCCTGAACGCGGATCCCGGGCAGTCCGATCCCTTGGCCGGCACAGGGTCCGATCATGTTCGCCGGCGGAGAAATGCGGCGGCGTTTCTGCTGCAAACGGCTCTGTTCCCCGTTGAGCCGTCATCCCGCCATTACAGGGAATTGTCGAGTCTGACCGCCTCCGTCAACCGCTCGGAAAAATCCGGTATGGCCGCCCTGACGCGGACCCAGGCGGGAAGCATGGGAATTCCCACGGGATTACGGATAAATTCCTCCGTCGCCGTTTGAAGGGATTTCACAAACGCCTCTGCCGCCTCAATTTCGCTGTGCCGGTCATAACTCAGTCCGTTGATCATGGACAGGGCATGATATTTTTCGATCACGAGGCGGGATTCCTCGATATAGGCCGTGAAGAGCGTCCGGAAGAAAGACGAACTCATAACGATGCCGTCCTGGCTCAAAATCCGGAACAGGGCCTCGGCAATGTCGGTGGCCATGCGGATCAATCCGGCATCCGGGTTTGTTTTGTCCAGGACCTGATGCTTGTGCTCGTAAGATTCAGTAATTTCCACCTGGCAGATGCGGTTGAGGGAAGCGCGCTGGTAGACTTCGCTCAGAAGAGAGACTTCGAGCCCCCAGGTGGGCGAGATCCGGATGCTTCGCGCCAGGGTGCTGATCAGGGCGAATTCCCCCGAAAGGGGATAACGGAAGTTTCCCAGATAGTCCAGAAATGGGTTGTAGTTCAGGATCCGCTTCATTGCCCGGATCAGGGGGATATAGAAGAGCCGGGTGGCCCGCCCGTAGAGCCGCTCCCCTGCCCGAGCGTAATACCCCTTGCTGAATTCGAAATCAATGGCCGGATGAACCACCGGATAGACCAGCCTGGACAGAAAGTCCCTGGTGTAATTCAGAATGTCCGAGTCGTGCAGGGCGATGGCGTACACGTCTTCATCCTCCAGGACATAACCCAGGGTCATCCAGACGGACCGACCTTTTCCGGGCCGCTGGATGTTGAAATCGTTTGCCGCCAGGTCCCGATACAATTCCTGCATCCGGGGGCCGTCGTGCCAGACCACAACCACCTCCGTGGGAATCTCGCCCATCAGCTTCCTTGCCTTCTGGAACTGGCGTTCGTCCGCCCGGTCCAGCGACAGAACGATCCGCTTGAGATACCGCACCTTTTTCAGCTCCTCGATAATGACCGGCATGGAAGGCGTTTCAAACTCGGAAAAGAGAGCCGGAAGCAGAAGAACCGTATCGCGCTTTCTGGTGATCGCCACAAGCTCCTCGTCGATTTCTCCGGAAGGCCTCTCCTTCAGCCTCTGTAACGTGGTAATCATCCCGTGTTGATAAAAATCAGCCATTTCATCTTCCTCCTTTCCGTCTCCAGATTTTGATCATGTAATCCTTCTGGCGTTCGAAGGCTTCGGCCTGGGCCTCAAAATGCGCCTCCGCCTCGGTCGGGCTTTTGTCCCGCACCTCGTTGACCAGGGAGGCCACTCGCCCGTAATAGAGGGGCACCATGGTGTCCAGCACCTTGAAGCGCTGGCGCGGCGTGGCCCGGAACGCCCCCGCATAGCAGTAGACGATGCGGACCCACGTTTCGATGGGGAGGTAAAACTGGTCCCCCTGGTCAACCTCGGCCAGTTTAGAAATGGCTGTAAAATCCTCCTCATCGATGATGTTCTGCCACACCGTCCCGAAATTGTTCAACCCCACCTTGAAGTATTCGAGAAGAACTTCCTGGTTGATCTCAAAAGCCGGCGGCTCCTGACCGACGAACTCGCCGAGGGAAGGAACTTCCCGGGACCGGCGGACTTTCAGCCAGAAATCCTCGTAGCGCTCCATGAGCTGAAACGTGGTTCCCACCACCTGGCGGAACATGGGCCCCAGGTCCGCAGAGGGATCCTTCTGCCCGTGCACCTTCGCGCCAAGCTTTGCCTGGCAGATCCGAAAGCCGCCGACAATGGCCGACGTGGTCATCCAGATGTCAACCCCGAATTTGGCCACGTCCGTCTCCCAGACGTCCTGATCCAAATAAAACTTGATCAGGGCCGGAGACAGTCCGAAGTCGCCGCCTATGGGCTGCCGGATTGTTTTTCCGTAAAGGGCCCTCGTCAGGTTGTAGGCAATCGTGTTGGTGATGGTCCCATCCAGTTTATAGCGCTTGTAGTCGGGAGCGACGTAATCATATCCCTCGATCACCGGATCCAGGATGTTCCGTACCCATTCAGGGGTAATGGAAAGCAGATCGGAATCGAACACCGCAATCGCCCTGGCCCTGAGAAAAGCGGCGACCTCAAAAACGGCCCGCAGGCCGGAGCCCTTCCCGTGGCTTCCCCGGTAAACGGTGACAATGCTCTCGATGTTGTAGGATTTCGGATCGATCGCCCGGGCAAGTTCCCGCGTATCGTCCGTGGACCCCCCATCGGAAATCATGATAAGGGCCTTTCGGTCCTTGTAATAATGATCCAGGCCCTGGATGATGACTTGAACAACATGGGAAATGGTGTCGCCGCTGTCATAGGATGGAATGCCGATGACGATGTCGGCGGTCCCGAGCTGCTCGATCTTCGTCCTCACATGAGGCCTCAACGCCGAGGAAAACCGTATTGCCGTGGTCATGATTCGTTACCTCCAACCAGTAAAATCGAGATGTCCATGACATTCGTCCCTGTCGGACCGGTGACGATCACCCCCCCCGTCCGTTCCAGGAAGGAAGAGGAGTCATTCCGATCCAGAAAGTCATCAAGAGAAAGGTTCATTTCCCGGGCGCGCGTCCAGACGGAGGCGTCGACCAGCGCCCCCGCAGCCTCCGAACTTCCGTCGATGCCGTCCGTCCCGGCGCATAACAGAAGCAGTCCGCCTTGATCCCGAATTTCCCGAAGAGCCGCCAGGCAGAGCTCCTGGTTCCGGCCCCCCTTTCCGTTACCCCGAAGGGTCACCGTCGTCTCTCCGCCAAAGAGAAGGCAGAGGGGCGGCTGCTCAGGCATGCGGCTCGCCAGAAATTTCCTGCCCATGGCGACAATGGACTTTGCCGCCTCCCGCGCCTCTCCTTTCAGGCGGTCCGTCACAAGATGGGCCTCGAGCCCCAGGGACAGCGCTTTTTCCTTCGCCCTTCGCAGGGCTTTTCGATTGCTGCCCACCACAACGTGATCGATGCCGGGGTTGGCCGCCTTGGGCGTTTCTTCCATCTTCCCGGCGGGACCTTGCTCCATCAGGACCCGAAGGGCAGCGGGCGCCTTTTCCCAAAGGCCGTACCGGGCCAGGATGTCGCGGACATCCTCGATGGTGGAGCGGTCCTTATACAGCGGGGCGGATCCGATGGTCTCCAGGTCGTCGCCGATGACATCGGAAAGCACCAGAACGACCCCCCGCGCCTTCGTCATCGCTCCCAACCGGCCGCCCTTTACCAGGGAAAGATGCTTTCTTACCGCGTTCATTTCGTCGATCGGCACGCCTGCCGCAAGAAGCATCCGCGACATTTCCTGGAGATCCTGAAGGGTCAGCGGAGAAATCGGCTTCTCAATCAGGGCGGAACTTCCGCCGGACAGAAGGTAGATAAAAAAGTCCCCCTCCGGGAGCCCGGAAAGCGCGCTCATCAGTCTTTCCGCCGCATGTACGCTTCGGGCATCGGGAACGGGGTGAGCGCCCACGACCACGTCAATGCGGTCCAGTTCCGCTTCGTAACTGGACACCACCAGCCCGCCGGCGACCCGGTCTCCAAGAATTTCCGTCACCGCTTTTGCCATGCCGGCGGAAGCCTTGCCGCTGCCGAAGACGAAGAGCTTCCGCCCGGGCTCCTGACCATATCGCCGATCCCCGACAATCAGCTCGTTTCCCTCGATCTTCAGGGCTTCACGGATCATGGCCTCCGGCAGCACCGCGCGGAGGGCCTCGAAAAAGATCTCATGGGCTGTCTGCTTCAAGTTCATCCAATATCCTCCCCAGGGCCTCGTTCCAACCCCGGCTTCCCGGGTCCGGGGCCTTCACCAGCCCCGGCAGCGAAGCCTCCAGCCAGCCGCGCTCCGGGTGGGGGATAAGAACGGGAACGTCCACTTCCTGCAGCATCGGCAGGTCGTTTTCACTGTCGCCGATGCCGACGGCCACGTGCTCCATCCCGAAGATCCCCCGATAGAGGGACCTCACGCCGCGCACGGCGGCCCCCTTGTCCTGCCGGTCGCCGATGAGATGGTAAAACCTTCCGCCGCGGACGATCTTCATTCCTTCCCTCGCCGCCAGGCGCTCCAACTCCGGAAGATCCGGGACGGATTTCAGGAGAAAGGGCTCCGAAAACTCCCGGGCCTTCGCCCTTTCCGCCTCTTCAACGGCAAGCCCGGAAAGTACGGCCACCTCCTGGGAAGAAAGGTCGCCGTATCCGGTAATTTTGAAGCGGCTCTTCATCGCCGCAAATACGCCGCGGATCCTTCCATACGGCAACCCCAGCGCGAGGACGAAGAAATTCCCCTGCTCCCGGAATTCCTCGGGCAGGGAGACGCTGCGGTATCCCCTCGGAACAAAAATTCCCCCGCCGTTCTCCACGATAAAGGGCTCCCGGAATCCCAGCCGGTTCTGGAGAGGCTCCACCTCCCGGCGCGTCTTGCTGGTTACGAAAACCAGGGGGATCTTCGCCCCCCGGAGCCGATCCAGGGTCGGCCGGGCTTCTTCAAAGGAGTAATCGTCATGATTCAGAAGGCTCCCGTCCAGATCCGTAAAGACCAGGATGTTCATTTCCGCCTACCCCCTTTCCGGCAGAGTGGAAACCAGTATTTTGATCGAAGGCCTTCCGGCCGCCCTTGCGGCAAGGGTTTTTCTGATCTGCAGAGGGGCGATCCGGCATTCCGCGCTGAGAAAGGAAGCGAGGGACTCCGCCCGCTCATTGGCCAGGCGGATTCTTTCCCGGTAGGGCAGGTTCGCTTCCGCAACGGCCTCCAGGGAAATGAGAATGCGGTCGTTTCTCGCATAGGCATCCCGAAGGGGCTCCAGCTCCTTTTTCATCGCCTCCGTCAGCGCTGTGGATCCCGGATTAAAAAACAGCACGGGGACAAAGGGCACCGTCTCCACTCGGAGGCGAACCGGCATATTCAAGGAGGCGCTGAAAAATTTCTCCAGCCACGTCAGTTCCTCAACCGACAGGGGG
>ENA-UOUL01002090-UOUL01002090.1-bioreactor-metagenome-genome-assembly--contig:-NODE-2090-length-24695-cov-4.784507_pt1 | contig 24695 bp, 19 predicted proteins | sample MGYA00249838_ERZ747220 | MGnify/ENA primary metagenome ERZ747220 (study PRJEB28778, sample SAMN05720191) | bioreactor metagenome | isolation source: Anaerobic biogas reactor | place: USA:Washington...
GAACGGGATTAAGACCTTTCTGCTGCGTAAAGCAGCTCCTACACCGGTGACTGCTTTTGCGGTGAGGCTAAAACAAGCCGGCGGTGCTATTATGATTACGGCTAGTCACAATCCGCCGGAGTATAACGGGATTAAGTTTATTCCTGAGTATGCCGGACCGGCTTTGCCTGATGTAACTGATGCCATAGAAAATGAGATTAACCGGGTTATTAACGAGGGCAAAGTTTATGAGCTTAATCTATCTGAGGCGGCTCAATTAGGTCTTTTTGAGGAATGGGAAATAGATCGCGAGTATAGTAATCATTTATTGGAAGTTGTACGGGGCGAGTTTATAAACGCAAAACCTTTAAAGGTGGTAATAAACCCCATGTTTGGTGCTGGGATTGGTTATCTTGATCAGTTACTGGGTGATTTGGGCTGTGAGATAAGGACTATTAACAACTATCGCGATGCTTTATTTGGAGGCGTTCTGCCTGAGCCTACCGAAAATAATCTATCGGATCTTAGAAGGGCGGTTCTAGCCTATGAAGCCGATCTTGGCCTGGCCCTGGACGGAGATGCCGACCGCTTTGGAATTATAGATAGAAACGGAGAATTCGTAAGCGCCAACCGGTTTATGAGTATTTTGCTAGATCATCTACTGAGAACTCGTATTTTTCGAGGACCAGTATGCCGAAGCCTGGCTACTACACATATGCTAGACCGGATTGCCCGTAAAAATGGCCTTGGTGTCATTGAAACCCCGGTAGGTTTCAAGTATGTCGGCCAGGCCCTGCGGGATAAGGCTTGTATGCTGGGCGGGGAAGAGAGCGGAGGGCTCAGTATATTTGGCCATATTCCGGAAAAGGATGGGATTTTGGCTTGTTTACTGGCAGTTGAAATGGTAGCCTATTCCGGGGAAAGTCTGGAAAAATTATGCAATAAACTGATAAAGGAATACGGGCAGGTAGTTAGCCGCCGAGTGGATATAGAAGTAAGCAGAGCAGACAAGGAATCTATACTGGATAAGATATCCCATTATAACCCCAAAGCGGTGGCCGGGCTGAAGGTGGAAACAATGAGCCGGGTGGAGGGTAGCAAGATGGTGCTGGAGGATGGCTCCTGGGTACTGGTTCGTCCTTCGGGAACCGAACCCCTTTTCCGGGTATATGTCGAAGCCAATGATAAGGGTATGATGGAGGCCATTTATCAAGAAGTTTGTAGAAATATAGGGTTAGGATAGTACAGAAATAGAATGGAAGCACGGGGAAGGATTGGGGTATGGGAAGAGATAATCAATACATAAATGATGAGGAACAACCGGAACAGCTGACTCGGCTGGACCATGTTTTAAATCAGGTGTTGGAGACCCTGGAAAATGGACGAAACAACATATTTGATATCGCCCAGGATTGTCATGAAATTGAAGTCAACCTGCAGACTGAAATGGAAGAAATTAGCCTGCAAACCCGGCAGGTTATCCTGGAAGTGGATCATTTCGAAAAAATGGAACGCTACGCCCGGTTGCGGCTTATGGATGTAAGCCGCGATTTTCGTTCCTATTCCCAGGAGCATATCCAGGAAGCATATGAACAAGCCCGGGAGATGCAGCTTAAACTAATTGACCTGCGCCAACAAGAGGTGTACCTACGTCGCCGCCGGGACGAATTAACCCGACAAATTAAAAAGTTTAAAGATATAGGCCATAAGGCGGATGATTTTTTACAGACTACTGGAATAGCACTAAAGATTTTACGTGGAAATGTCGAAAGAATAAATGATACCATTGAGGAATCACATCGCCAACAGCAAATGGTTACCTGGATAATCGAGTCCCAGGAAGCTGAGCGCCGAAAAATTGCTCGTGAATTGCATGATGGACCAGCCCAGAGCATGGCCAGTATATTGATCCGATTGGATTTAATGAAAAGGTTATGGAATCAGGATATTAAGGGTATCTATGAAGAAATAGATAATGTCAGTGACATGGGCAAGGAGACCCTGGCAGATATTCGCCGCATCATGTTTGATCTTAAACCTTCCCTGTTACGTGAAAATAGTTTTAGTGCGACTTTAAAAGACTATTTTAATGATTATGAGGCTAAATATAATTTCACCATAGAATTCCTGCAAATGGGTCAGGAGAAACAATACGATCTTTCACTGGAAACAGCACTATTTAGGCTAGTTCAAGAGTCCATAACTAACATTCGTAAACATTCTGGAGTTAAGAAGGCTAATGTTAAATTTGAGGATAATGGTAGCGTTCTGACTATGATTATTAAAGATGAAGGATGCGGCTTTGAACCTGGTAAGAGTAGCGATAAAGAGAGCTATGGCATTTTGGGAATGAAGGAGCGAGTAAGTCTTTTTGGAGGGAAACTGGATATTACTTCGATACCCGGGGCAGGTACCCAGGTTATTATTAAAGTACCACTGGAGGGGGTAACCAAAATTGGATAAGATTCGAGTCTTGATAGCGGATGACCATGCCCTGGTTCGGGAAGGACTTAGAAAATTATTAGGGTTGAGTGATAATATTGAGATTGTTAGCGAAGTGGGAGATGGACAGGGAGCCATTAATATTGCTCGTAAAGATAAGCCGGATGTTATCCTAATGGACGTAAATATGCCTGGAACCAATGGAATTATTGCTACCCGGGTAATAAAGAGGGAGATGCCTTCTATCCACGTAATTGCTCTGACTATTTACGAGGATGAAGAAGTAGTGGATATGGTCAGAGCTGGAGTATCAGCCTATGTCTTAAAAGATGTAGCCGGCAGCGAACTGATTGATACTATAAACCGTGTGATGCAAGGTGAGGTGGTTATTCATCCCCGAGTAGCGAACCGCCTGGTACGTGAATTGTCCCGTAATGAGAATAAAAAGAACGATATACGATTGACCAAAAGGGAAAGTGATGTGTTATTGCTATTAGTTAAGGGACATAGTAATAAAGAGATGGCCGAGGCTATGTTTATAAGTGAAAAAACCGTTAAAAATCATCTGACCAGTATTTTCCGTAAACTGGGCGTAAAAGACCGCACTCAGGCAGCCGTCTATGCCTTAAAGAATAACATCGTTAGCGAAGAGCTATAATTACTGCAGTCATCAATTAACCTCCTGTTAGCATATTATATACCAGGTGGCTAGAAGGAGGTTTTTTTGTGCTCATTTTACTAAAAACCTTATGCTTTGCATTGTGGATGCTAATAATGCTGGCACTAATTGTTGGCAGCAGAGGCACAACAACCTCGACCTACCGAATTTATTTAGAAGATCAAGAAGAGAAAAAAATATCTATAAAAAGGGCATGGGGCAAAAAGTAGATAAACAGGTAATTTTTATATGAAGTTACGAAATATTATGTTATATTAATAATTGATTAGATAAAATGTAAGTTAATAACATATTAATACTAATCATGTTTAACTAGAGCAGACTCTAACAGATTTGGTCAAAAATAAGCGAAGTCGTATGGATGGAATATGGAAGCGTTCATACGATTATTTTTATAAAAATTGCTTTAAAACCGAGGTGTAAATATGCAGAATCTCCTGATGGATATAATTTTTCCTCAGCAAGCTTGTTGCATCTGTAGGGAACCTGGAATATTTCGAACCAAAAAGCCCTGGTGTGATAAATGTGAAGAGAGAATGGCCTTAATGCAGGAATGCTTACCGATGTGCGATAAATGCGGCAAATACTTGAAGACGGGTGAGGGAATGTGTACCGAATGTCAAAAGACTCCGCCATTATTTGATATTGCCCGCGCAGTGGGACCTTATGATGAAAATTACCGTATCGCAATAAAGGTATTGAAGTTTATGGGGCGACGCCATTTAGCGGTAAGAATGGGGCGTATGATGGCTCAGGTAGTATCTGAAGAACCGCGTTTTTGGCCAATTGATTTGATTATACCGGTGCCGGCATCTGTCGGGCATTTAAAGCAGAGGGGCTTTAATCAGACCGAAGAGTTGGGCCGTCAAATATGCCGGGCGATTCATGTTAAAATGGATCCCAGTATACTCAAGAGGGTAAAAGAAACTCCTTCTCAGCGTGAATTGAGCCGTGAGGAAAGAGAGAAAAACCTTCTTTGTGCCTTCAGAGTGGAGGAAAACAAAAAGATTTATCGAAAGAATTTATTATTGGTAGATGATGTATATACTACCGGTTCCACCAGTAAGGAATGTACCCGTACCCTGTTGGATGCTGGGGCCGGTAGGGTTTGTGTTATCACCTGGGCTACCGGTGTAGGTTTTTAGAAAGGTTAATGTCTGTTTTAAAAACCGAGATTGGGTTTAAGCAGGGAGGTTGATTGTGTGGCACCTGATCTTAGGAATTGTTCGATCTGTGGAAGAGTGTATGCTTACCAGGGTAGAAATATGTGCAACAAATGTTTAGAAAAAGAAGATGACGATTATGCTATAGTACGTCGCTATGTTCGCGAGCACCCTGGTGCCAGTGTTGCAGAAGTAGCCGAGGCTACTGAAATAGATGAAGACAAGATCCTTCAATTTTTACGTGATGGTAGGCTAATTACCAGAGGGATGAGTTATACTACCATGTGTGAACGTTGTGGTAAAACTATTTCCAGTGGCAAATACTGTGATAGCTGTTTACAACAACTAGGAGCAGAATTTAAAAACATTATCCCTCCTACCCGCAAACCCCCGGAATCAGAAACGAAACCACGGGATAGAGGAAAAGACCGAATGCATATTGTTGGAGAAGAATAGAGATAGATTTGCTTCTAGATTGCCAAGCAAACAACAATGAATAAAAAAGTAAGGCGAAGAAAAGCCGAGTATTTTTAACATAATTAACTATCAGGGGCATTAAGCCCCTTCGTTTTTTCTGCGAAAATAGACCATAGAAAGGATAGTAAGGTGGGTAGTCTATGATGATTTCCAAAATCCAGGTACAAAATTTGCTGAAAATATACGGCAAAGATAATACCAATAAAGTAGAGAAAAAGCAATTTAATAAAATTCCGGGTAAAAACGATGAACTGGCCATTTCCAGCGAAAGCCGCATTAAACACCGGGCCATGCAGGCTATTAAACAATCGGAAGATGTCCGGTTGGATAAAGTTAACCATCTGCAGGAGCAGATTTCCAGCGGCACTTATACTGTGAATGATGATGAGGTAGCAGAAAAGATGATAGCCCGGGTAATAGTTGATCGGTTGGTATAGAAAGCGGTGATATTGTGGAATCCCTGCTAACAAACTTTACCCGGTCTGTTTTTGCATTAAATGCAATACTGGATGACCTGGCTGTACTGGGCCAGGAAAAACAGCGGTTAATAATTTTGGGTAAGGTTAAGGAACTGGATACTTTGATTCGTAAAGAGGGCATCGTTATATCCAATCTGGAGAAAACCGAAGGTGCCCGTTTTAAATTACAAGAACAAATTGGACAGAGCTGGGGTATTAGCAGTCAGGAGCTTTCCGCCCGGGAGATTTTAAAAAGGGTGGAAGAGACTTATCCCTCTTGCTATCACGACCTGGAAGAGGCCATCAACCGCCTGGATTACAACCTCACCCGATTGGGCGCTATAAATGTCCATAATAACGAATTAATTGAACAATCGCTTGATTATATAAAAGTAATCGAAACTACTCTTAACGGTGATATAGCCGGCACCTACTCCAGCAATGGCAACCAGAACACTGAAGGCAACTATGCGTTGAAGAACCTGCTCGATAAGAAAATCTAAAAATATCGCGGTTTCCGCGTTAAAAAGGGGTAACTACGATGTCCAATTTCTTTAGTTTAGAAATCGGCAAACGCTCGGTCTTAATGCATCAGACGGCATTAAGCATTACCGGCCATAATATTGCTAATGCCAACACCCCGGGTTATACCCGGCAGGCGCCTGATATTGTCACCACCAGTCCGTGGCATGCACCGGCCATGACCCAGAGCGGTAAAGCTGGGCAATTGGGGACCGGGGTGGATATTGCCTCTATAAACCGGATAAGAGACGAATTCATTGACAATCAAATTCGCCATGAAAATAGAGCTGATGGCTATTGGTCAGCCATGCAGGATACCCTGGCTAAGATAGAGGTTATCCTGAATGAACCATCTGAAGATGGCCTACGGGGAGTTATGGATATGTTTTGGAAATCCTGGCAGGATCTGTCCATAACCCCGGAGAGTGAAGCGGTACGAGCAGTGGTGGTTCAGCGGGGCATGTCGCTGGCCGAGGCCTTTACTCATACTTACCGCCAGCTGGTCGAACTAAGGGAGGATGTAAACGCTCAGGTTCATGTTAAGGTAGACGAAGTAAATTCCATTGCTATGCAGATAGCTGACCTTAACCAGCAGATACTTGCTATTAGCATAGCCGGCAAGCAGCCCAACGATCTGCTCGATAAACGTGATTTGCTTATTGACCAGCTAAGTAAGATAGCGGATGTACGTGTATATAATGACCGTAATGACATGATTACCCTGCAATTAGGGGATCGGATACTGGTAGATGGGGTAAATCACAATAACCTTTCCACCCGGATGGATCAAGAAGGTATGTATATGGTAGTTTGGCAGGATACTGGAACCAGGGTAAATGTCGCCAATGGTGAACTACGGGGATTACTCGATGCCCGGGGCAAAACCCTTTTGGAAGCGGAAGCCCAGCCCTCCATTTACAAAGAAACCATTCCCAATATGATTGATAAATTAAATGCTCTGGCCAAGACCATAATAGTAAAAGTCAATGATGTTCATCGGGGTGGGTATAGTCTTAATAATAAAACTGACCAGTCCGGCACTCCTTATATAGATATGCGCTACCCGGATGGTAGTAACTTTTTTGATTTGCCCTCTGATCCGGACAGTTATGACAACTGGGCAAAGTTTATGCGGGTTAGTCAAGATATCCAAAATGACCCGAAAAACATTGCTGCTGCCAGTCATCGTACCTGGAATGATGAAGGCAATAAGATTAATTTTGGGGACGGGAATAATGCCCTTAAAATTGCCCAGTTAAAACATGACTTGAATAATATCATATATGACCTGAAAACTGATGGCATCAATATAGATATTAGTTCCACCCAGGCCCTGGAATTCTTAATCGACACCGGTAGTGGTATAAAGAGTATTCAGGTACCGGCTCCCAGAACTTTTGCCGATATGCGTAAGCTGGCTGATGCCATACAAGAGGAATTTGACAAAAAGGAATTGGACGTCAAGGTAAGGCTGGATGGGGATGAAATCTTCTTTTATTCCACCTCGGTACGTAGTTTAGAGGTTATTAACCCTGACTCGGGTATTAAAGACATTAAAAACAACGGGTTGCAAAACGGTGAATACCGAATTGATACTATGGTTGACCAGCCCGGACCGCGTGATGCCAGGTTAAGCCTGTTGCAAAGCTATAACCGGGGAGGTGCTACCAACATTCTGGGAGCAGGGACTATCGGTAATCTCAGTGGGGCAGATACCATTAGTATCAATTCTTCTATCGAGCTAACGGTTGCTGATGTGGATATATCCAGTGGCGTTGTGACCTATTCTTACATAGCCCATGAATATAGCCGGGATGGAGTATATGAACGGCGTTCAGGTACGGTAAGTATTGCTTATGGTGGCCCTGATGCACAGATGCTGACTATTGGTTCTCTGACCTTTGCGATTAACGGACTTAATTTAAAAGAAGCCCGAGATGTTGCTGAAATGAGGGCGGGAGATAAAGGGATACTGAACCTGACAGCAGCAACCACCGCTACAGATACTTTCCAGCAGCTAGATGTTAAATACAACTATAACTCCCCGGCATCAGACAGTCGCACCCATTGTTTCATTTTTAACGAGGGGGTACTGGATGGTCTTGATACTGTTACGCCAAAACTGGACGAAAACAAACTGCATTTTTTTACCCTTAATGATAATTCACTGAGCCAATATTATGGCAGAAGTTATGATGGAAATATTGAATTAACTACCGGCACTGTTTTAGCCGGCAACCCGCTGGCTACCAGCAGCCCGGCGGTATATTTCTCCTATTATCAAGAGCCGGTGGAAGACCTGGGTATGGTGCAACACGTTACTACTGACGATTACTGGCGTTCTATCGCTGCCGATACCGGTGTACAAAGTCAGGAAGCCCAGCGCATGGTTAAAAACCAGGAAACCCTCCTAAACGAACTGGAAAATAAACGCCAATCCGTTTCCGGAGTTTCATTGGATGAGGAAATGACCAATATGATTAAATTTCAGCATGCCTATAACGCTGCTGCCCGTTTTATAACCTCCATCGACGAAGCCCTGGAGGTAGTAATAAGCCGTATGGGTTTGGTAGGAAGATAAAGATTAATTCACGCAGATTGCGCGGATTCGTAAGGATTTACACGGTTTTTTCTTAAAACGGTTTATCATATTCCTGCATCGTAGAGTAACATCAGACTATAGTTTTATGAGAAACCCTAAAAGTATTTATTTATTAAGACTGATTGATAGAATCAGCGTAAATCAAAATAAATCCGCGGGACCCGCGTGAATTTATCCCGGAGGGATGAAATATGAGAATAACTAATTTTATGCTGGTCAATGACCTGAGGCGAAATCTGAATAATAATCTGGAACGCATGGATGAGTATCAGCGCCAGCTTTCTACCGGAAGGGTTATTAATAAACCCTCGGATAATCCGGCGGGAATTGTAAAATCATTGCGCCTGCGAACCTCATTGGTAGAGGGTGATCAATACCTGGATAACATCGGGGAAGCAGTCAACTTCATGCAGACTACGGATTCAGCCTGTAATGACATAAATGAAGTGTTGCAAAAAATCCGTGAATTAACTGTCAAAGCTGCAACCGGAACTAATGATACTGATTCTAACCAGGCTATCGCCAAACAGGTAGCCGAACTTAACAACCAATTGATGATGATAGCCAACAGTACCTACGGCAGCAAGTACATTTTTAGTGGCACTAACGTAACCGAGGCTCCCTATCAAGATGGTGTTTGGGTAGGTAATAATGACTACCTTAATATGGAAGTGGGAGCAGGGATTAAGGTGCCGGTTAACCTCATGATGCAGGAGTTTTTCATGGGGCGATTAAGAGACACCTATATTAATCCCAAAGCCTCGTTTATCAACAAGGTAGAGGCTGAAAACTTGCGCGAAGGTGATTACCAGCTCAAAACCTCTACCGGTTTGGCCTGTGAGGCCAGCACCAACCTGAAATCACCCAATAATGAGGGGGTGTTTTTTTTCACTGATGCGGTTCCTCCGCAAGCCGCGCATATAAATGCCGGGAATGATCCTGCAGCTCTGGCAACTGATTCGATATACAGTGGTGGCCTGACTATTACGGTAACTGCGGTTAATGAGCTTACTGATGAGCTTACCGTTAATGTCAGCGCTAGACTGGCCATAGGCGGGGGGCAGTTTCAGGAGGTGCAGTTCAACAGTTTGACCATGAATATGGCGGCTGGTGATGGCGAGGCTATTTTAACTATTCCCAGTGATCCGAATGCTAATCCTCCTACAGGCTTAGCTGCAACCAATCCTGGGGCCAAACCGCTGGTTATATGGAATAATAGCGGAAGAGCACTGGGTGGAATTGATGATATTAGTCCCCAGTTTGCCATGGGGGATAAACTTAATATTTCCTTAAACTCATCTCAGGCAGTAGCCCGGGAACAGCAGAGTTACCTTAGCTCCACCGCTAATAACGGGAGCTTTTTCTACCAGTCCAAGGATACTCCGGCTACCCTGGGAGCAGGCAAGGATGCAACTGCTCTGGATAATGATTCTTCCTACAATGGCTCCCTGCTTTTAGAGGTAAAAAGGATAACACCAGCCAAGGGCAATATTGGACCCCGGTTTACCCTGAACGGAGGTAGTAATGCCAGTGGCGGGGTATTTACGCTGAATAAGCCCTTCTATCAAAAGGATAACAATGGTGTTTTGCAGCCTGTAAGTGATAACACAGATTTGACTTCCAGCTTTACTTATACTGGTACGGGATCGCTCGATGCGGCTATATATAACTACGACGAAGCTACCGGTGTTGCCACTATTACCTTCACTACCACTCCTGGTACTCCGGAAGAGCCAGAGGCTAGTATTATGTGGAACAATGATTGGGATACTGGTACTGGTGAAACTATTCCGGAATCGGGTAAGAATAAGGTTTACGATCAGTACGGCAATGAGTACACTCCGATAGCAGCCAATTGTGACGGAGTAACCTGGGATTATGAAGATAACTACAGCCCTGCCCGAGCTATAGTTGATATAAAAGGACATCTTTATACCAGCAATGGCAATTATAAATATGTGGAACTGAAAAATATAGAATTAGATATGGAGACCGCCCGCAACCAGGAAATATTCAGGATAAGCGCCACTGATATAGGCGACCCTGACTTTACCGAAGATCTGGTTATTTGGAATAACGGAACCGATACCCTGGGGGGGATTAACCTTGCTACCCCGGAAATAGCAGTGGGGGACAAGACAGTTATATCCTTATCTGCTCAAGGTACTGATAATGCTCAAAGTGTAGATATTGGTTATACCTATAAAGATATAAAAGGGGAGCAGACCGGGGCCGGCAACCATAACTTTGTTTTCACAGCCGATACGCTGGATAATAAGTTAAATGAATTTAAAATCTTTACCCTTGATGAAGAAACAGGCCTGCCCTACGATGGGTCCGTTACTTTAGAAACCGGTGCTTTCCAGGTATCAGCCGATGGAGCGGTACGCTTCGATTATCAGGCGGGCTTATTTGGTTATGTGGCGGATTTAACCAGAAGAATTGAGGTCGGTAAACTACCTCAGGTAGGAAATGAACTGGCCGGTAATGACACTCGCATGAAGGAACTATTATTTTATCGTTCTACCATAGGCGCCCGCATCAACCGCCTGGAATTACAGCAAAGCCGCCTGGAATATACTCAGGAGTCTTTTACCGCATTGCTGTCCAAAAACGAGGATGCCAATGAGGCCGAAGTCATACTTAACCTGAAACTACAAGAAAACGTCTACCGCTCCTCCCTGGCCGCCGGCGCCCGCATAATAATGCCGTCCCTGATCGACTTCCTGAGGTAGGGGGGGAAATTCACGCGGATTACGCTGATTAATTAAGATTAACGCGGATTTTATTTATGAGTAATTTGCTTTATGGTGAAATAACTAAAAAGATAATAAGATCAGCATACAAGGTTTATAATACTTTGGGCGCAGGTTTTATGGAAAAAGTTTATGAAAACGCTATGGTAATTGAGCTAAGGAATGAGGGTTTGGAGGTAAAACAGCAATGCCCCATAAAGGTTTATTATGAAGATAACCTGATAGGTGAGTATTTTGCTGATTTGTTGGTTGATGATAAAGTTGTTGTTGAATTAAAAGCAATTAGTGAATTGGGTCGAGCTCAAGAAATGCAGTTAATTAATTATTTAAGAGCTACTGGAATTAAAGTTGGTTTATTAATAAATTTTGGCGAAAAGATAACTTTTAAAAGAAAAGTAGTAAATGCCTAAAAATTGTTAAAAGACCCGCGGAAATCCATTAAATCCGCGAAATCCGCGTGAATTAACCTGGCAGGTGAGAGGTATGGACCTACGTATTATCCAGCAGCCGGCCTTGATAGGACTGGATATCCATAAGCCGGCCATAAAACTTAATACCACGCTACCTTACCTGGATGTAAAAACTACGCCAGTTTCCCTGCAGATCGATAACCCTCCGGCCAAACTGGAGATAGACTGGATCCAGTGCCGGGCTGATATGGGATTAAAGACTCCCCCGGCAGTATGCCGGGATAATGCCCAGTTGTCCTTATCCCAGGGTTTAGAAGCCATAGGTACAATAGCTGCTGAGGGGGACACCCTTGGACGCATAGAAGCCCCGACCAGTGTGGAGCAATTAGTAGCATCCCGTTTGCAGGCAGAATCTGAAGTAGACTATAATGTCGCCTTAATGCCCGAACACCCGCCTCAGGTAAATGTAGAAACTAATGGAGTTGAGGTTACCCTGGAACCGCAGGAGGTTAACTGTAACTTGCAGCGGGGAATATTAGAAAACAAAACCGCCTGGGCCAAAGTAGACATGTACCTCCTACAAAAACCTTCCATCAACGTGGAATGGATAGGAAGCTACTACGACGCCATCGCGTGAGACAATTCACGCGGATTACGCAGATTAATTATGATTAACGCGGTTTTATATTATGAACTCAACTTTCTGAAATGTCATTGCTATGAAAACGTGCGTTTTTGTCATTGCGAGCGCAGCGCGGCAATCTATTCGATCAGTCCGCATGCTTTATAATATATTGTTTACCATTATAAAATCCGCGGAAACCCCTTAAATCCGCGAGATCCGCGTGAAGTTTAAAAAGGAGATGCCTTATGAAGCTTAATACCCCTTTGCTGGGAGAACTGGAATATCAAAAAGAAGATATCGTCACTTTCGCCGCCGGCCTGCCCGGTCTAGAAGGCGATAGAGAGTTTCTAATACTGGCTATGGAAGAGGGCAGCCCCCTCTACTACCTGCAGTCTCTGAACAATATCTCGGTCTGCCTTATACTGGCGCAGCCCTTCGTCTTCTTTCCGAACTACAGTATCGAAGTGGGAGAAGAGGAACTTAAGCGTCTGGAATGCGAAACCGGGCGGGAGGATTTGGCTGTATATGTAGTTCTGACCATTCCCGAGGATTTCAAACAGAGCACCGCCAACCTGCTGGCCCCGATTATTGTCAACAGCAAAAACAAAAAAGCCCTGCAGTTTATTATCCAAAATTCCGATTATAAAACCAGGCACAATATTTTTCCTCCAGAGCAGTGCAAGGCCGCTGCCGTTCAGGAGGGTTAAATATGCTGGTACTGAGCCGTAAAAAAGGAGAAAGCATAGTCATAGGAGATAACATAGAAATCAGCATCATAGATATCCAGGGGGACACCATCCGCATAGGCATCAACGCCCCCCGGGAAGTACAAATATACCGTAAAGAACTCTACGAAGAAATAAAAACCGAAAACCTAAAAGCCACCGCCAGTATCGACCACCTGCAAGAAAAAATAGCGCAGCTAAAAAACTACAAACCGGGAGAATAGAAATAAAAAAGAGCAGCGTAAATCATATAGAATCCGCGCGATCCGCGTGAATTTATCCAAAGGGAGGGGGATTATTCATGTCAGCATCAGACCTGCGTATAGGTGGCCTGGCCAGCGGTATAGACACCCAGGCCATGATAGATAAATTATTAACCGGTGAGAAACGTAAAGTAGATATGCAATACCAGCAGCGCCAGCTGCTGGAATGGAAACGTGACGACTTTCGCACTGTTAACACTAAACTGTCAGCAGTGAAGAATAGCCTCTTGGACCTGAAGCTCGATAGTACCTTTAATGGTAAAACCGTCAAGAGCTCTGATGAAACCATTATGACTGCTACCGCCAGGAGCGACGCCCTGCCCGGCGTTTATAACGTGAAAGTCAAACAACTGGCCAGCCGGGTAACCATGAGCAGCCAGGAAGCATTGGGCTCTACCGATGATAAGTCTACCATAGCTAAACAATTTGGGCTGGCCGATGATACCGAGATAAACTTCACCTTAAAAGGCAGCAATGGCGAGATACCCTTTTCCTTTAAGGCCAGCAGCTGTTCTCTAAACGACCTGGCACGCATCATAAATGATGAGAATATGGGGATTAGAGCCAGCTATGATGCCGGTGTGGACCGCTTCTTTCTTACCACTGACGGCTACGGCAGCGATGGGGAAATTACCATAAAATGCGATGGCATTGTAGGCAGCAGCCAGAGTTTCTTAAAAGATTTCCTGAAATTAAACGTTGATTATACCACTCTCAATGCCGGCGGGCCACCGGCTGACCGGCGTGAGATTACCAGTACCACACCGCTAAACATATTAAACCCCGCTCCTGAAGAAGGTGCTCTCTATACCCCCCCGTCGGGGACTACCCTGTTAAGCGCCCTTTATTTTGAAGGGAATGCACCTGAGACAGTTAGTTTTACCCTGGAAGGTACAACTGGTACTCGTCAGACATTTACCTTCGATACTGCTGCTATCAGTATTAATGATATGGTTAGTGCCATAAATGCAGGAGCTACCGGAGTAACTGCTAGTTATAACGAGACTACCGGTCAGTTCAGCCTCAGCAGTGGCGGCATGCTGGCAATTCGCAAGGACGATGGTTTCCTGGGTGATGTTATGAAGTTGGAAATGTTTTCCCAGGAAGGGAATAAGGCTATTATAGACTTCGACGATGCCGGGAATCTGGAGTTTGATTCCAACCAGTTTTGGCTTAATAATATCCACTTCAACCTGCTGGAAGCAGACCCTACCCGTACCCTCAGTGTTAAGGTGGAAAATAATATCGATGGTGCGGTAGAAAAAATCAAGGCTTTTGTAGAGGTTTACAATACAGCTATAGTCCACATGAATACCGAGCTTACAGAACGGCGCTATAATAATGGCAGATATGGCGGTGACTATCCACCCTTAAGCGCGGCGCAGAAAAAAGAAATGTCCGAGGACGAAATCAAGGCCTGGGAAGAGAAGGCCAAAAGCGGTATGCTAAGAGGCGATTCCACCCTTTTTGCTGCCTATTCCAGTATCCGCCGCGTTACCACCGACCCGGTGCAGGGGCTAAGTAAAGACAACCCGTTTGCCAGTCTGGCCTCCATCGGTATAACTACCGGCACCTTTGTCCGTAATTCCCTGGAAGGGGCCAAGCTTAATATTGATGAAGATAAACTGCGGGCCGCTCTGGAAACAGATGCAGATAAAGTAATGGAACTCTTTACCCTGAATACCCCGATTATTGGTAATGACGGTAAACCGGTTAAAGACTGGAATGGTGACCCCACTTATAACAAAGGAATAGCCCAAAGGCTCTACGATACTCTGGATCTCAACATTGCAGCCATTACCACCAAAGCTGGAATCTCAGGAGCCAATGTCGACACCAGCCTGCTAACCAAAGAAATCAGCCGGGTCAACCAACGCATCACCCTTATGGAGGAACGGATTGAGAGTCTGACCGAACGTTATTGGAAACAATTCTCCGCCATGGAACAAGCCGTAGCCGCCATGACCGCCCAGGGCGAATGGCTCATGCAAAGAATGATGGATATGCAGGGCAACCAGGGCTAGTAAGGATGAAAATAAGTTTTCGGCCAGGTATGCTGTTTACTCTGTAGGGGCGAACCCATGTGTTCGCCCGGCCGACCACACTAGAATGCATTGCCCGATCCTTACCGGGAAAGAAGCCAGTATAAGGTCAAGATACCGAGTAAACAAAAGAAAATAAGGCAAAAGGCAATTTTTTGCTTGTAAACCTTTTAAAGAATAAGACGATATATTTAATAAACCTCAGTGTTGTTCATAGCTTTCAGTGTATTCAGTGTCCAGAAAAAACAAACAGAAAATAGTCAGTGTTATTCATAAAAACTCAGTGTATTCAGCTACCTTAATAGCTCCCGATAGGGAGCATCTGTGTCCCCGTAGGGGGTGTCTATTAAAATCCCCCCAGCAACGACCAGGCAGCTTTTCCCTTAAAGAGCTCCCCGGTGGTTGCTGTACCCCTTGCAGACGGCCGCTGCATGTGGAACGACAACCAAAAAGCCGCAAGGAAGCGGCTAAAAAACATTCAAGGAGGAATGGTTTATGATTATTAACCACAACGTGTCCGCGCTCAACGCCTATCGCAACCTCACCATGACCGATAGAGCCATGAGCAAATCCCTCGAGCGCCTCTCCTCGGGCTTAAGGATCAACCGGGCGGCTGATGATGCTGCCGGGCTGGCCATATCCGAGAAAATGCGCGCCCAGATCAGAGGCCTCAACCAGGCCATATCCAACGCTCAGGACGGCATCAGCCTCATTCAGACCGCTGAAGGCGCCCTGAACGAAACCCACGACATCCTGCAGCGTATGCGCGAACTGTCGGTACAGGCGGCCAACGATACCCTGACTGCCTCCGACCGCCAGAACATCCAGCAGGAAATCGACCAGTTGATTGTTGAAATTGACCGCATCGGCAATACCACCGAGTTTAACACCAAAAAACTGCTCGATGGTACCAGTTCAGCTCTGACCACCACTGATAAGCTCAGCACCCGGGTCTTCATGCGTGACGGCCTGCGGGTAGTTGACCAGTTTGGTCAGAAGGCTCCCGGTGGCGGCAACTATCAGCTGGAAATCACAGCTACCCCCGGTGTAGCCCAGGTGCAGAAGACCGACATCATGCGGGTAAAACACGGCGAAACCACTACCAACATTGATATGGGTTACAATCAAGCCAGTGTAATTTCCAGTATAACGGCTGGATTTACTGTAGATGATGTAGGAGATGTTTTTACCTTTAACTTCGAATTCGAAGATGGAGTAAATCACTCCGTAGAAGTAGCCATTACTGAAGCAACTACTGCTGATCAATTTACTGTTAAGCTAGCTGATGCCGTGGCAGCAGATAGCGTTCTCAAAGATAGAGTATCTATTCAGACCGGAAGTGCTGCAACCACCTTTGATATACAGGCATTAACTAAAGGAGCAGCCGGGAACTTCCAACTGAATGTGACTCGCGACGTTTCAGGCAGTCCTGCCACTGGTGCTGGAACATTAGAAATCGGCGGCACTACTATTACCTATACTGGCACAGCGGTAATTACTCTCAATACCGCTAGCACTGCTCATGCTGATATTCAAAAGGGTGAAGATGTAGCCCAATCCGGACTGCAGAACTTTACCGTTACCGGCTTGGTTCAGGGGACCTATAAAATCACCACTGATGCTGATGCCGCAGCCCGCACTGCCGCTAATAGCAGCGGTGTTAACCTGGTGGCTCAGTACCGGCAGAGCGGTACTGGCGATTTGGTTAGAGATATTGGAGTTGTTACTGGAGCAGCAACTGCAACTGGAACATCTCTATTGAGCGCTTCGCGTACAGTTAATGCCCAGATGGCTTTTGAAGTAACTGCAGTCAACAATAATAATGTTACTTTGAAAATCAAATCTTATGAGATGGCTAAGGATGGTACCCGGCAGGTCTATGAGGCGGAGAGGGTAATCGATAAGAGCCTGGCTAACTCTACAGCCGAAACCATGACTGTTGGTAATGTGGAATTTGCCAAGTTTTCACTATCTACAGGAGATGTGTCTGTAGGAGATAGTTTTATTCTTAACATAACACCTATTGGTAATAATACTGAAGACCTGGCAACAATTACTCAAACTACCGATGAAAATGGTAAGAGCGTAAGCAGATCATTTACCTACTATAAGGCTGCAGATTCATGGAACAACAGCAGTCAGGCAGTAGATTATTTGACTCTGGATGATACAACAGGTGCCATTAAGCATAGTGAAGTTAATCTTACCTTTGGTACCATTGCAGATTATGATACTAAAGGTGGAACCTTTGTCAGCTTTGACCGCAGTGCAGGTGTTGGCGAACTTGCGACCAAGGGCACTCAATTACGTGATATTGAAGCCTTTTGGGATAAGAGCGGTAACTTCTTGATTGACCAACCACAAAAACTTACCCTGATCCAGGGCAATGGACAAAAAGCTGAAATCACTCTATTTGGTACTGATACCATTGAGAGTGTAGTACAAAAATTAAACGCTGCCATTGCCAACCAGCTTGGGCAGGCTGACCTTACCGGTATTGGGGCCACTCATAGCGACAAATTTGCTTCCTTTGTAACTGAAGGAGGAAAACAGGATAGCGGTCTGGAAACCGTAGCTGGTACATTTGTTATTAGATCCGCCGTGACCGGTGATGCAGGCGAAATAGCCTTTGTAGGTGATGAGAATGTTATAAAGGCGTTAAGCTTAACTAATCTTAAGGCTGCTGTAAACAACCAGTTCACAGTTAATGTTACCGATGCTCACACTGGTAATTATGTAGCCAAGGACGTTAAAATCGAAGGCAATACCCTGGTAGGTACAGTACATCAGAATGTTGATGTGGAATTTGACAACATGACCGGTATTAAGCTGGCTTGGAACACTGAGACGAAGAACTTTGACCTTACAGGAGGATTTGCCAATAAAGACAATACCTTTGTTCATATTGCTGACAATACCATGGTATTTCAGATTGGGGCTAACCCCTTGCAAGATGTAGGAGCTTCTATCGGTGATATGAGAGCTCGCGCTCTGGGTGTTAACAATATCCTGGTGACCGATCGCGCTCATGCTAATGACTCTATCAGCAAGATAGATGCAGCCATCCAGCGGGTGTCCGGCGAACGCTCCAAGATGGGTGCTCTCCAGAACCGCTTGGATCACACCATCAACAACCTGGGAGTAGCTTCCGAGAACCTGACCGCAGCCGAGTCCCGCATCCGCGACCTGGACTTCGCCAAGGAGATGATGGCCTTTACCAAGGCTCAGATCATGCTCCAGGCAGGTACTGCCATGCTGGCCCAGGCCAATGCCAAACCGCAAAGCGTACTACAACTACTCGGTTAATACTACTAACCAAAAAGCCGGCCCTCATAAGGGGACCGGCTTTTTTAAATGATACCCCTCGCATTCCATCCCAAACCTTTTCTCCCGTACGCCGCCATTCCCCGTACCCCCCCACCCATTACCCCTTACTCCTCACTTAATACCCATCCAGATTAAAGACCTCCCAGGTTTATAACGATATAATATATATCACTTCGCATTAAAAGGAGTTTACAATTGAGTAAAAAAACCAAAAAAAAGAACCGACTAATAAGCAAAACTATAGATAATAATCCACCTGTACGTCTAGTCAGGGTTGATAATAGTCGTAATGCGGATAATAGTATTTACCATGCCAACATGCAGGCTCTCAAAATTAATTATCCTGATTTAGCTGAAAAAGTTGAAAAAATACGTGCGAATAACAGGTTTATGATATCTAAAGCCGGGGCAGCCTTTAACATCTATAGCAGAGAAGGTAATTTCTATTATTACGATATTAATGACCCGCAGAAAGACGTTGCTACCCAAATCAAAGCCCTTAATCTAAGAAATGCCCGTCTGGCTGTATTTCTGGGCATGGGTTTAGGTTACGAACTCAGGTATTTTTCTCAAAAAGAAGCAAAACAACACAATACCAGCTATATAGTGGTTATAGAAAAAGACCTGGAGATTTTCCGAGCAGCAATGGAGACTACTGACCTCAGGGAATTTATCAGACATCCTCAGCTAAAACTTATAGTTGGCCTGGAAGAAGGTGAATTATATACAGGTCTCAGGGAGTATCTTCACGAAAACAACCGCTATTTATTGCTGAAGGCTTTAAAATTTATCTATCACCCATCGTCTCTGCGTTTAAATAAGGAGTATTATATAAGAGTAATACAATTATTGAAGGATGCCGGCAGTCAGCAAATACTGCATTTTGGTAATGACCCTTACGATTCACTTATAGGTATTGAAAATATGTTGGCTAACCTGTACGAAATCATCTCTAACCCAGGTATTAAGCTGTTATATAATAAATTTTCCGGCAAACCCGCTATAGTAGTAGCTACCGGACCTTCGCTAAATAAAAATAAGCATTTACTGAAAGGGCTGGAAAACAAAGCCCTTATTGTTGCTGCTGATGCTTCACTCCGGGTGCTTATCGATATGGGTCTAAAACCCCATTTGGTTACTTCCCTCGAGAGAGTGGCAGAGACTGTTAAATTGTTAGAAGGTTATAATAGGGAAGAAGTGGGGGATGTTTACTTGGCGGCTTGCCCGGTAGTTCGTAATGAAGTGTATCAGGCTTATCCAGGCCCACGGGTTATAGTTTACCGTGATTTTGACCATTTTAAATGGCTGGGTATTGACCGGGGAATATTAAAAATACAGCTTTCTGCTGGAAACATGGCCTTTAAAGTGGCTGAGGCTTTAGGGTGTAACCCTATAATTTTAATTGGTCAGGATCTAGCCTTCAGCCGTGACGGTCGTACTCATGCAGCAGGAAGTGTTTATGGAGAAAATCAACAACTCCCCCTTGAAGAGATGTTCGAAGTTATGGGCAATGATGGAGAATCTATAATGACCAACCAAACCTGGTATTCCTTCCTGAGAGCATATGAGATGGATCTGCTCAACTATTCCGGTACCTGTATTAATGCTACTGAAGGAGGGGCATATATTACCGGAACCTCCATAATGCCTTTCGAGGAGGCTATAAATAAACATATCCGGGAGGAATTCTACCCCCGGAATACCATCAGAGAGAGCCTCACTATCTTCACTCCCCAGAATGTAGAGCAGGATCTGCAGCAGGTGCTGAAATTAACTGCAGATACCATAAAAGACCTGGAGCAGATAATCGAATACTGCCGTCAGGGTATAAGTAGCTATGAAAAATATAAAGATGAACTGGAAAGTTGTTTAGATGGTAGTACGAACATGAAATCGATACTAAAAAGACTATCGACGATTGAACGTGAAATAATGGAATATAAAGAAAAATGCCGCCAGCTTCACCATACCTTCCAACTTTTCTTCGCCCATGTTTTCCAATCATTTGCTATAAAATTTGAAATGGAAATGATAGCTGTACCGGAAAAACATGAAGACCCGGATATGGCGAGGGTAGAAATTATTCTAAGGCAGGCTGAATGGTATGCTGTGATAGGCGACCTGGCAGGAATATGCTTACAGTCACTGAAAAAAGCCAGCAAGCAATTGGAGGATAAATACCAATGCCAGTAGTACGTATAATTATTCAGTGTCGGTTAAGTTCTTCCCGGCTTCCTGCGAAAGCATTGCTGCCGGTAGCCAGTATACCTGCAGTAAAGCTTTGTGCTTTGCGGGCAAGTAATACAGGACTTGACACAATTATAGCAACCTCTGAGGAGGCTAGCGATGAACTATTATCACAAATAGTAAAAGACTGCAATTTTGCTGTTCACCGTGGTCCCTTAAACGATGTACTTCGCAGATTTGTACAGGCAACTGCTGATATGTCTGCAGACGATATTCTAATACGTTTAACAGCGGATAATCTCTTCCCGGATGGGGCCTTTATACAACAGTTAGTAGAAAGATTTAAACAAAGTGGGCAAAAATATATGGGGACTTCCTCTCCCTTGGACGGTCTTCCTTATGGCATGAGTGCCGAGGTTTTTACAGTTGGTGTGCTTAGAAAGGCAGACATGGCGGCCAAATCTAAATATGACCATGAACATGTTACACCCTGGATAAAACGAAACTACGATTGGAATATCTTTAAGCCTAGAGAAAAGTTAGGTGATTTATCACATTTACGTTGTACTATTGATACCTTAGAAGATTACTATCGGGTTGAACAGGTATTTCGAGAGGTAACTGACCCTATAAATGTAACCTGGAATGAATTGTGTACGAAACTAAGTAAAGTGGCTGATGCTCCCAGGTTTCGTATACCTTATACTGTTCGGAATGGTCAAATTCATAGTCGGCTTACATTGGGAACTGCTCAATTGGGTATGTTCTATGGGGCTGCTAACCAAACTGGTATGCCTTCAATGGAAGAGGTTAGCAGCATTATTACTACTGCGGTTAGTTACGGAGTAACTTCATTTGATACAGCCAGAGCTTATGGAGATAGTGAAAACAGATTAGGGCAATGTTTGTTCCCATATAAGGATAGAGTAAATATTATTACCAAACTATCCCCACTTAATAATTTACCTGATGATGCTTTAAAAAGCACAATATCTAATTCGGTAGATGCTAGTATATTTCGCTCGTGTCGAGAACTAAAGCTTAGTACCCTAGCAACGGTCTTAATCCATAAACCGGATCATTTATATTTATATGATGGGATGGTATGGAAAAGGCTTGAAGCTCTTCGGGATGAAGGTGTAATAGGAAGATTAGGTGTTTCGGTATATAATCCTCAGCAGTTGGAATATGCAGTTACTAATTATAAAATAGAACATATTCAGTTACCACTAAACCTATTAGATCGGAGATGGCGAGAGGTAAACGTTGAAGAAATATTAAGTAAAAACCCTGATATTTTGGTTCACGCTCGTAGTATATATCTACAGGGAATATTACTATCTAACCAGCATGCATGGCCAGATTTTGCTAAAAGGGATTCATTAAATTGGATAAAACATCTACGTCAGCTTGCTTATGATTTGGGAAGAGAAAGCGTTCAAGAGCTTTGTATTGCCTATATATTGGGCCAGGAATGGATTGACAGTGCAGTTATCGGAGCAGAATCACTACTTCAATTAGAGCAGAATTTGGAACTGTTTTTAAAAACTCCTTTAACATCCGAAGAGTGCAAATATGTTGAAAGTAAATTAATCGGGGCGAGCGAACGTTTATTAAATCCATCTTTATGGTAACAAATAGTTTTATTGGGAGACGAATACAATGAAATATCTATACAAATTCGATTTAACTGATAGAGTTGCATTAGTTACCGGAGCTGCAGGCCATTTAGGGCACAGCATGGCGTTTGCGCTTGCTGAAGCGGGGGCCCATGTTCTTTTGAATGGGCGAAGCAAAGCTAAACTTGAATTACTGGCTGATGAAATACGAAGTACTGGTCTTAAGGTTTCTGCGGTGGCAGGAGACATATGTGACGATAACTTTTTGCAAGATATGATTAAGAAGTGTGAGGAGAATTTTGGCCGATTGGATATAATCGTGAATAATGCTTATGCAGGCAATGCAGGAAATATGGATAATTCAAGTTTAGAAGAATTTAGGAAAGCTTATGAAGTAAATGTTATGGCGGCTTTTAGAATTATACAACTGGCAATGCCCTTATTAAAGGTGGCAGGGCAGCAAAACGCTGGCGGTGCTTCGGTTATCAATATTGCTTCTATGTATGGAACTGTAAGTCCCGACCCACGCATATACGGAAATAGTGGACAAAATAATCCTCCGTTTTACGGTGCTGCTAAAGGAGCCCTGATTCAATTAACTCGTTATGCAGCCTGTAACCTTGCTCCTCATAAAATACGAGTAAATGCGATAAGTCCGGGACCATTTCCAGCAGGTAATCTTAAAGAGAGTAATCCGGCTTTTTATCAGGAACTATGCAATAAAAACCCCATGAACCGTATCGGTCAACCTGATGAACTAGCTGGAGCAATACTCTTTCTGGCATCTGATGTGGCCTCTTTTGTAACCGGAATAAACCTGCCGGTAGACGGCGGGTGGACGGCCTGGTAAATATTTAAGAAAGAATGCTACTTAATCCATATAGTGTGTTGAGAGGGGGGATAATTATGGAACAGAGAAATATTGTTACTCAGACCTTGGTTAATATGTACAATATCTATACTGATATAGGGCGAATTATCCAAGTTATTGAGGAGGAAACAAAAAATAATAACCTTACTGCGGTTGGCGGTGATGCAAAGGTATCTTGGGAAAACTCATATGCCTATTACAGCCCTGAAGCCTGGTTACCGTCATGGTTTGCCAGAGTCTATCAAGATGAGAGGTTTGAAGACAAAGCGGTAGGTTTCTGTATACATCTTGGTGGTGAGCGATATGATATTGGAGATCAGGAGAAATTGGAAGCAGCCCAGATTCATTTCCCATTTGTCAATATTTCATTGATTGAAATGGATACAAACATTAGGGAGGTTAAACGGACTAATTTGAATGACATACTCTGGGCGGCAGGATGGTATAAGCCACGGTGGATTAATAATATTGAAAATGAAAGCCTGGTTTTTAGCCAGGGAAAAGAAATAGATGGAAATGCAAAACTCATCACTTATTTTCTCGATCTCTTTACTCTGAACAGTGAAGAGGTAGTTTCGCGACTGGTGGTAGAACCAATGGTTCAAATGTTAGCCGAGAATACCGACTGGATAATTAAAAATGTATTGCCGGTTATTAAAATAAACCCACCCGGTTCTGCGGGGGAGTGATTTTATGTTGGCAGCCGAGTTGCATGGGAAGATTTCGGATGGAAATCTTTCCGATCGCATGGAGGATGTTTTAACCTCTTATGTTATGTCACTTTTTCGCTATTTGAACAACCTGTATATTCCTCTATTATTCTTATCCCAGGCAAGGAATTTGCATGGAGAATCTTTACATATAGGAAAAGCACTTTCCGCAGTGGAGCTTTTCTTCTGGCCGAAATTTAGCCTTAATGATAAAAGTAGGCGCGAATCTGATGCGTTTTTGATCTTTAGCGAAAACGCAAACAATTGTGATGTTGCGATAGAGATTGAAGCGAAATATCTATACGGCCTGAGCAATATCTATAATCCTGAGCCTGATGAAGACATGAACATAGATAAAAAACAATCGGAATGTTTCAAATATGGTCATCAACTTGCAGACGAATATTGCGGGCTCTATTGTGGCAATTGGAATTTGGAAAAGGATACTAAAAAACGCTTGTCATTAAGTAATCGGAAACATCTTGTTTTCATTACTAAGCATTACCAACTGCCCCGACAGGATTTGCTAGATGCAGTTCGGGAGGTAGAACTACGCAAGTGTTATAATGCCGAGATTAATTGTGGCTTAAATCCAGGAGAGAATATCTTTTGGGTTAGCTGGCGCCAACTTTCGGAAATTCTTGAAGATGAAAGACTGGTGGGATATCCCGGCTATGCCCAGGGGGAAAGAAACCTGCTTGAGGATGTTCGCAGTGTGCTTATCAGAAGAGGGTTGGTTCCTTTTGTCGTGTGGCAGAATCTTCAACCGGTTATGGTTTATAAAAGGTTTTGGGAAAGAAAAGCGCTTATAGACAAGGGTTATTGGGCAGGGCTAGAA
>ENA-UOUL01002097-UOUL01002097.1-bioreactor-metagenome-genome-assembly--contig:-NODE-2097-length-24642-cov-4.035131_pt1 | contig 24642 bp, 22 predicted proteins | sample MGYA00249838_ERZ747220 | MGnify/ENA primary metagenome ERZ747220 (study PRJEB28778, sample SAMN05720191) | bioreactor metagenome | isolation source: Anaerobic biogas reactor | place: USA:Washington...
ATTGATACCGTCACCGGCCATTGCCACCTTTTTACCTTCCGCCTGCAGTCGGGCAATTTCCTGAGCTTTATGTTCGGGCAAAACCTCAGCCATAACCGTTTTTATACCAGCCTGATGGGCAATGGCATCAGCAGTCCTCTGGTTATCCCCGGTTATCATATAAACTTCGATGCCCATATCCTGCAGATCTTTCACCGCTTCCCGGGAACTGTCCTTGATGGTATCTGCTACAGCCAGTACCGCTTCCAACTTATTATTTACCGCCAGAAGCATGGCTGTTTTGCCCTGATTCTCCAGGGCGGCAGCCGCCTCTTCAGCATCATCAACAGCTACCCCCTGTTCTCGCATCAGTTTTCGGGTACCAGCCAATATTTCCTGCCCATCAATAAGGGCGCTGATCCCCCGGCCGGGAATGGCAGAAAACTCCTCCGGGTCATCCAGGGGCCCAAATACTTCTTTGCCCCGTTCATATATGGCTTCACCCAGAGGGTGTTCCGAAGCTTTTTCTGCCCGGGCGGCTATTTTTAAGATCATGTCGTGATCCATATCCCCCAGGATGATTATATCAGTCACCTCCGGCTGTCCTTTGGTGATGGTGCCGGTTTTATCCAGAACCACAGTATCCAGATGGGAAGCCATCTCCAGATATTCCCCGCCTTTTATAAGTATCCCGTTTTCTGCCCCCAACCCGGTCCCCACCATGATGGCAGTGGGTGTGGCCAGCCCCAGGGCGCAGGGGCAGGCGATGACCAGGACTGATACCGCACTGATTAATGATTTATTGACACCGGCTCCGGTTAAATACCAGATGACAAAAGTAAGGACAGCTATGCCCAGGACCGCGGGGACAAAAACGCCGGCGACCTGGTCAGCAATTTTTTGAATAGGTGCTTTGGTTCCCTGCGCATCCTCCACCATTTTAATGATCTGGGCCAGGGCCGTTTCTTTCCCAATCCGGGTAGCTTCTAATTTAAATACCCCAAATTTATTGATGGTGGCGCCATAGACCAGATCACCGGCCTGCTTATCCACCGGCAGGCTTTCACCGGTAAGCATCGATTCATCTATGGCTGAAATTCCTTCGACAATCCTGCCGTCCACCGGTATCTTTTCACCAGGTCTGACCACCACTATATCTCCCTGTTCAACTTCTTCTACCGGGATATCGGTTTCCTGCCCATTTCTGATTACCCGGGCTGTTTTCGCCTGCAGCTCAGCCAGCTTTTTAATAGCCTCTGATGTCCTTCCTTTGGCAATGGCTTCCAGATATTTACCCAGCAGGATAAGGGTAATAATGATGGCGGAAGCCTCAAAGTACAGATCTTTCATGGCACCGGCAGGCACCTGCTGGAAAAAAGCATTATACAGGCTGAAGAAATAAGCCGCCGATGTCCCCAGGGCTACCAGTACATCCATATTGGCACTGCCAGAGCGCAGGGCATACCAGGATTGTTTGTAAAACCGGCTGCCGATTATAAATTGCACTGGTGTGGCCAGGGCCAGCTGAAAATATTGGTGGTGCAAAAGATTGACCAGGGGTCCCTGCACTTTAAGCACGCTGAGGATCATGGCCGTCACCAGGGGGAAACTCAGTATTATAGACACCAGCAGGGCAATTTTCATCTGCTTTAATTCCCGCTCCTCGTCGGCCTGCTGTTTGGCTCTATTGATATCCTCCTGCCGCTGGGCACCAAATCCCAATTTTTCCACCGCAGCAATCATTTCACTGACTTTTATCTGCCCCGGATCATAAGTGACCCGCGCCTTTTCAGTGGTAAGGTTTACATTGGCAGCTTGAACTCCGGGCAAAGAATTTAATTTCTTTTCCACCCGGGCAGAACAGGCAGCACAACTCATGCCGGATATCCCCAGATCAACTTCCCCGGGCTTTTCTGCTTCAGTTTCAATCACCCGATAGCCCAGTTTGTTGATCAAGGCTCCCATTTGCCGGGCATCCAACAGCTGATCATCGTACTGGACTACGGCTTGTTCTGTAGCCAGATTAACATTGGCTGATTTGACCCCTTCCAATTTGCTCAAACCCTTTTCCACCCGAGCTGAACAGGCAGCACAGCTCATGCCGGCAATTTTTATAGTTTCCTTCTTTTCCACAGGACCACCACTCTTCCACATATACTATCTGAATTGATTTACAGCAAAATTTTCTTGATCATCGCCCCGAGCAAGTCTTTTTAACCACACCAGGACAGCAGGTCTATTCTGTGTTAAATTATATCTGATTAATTCAGTTTGTGGGGACCAACGACAAAATATCCCGACTAAATTAATTCAGACTCCTGATTTAAACGATGTTGTAATAATTTTATAACCGGGTTATAATAATGCTTGTTCTAGTGCGGGCGTGGCGGAATGGCAGACGCACCAGACTTAGGATCTGGCGGGTAACTCCGTGGAGGTTCAAGTCCTCTCGCCCGCACCATTTAAATAACCCCAGGGCATATACCCTTATAAAATAGAATCCTGATTGCGTAAAAAAACCCCGCACTGAAAGTCGCAGGACACATCATCAGCGGGGTTTACTTGTAATTATAAACGGCTGGACAAATTCTTCACCTTATTTACCATACAGGTCATCGGAGTCATTTTTTCTCTCAATATAATTGATGCGGTAGTGGTTGTGGCGGGCGTCCCTTTTTTTGCGCAGGCGCATCTGGTTTATCTGCCTTAAGACCAAAATCAGTGCGGCCAGCCCCAGTATAATGATAAACAAAGTTTTTATAGTTTTTAGGATAAATACTCCCACCGGGCCCAGGATATCCTGGGTTGAACCCAGTGCATCAGCCGCTGCCATTGTTGGGGTATCAATTGTAATGCTGCCCAGATCCTCATACATATACTCGTTTTTTTCCGGCAGATAAAAGCTCACCCTGGCAGTCAGACCTGCCTGGTCACCGTTTTCCAGTATTTCATATTTATTCTGCACCAGATCCGGGGACACGCTTTTATGCAGCAGTCTGGCAATATCACTGTCAGTTTTAACAATAATATTTTTGTCGCTCTGGGCTGAGACAGGCAATTCCTTTTCTTCCCCGGCGGATAATACCATCACATCACGGAACTCTTCAAAACCATAATCGAAAAGTTTCATCGTATCCAGATAAGTTCCGCGATAGGCATTGCTGTTCATTACCACCACGATCAGATCACGGCCCTCTCTGGAAGCCGATGTCACCAGAGTATTGCGGGCGTTGGTGGTCCAGCCCAATTTGCTGGCAGTTATCCCTTCATAATCATAGATGCCGTTTAAAAATAAATTTTTGCAGTGAAATTCCCTTTCTTTTTCCTGCAGATTGGTGGGAGACATTTTATGATAATTGGCACTGAAAATCTCTGTGAAACCCGGTATCTTAATGGCCTGGGCCATGATCAAGGCCATCTCGTATGCCGTCTTCTGCTTGACAAAAAAAACCAGACCATGAGCATTGGCAAAATGAGTGTTTACGGCGCCCAGTTCCCGGGCTCGTTCATTCATTAGCTCAGCAAAAGCCTCACAATCACCAGCAATATATTCAGCGATCCCATTGGCACAGTCATTGGCTGATTCTATGGCCAGGGCATACAGGGCATCTTTTAAAGCCAGTTCTTCATCGGTATCCAGGGCAATATGAGAAGAACCCCGGGTGATGGAAAAAACTGCCTCCCTGCTCATGGTAAGGGTTGCTCTGGTATCAGCATATTCCAATGCCAGCAGACCAGTCATAACTTTGGTTATCGAAGCAGGATATTCTTTCTTGTCTTTGTTTTTGGCAAATAAAACCTGCCCGGTACGGGCATCCATCAGGACAGCTGCATCAGCATCAAGAATTGGTAAATCATCAGCCCGGGCGGTCCCCAAACCCCATGCAAGATTGAACACCAGGGTGGTTAGAACCAGCCAGGCGGCAAATACTTTTCTCACTTTCCCTCTTACCCTTCTATTGATGGAATGTTCTTTATCCAACATTTACCCCGCGGTCGCGCAGATATTTTTTGGCCTGGGCAATGGAATGTTCCCGGTTATGGAAAATGGAAGCACACAGGACAGCATCAGCCTTCCCCTCTATGATTCCGGCATGCAGATGCTGCAAATTGCCGGCACCGCCGGAGGCTATCACTGGCAGGGAAACGGCTTCACTGACTGCCGCCGTTAATTGCAGATCATAACCTTCCCGGGTTCCATCCCGATCCATACTGGTGAGTAAAATTTCCCCGGCACCCAGCTCTTCTGCTTTTTGTGCCCACTTTACTGCATCCAGGCCGGTACCCTTCCGGCCGCCATTTATATACACTTCCCAAAATCCTTCATTCTTCCAGCCGGCATCGATGGCAATTATGATACAATTGCTGCCAAATTTCTTCGCCCCTTCAGCAATCAAGCGGGGATCATTCACTGCCGCTGAACTGATGGACACTTTACTGGCCCCCGCCGATAATATACGTTCCATATCATCGATACTGGCTATTCCTCCCCCTACAATAAGAGGAATGTCGATGTGGTCGGCAGTTTCCCTGATCACATCAATTATGGTCCCCCGGCCTTCATTGGTGGCGGAAATATCCAAAAACACCAATTCATCGGCACCTTCACCGGCATAGAAAACCGCCATCTCCACCGGGTCGCCGGCATCTTTTAAATCGGCAAAGTTGATACCTTTTACAACCCTGCCATTATGCACATCAAGACAGGGTATTATTCTTTTTGCCGTCATGGTTTTCCTCCCCATCCTTGCTATTTATTTAACCGGCAGCAGCCGATAAAGCTGCGGCCAGATCTATTTTCCCGTCATAAAGGGCTTTACCGATGATGGCCCCTGTTACCCCCCATGATTCCATGCTTTTCAAATCCTCGATATTTTCCAGGGTGGAAACTCCCCCAGAGGCAATTATTTGCAAACCGGTCTTCTCCGCCATTTCCCTGATGGCAGCCAGATTGGGCCCGGCTAAAAGACCATCCCGGCTGATATCAGTATATATACAATGCCTGGCCCCCAGATCTTTCATGTCGATGCCTAATTTGACCGCAGGAATAGCCGTCGTTTCCACCCAGCCTTCCACCGCTGCCATTCCATCCCGGGCATCGATACCCAGAACGATTTTCTCCGGGCCGTACAGTTCCAGCATTTCCTTTAAAAAATCCGGGTTCTTTACTGCCCGGGTACCGATAATGACCCGGGCCGCACCTAATCCCAGTATCCGGTCAACATCCCCGATGCTGCGCAGCCCTCCCCCTACCTGGAAGGGTATATCGATGGCAGCGGCAATGGCTGCAATAGCCTCACTGTTGCGGGGACTGCCCTGGAAGGCTCCGTCCAGATCAACGACATGCAAATAGCCGGCACCCGATGCGGCAAAAGCCGCAGCAGTACTGGCGGGATCATTGGAATATACTGTTTTATCCTCGATTCTCCCCTGGATAAGTCTGACGCATTGCCCGTCTTTAAGATCGATGGCGGGATAAATAATCATCTTCACACCTCTGCATCGCATACTAAGCTATATGTAAAATCCTTGTAGTTATGCCCTTTTCCATGCTCCGGTTCACTGTCAGTCAATATCAGTTGTTTGGCCAGTTACCGGAGATTATAAGCTGTTTAAAAAAAATCCGAGAAGGGATCCCCCGGTCCTTCCGCGTCATTGCTCATTTTTACCAGCAATTCTAAAAACAGAACCCGGATGGTTTTGGCTATGATTGTGACATTTTCCATCCCCTGTTCTTCCCCGTCTTCCAGGTATTCTCCGGACTCCAGGCTGCCGATTTCATCCATGATGCGTTTAATTTCTGCTTCATAGCGTGTTAAATCCACTTTCCTACCACCTGCCATATATATTGATTTAACCCAGCTATCCCTGTAGCTAGGATTTATTATACACTTTTCCGGTCATTTTATAAAAACAAAAAGATATCTTGTCGAAAAGATATCCTCGGATACTTCCATGAGTCTTTAATAATCTAGCACTGGCATCAAAAAACTGTCTCCCCCCGCAGGAAAGCAGCTGTGCGCTCATCCTGAGGCTGGTCAAAAATCTGGCTGCCCGGTCCTTTTTCAATTATGTGCCCTTCGTGCAAAAATATGACTTCATCTGCCAGCCTTCTGGCCTGAAACAAATTATGGGTCACCATGATGATGGTAGTTCCCCAATTCTGGTTGATGGTCAGGATGTGTTTCTCAATTTCTGCTGCGCTGGCCATATCTATATTGGATGTAGGTTCATCTAAAAACAAGACCTGGGGTTTTAAAATCAAGGCCCGGGCAATAGCTGCTTTTTGCCTTTCCCCGCCGGAAAGCGTGCGGGCATCGGCATCCCGGTAGGCAGACATACCCACCATTTCCAGGGTTTTTTCCACCTGCCGCCTTATTTCCCGTTCGGGAACTCTTCTTTTGCGTAAACCATATGCCACATTATAATAAACTGTTCCCTGGAACATATAGGAAGTCTGGGTAACCATAGCCATCTGGCGGCGCAGTTTTAAAAGCTGGTTTTTGCTCCAGTTCACCTTTTCGCCCAGCACTTCCAGACTGCCGGCATCATTGACCAGCAACAGGGCTAAAATACGCAAAAGAGTGGTCTTGCCGGAACCATTCGGCCCCAGGACTGTATAGATCTTCCCCGCCGGTATCTCCAGGTGGTCAGCATTTAATACTTCCCTTTCCTGGTAGCGCTTGACTACATTATGTAATTTGAATGGTATTGTCATATCGAAAGGTCCTCTTTTCCAGCAGGATTATCAATAAATTGATTAAAAATGAAATCAGCAGCAAAATCATCCCTAAAGCCAGGGCGGTACTGAAATTCCCCATCCGGGTCTCTAAAACGATGGAAGTGGTCAGAACCCTGGTGGCCCAGCGGATATTTCCCCCTACCAGCATTACTGCACCAACTTCTGCAATTACCCGGCCAAAAGCAGTGGTCAAAGCCGCAATAATACCCATCCGGGCTTCACGTATCAGGGTGAAGGCGGCCTGACGCCGGGAAGCTCCCAGGGCAGCAGCTGTATCGTATACATTTTGTTCCAGTGCCATAACGGCCCGAGCGGTCAAGCCCCATATGATCGGCGTAGCCAGGAATACCTGGGCTATCACCATGGCGGACGGAGTGAATAAAAGTTCGTATTGCCCCAATGGCCCGCGATAGGTAAGAAGCAAATACACCAACAGGCCTGCCAGAACCGGCGGCAGGCCCATCAGTGTATAAACCGTATTAAGCAATATTTTTTTGCCGGGGAACTTCTTCAAAGCTGAAGCAGCCCCGGCAGGTATTCCGATCAAAGCCGATAATATCAGCGCCGTAAGGGAAACTTGCAGGGATAGTATGGTAACCTGAACTATTTCCGCATCCATTTGTATGACCAGATAGAATCCTTCCTTGATCCCCTGCAGTATCGTTTCCATTACTTCCCTCCCCTGCGGCAGTTGAATCCTGGTTCCTGATTATTTGGCATCTGGGATAAAGAGGCTCTGTCCGTATTCATCCATGCCAAATTCCCCGATCATCTTCTGTCCTTTTTCAGATGTAAGCCATTCAGCGAAGGCAGTCGCGCCTTCAAAGTCCCTGTTGGGGAATTTCTCGGGATTCAGCGGTATAACACCATAGGGATTGAATAATACCGGGTCACCTTCTACAATTGGTTCCAGTTCATATTTATCCTTCAAAGCCAGGTAAGTAGCACGGTCGATCAAAGTGTAGGCTTTTTTCTCATTGGCCATCATAAATGTATCCGCCATGCCCTGTCCGGCTTCAATATACCAGGCGCCCTGAGGCTCAACTTCAGCTTTTTTCCAGATGGTCAATTCTTTTTTATGGGTACCGGAATCATCACCGCGGGAAACGAAGGGGGTTTCTTTTTCTGCCATAGCCACGAAAGCGGGCAAAGCTTCTTCGGATCCCTTGATTCCAGCCGGGTCATCAGCCGGGCCTATAACCAAAAAATCATTATACATTACGTCCCGGCGGTCTACACCAAATCCGTCTTCAACGAATTTATCCTCGGCGGCCCGGGAATGAACCAAGATAACATCCACATCACCAGCTTCTCCCATTTCAATGGCCTGTCCGGTGCCTACTGCAATAACTTCTACTTTGTAATTGGTATCCTTTTGGAACTCCGGCAGCAAATAATCCAGCAGGCCGGAATCTTCCGTGCTGGTAGTAGTGGCCAGTTTCAATGGTTTAAGATCTGGCCCCGGTGCCGGGGTTTCGCCCTTATCCTGCTGCCCGCATCCTATAACCGCGGTCATCATGAAAACCGCCAGGAGGGCCAGGATCAAAATCGCTTTTTTCCCTCTTAATTTCATCATTGGATATCCCACTCCCATCTTTTTTAATACCCTTAAGAAAAAGAAAATGACTCCGCCCATTTATCCTGGACCAGAATCATCATTGTTATTCCTGATCATCCATTCCTCCTTTCCTGCGGGAGGCTTGCCCGTTTCCCGGCAAACCCTGTCGGATCAAAAATCATAGTCTTAAATGACCTTAGATAAATGATCTCGGAGAATTCCTATACTATTTCTACTATTATGGGTTAATTTCCTTCTTATTATGAAATTTACCGATTCTAACCGGCCCGTGCCGTCCTTTCACACTGCATGACAACCCCTGTATAAGCAATAAATGAAAGTTATCATTTTTCTTCTGCGTAATATAACCAAAAGATCGGGGAGGTAAATATAATGTTCGCTAAAAGAAAATGGGGGCTAAAAATATTTATACCGCTTTGTTTCCTCTTAGCTGCCGGTTTGATATTTTCAACAATTTATCAGCCGGTAGGCAAAGCCCAGGAATACGACCTGGAAGCGGATCTGCCGGTTGTAGGTTCACTGGATAATCTGCAAAATCTGTTAGAAAAGGCCGGAGTCAGGGATCGAGCCATCAGATACTACGGACTTGATGGCACCGATATGATCATGGAGGAGATGAAAAGTGACTTAATGAATGCACCGGCAGCAGCCGGGGCAGGGGCGGCCGAATATTCCGCCACCAATGTTCAGGTCGATGGTGTTGATGAAGCAGATATCATTAAAACCGACGGTACTTATATATATCAGGTCCAGGGTCAAAAACTGACCATTGTGAAAGCCTTCCCCGCCGCTGATATGAGCGTAGTCAATAGTTTCACCTTCACCGACCCTGCTTTTCGGGCCAGTGATATATATGTTGACGGTAATTATCTGGTGGTGATGGGTTCATCATCTTATTACCGCCACCCCGGACCGGTCCCCATGCTGCTGCCTGGGCAAAGCTCCGGGGCCGTGCTGGAGATTTATCCTTCCTACTACTATCCCCTTGACATTCAGACCAGCAAGGTTATAGTTTACGACACCCGGGATAAAACCAAATTGATAAAATTAAGGGAAGTGGAACTGCAAGGTTCCATAGTATCCACCCGCAAAATAGATTCTACTGTGTATATGGTGGCCAACAGGCATATCAGCTGGTATCCATATTATGATGGTGACCAGGATATCCCTTTGCCCGCTTACAAGGACAGCCTGTCCGGCAGCAGCTTTCACCAGATCCAGCCGGATAAAATCCGCTATTTCCCCGATGCCCTTTATCCTTCCTATATCCTTACCGCAGCTCTGGATCTAAGTAATCTGAAGACGCCCCTGGCCATTGACAGTTATCTGGGTAATGGCGAAAACATCTATGCTTCGTTGGAAAACCTCTATGTCGCAGTCAGTCAGTACAATTATATTAACCAGTCACGAATCATAAACAATACCAGGAACACATCCATTTACAAGTTCGCCCTTAAACCCGGAGCAACTGCCTATGCCGGCAAGGGCACGGTCCCCGGCACTATTTTGAATCAGTTTTCCATGGATGAACATAATAATCATTTTCGCATCGCCACCACCAGTGACGGGCCAACCAGTGACGGCGGTTTTATTTCCCAGAATAATGTCTATGTGTTAAATGATCAGCTGGCAGTTGTGGGGCGGGTAGAGAACATCGCCCCCGGGGAGCAGATTTATTCCACACGTTTTATGGGCGAGCGTCTGTACATGGTTACCTTCAGGACAGTTGATCCCTTTTTCGTCATAGATCTGGCTGTTCCGGAAAAACCACAAGTTTTGGGGCAGTTAAAGATACCCGGTTACAGCAATTATCTGCACCCCTATGATGAGAATCATATCATCGGTTTTGGTAAAGATACGGTGGAAATGAAGGGCTGGAACGGCCAGTCCCAGGCCTATGAACAGGGTATGAAAATAGCCGTTTTTGATGTTACCGATGTATCCAACCCCAGGGAGATGGCTAAAGAATTGATCGGTGACCGGGGCACCGATTCTGAATTATTGCATAATCATAAAGCATTGCTCTTTGATCGGGGCAAAAACCTCCTGGCTTTCCCCGTTACTTTAATGGAAACAGGAAACAATAACAGCTCCAATAGCGACATATCCAAACTGGATTATGGACGTTTTACCTTCCAGGGAGCCTATGTCTATAATATTGATCTGTCAAAGGGTTTCCAACTGCAAGGCCGCATAACCCATCTGACCTCAGATGATTATCTGAAAGCCGGCGATTATTGGTATAACAGCCCGCGCAATATTTCCCGCATTCTTTATATCGGCAATGTGATTTATACTATTTCCCCGGCCAAAATAATAGCCCATGACCTGGGAGACCTGACTCATGTCAATACAGTGAATCTCCCTTAGGGAAAAATAACAAAAAGCAAACACCTCCTGTTCATGCATAAATTAATAACTCTTATGCAGAATAAGAACAGGAGGTGTATTATTTAATGGTATTAAGTTTGACCCAGAAAGAAAGGATGCTGCTGGAAGACCAGAAGAAGCATGAGCAAATATGTATCGACAAATATAACAACTATGCCAGCCAGGCCCAGGACCCCCAGCTTAAAACCCTGTTCCAGCAATATGCCGCCCAGGAACAGCAGCATCTTGACAGTATCAACCAGATGTTGAACGGACAGGTGCCCGCTGCCGGTCAGGGCGGCAGCCAGAGCCAGCAGCAGTCACAGCCAGCAGGCCAGACTATGCCTTCGCCTATGCAGGGAGCCATGGGCAATCAGACCGATGCCGCCTTATGCAGTGACATGCTGATGACAGAAAAATATATATCCGGTACCTATGACACTACCATCTTTGAGTTTGTCGATACCAATGCCCGACAAGTATTAAACCATATCCAGAAAGAAGAACAACAGCATGGTGAAGGTATTTTCAACTATATGAAAAATCACGGCATGTATAATCCCCAGTAAGGTGTGAGGAGTGAGGAGTGAGGCGTGAGGCGGAGCCGTCTTAGCGCGCGCTTGTAGGGGTCGACGCCTCTGTCGACCCGGGGAGCAGTTACCGATTAGTGAAAGTGGAAAGCTGAAGATGGAAAGCAGAAAGTGGAAAGCTGAAAGCTGAAAGCTAACCCCGCTATTCATCCTTACCCCATGTAAGAGGTGATCAGCGGGGTTTTAGTCTGGATCAGATGCAGCCCCCAGAGCGGGTAAAAAAAGTGAAGATCGAGGCACGAATAAGCCCCGCGATTGAATCGTACCTTAAGTACGATGATTGAGCGGGGTTTAGATCTGGATAAAATACAGCCCCCAGAGCGGGTAAAAAACGTCAAGGACAAGGCGCCAGGGATGAGGGCGACTGAGACGTACTCTAAGTACGTCGATGGAGCAGGATTCCCGGGCAACGCAGTCATTGGCGTTTTTTACCGCTCTGGTCATCGGCGGGAGCGCAGTTCGGCCAATACATCTCTAACCCCTACCCCCTGCTCCACCATCATCACCAATAAATGATAGATCAAATCCGCGGTTTCATACACCACTTCGTTTTTATCCCGATTTTTAGCGGCGATGATAACCTCGGCACTTTCTTCGCCTACTTTTTTCAGGATTTTATCGATCCCTTCCTGAAAGAGGTAGGATGTATATGAACCCTCGGGCATTTCCTGCTGCCGGCTCAGAATAATCTGATATAATTCCTGTAAAATATTGATCTGGAAGGGAATAGAGGTATCGATTTCTTCCCCCTGCAGATCCCGGTAGAAACAGGAGTAATTGCCCGTATGACAGGCTGGTCCTGCCGGTTTTACTTTGATGAGCAAAGTGTCTTCATCGCAATCATATAATATCTGTTCAACCTTTTGTGTGTTACCGGAACTTTCACCTTTCATCCACAATTGCTGCCGGCTGCGGGAAAAAAACCAGGTATAGCCGCTGGCCAGAGTTTTGTTTAAGGATTCCTCATTCATATAGGCCATCATCAGGACCTCATTATTGCTGGAATCCTGAATTATAGCCGGGATCAGCCCTTTTTCATCATATTTTATTTCCACCATAATATTATTCTCCATTTATCATTATTGCTTATTTTATAGATTGCCCTTGCTGGACCAGACTCCATCTACTCCGGGCTCGTCGGCAACTGCCTTTTTAAGGGCCCGGGCAAATGCTTTGAAAATCGCCTCGGCTGTATGATGGGAATTATCCCCGCGGATCATATCAATATGCAGATTGATTCCGGCGGAGTTTACAATGGCCTGGAAGAATTCCCGCACATTTTCCGTGGAAAAATTGCCGATTTTCTCCTGAGTGAATTCTGCGTCAAAGACCAGATAGGGGCGCCCCGATAAATCAACTACCACCCTGACCAGAGCCTCATCCATCGGTATGATGGCATCCCCATAACGGCTGATGCCGCGTTTTTCTCCCAGGGCGGCTTTGAGGGCCTGTCCCAGGCAGATACCTATATCCTCCACTGTATGATGGTCATCAACTTCTATGTCACCCCGGGCAGTAACCTTCACATCACATAAACTATGTACGGCAAACAATGTCAGCATATGGCTTAAGAAAGGTACTTCCGTGTCGATCTGATACTGGCCGGTGCCATCCAGGGCCAGCTGTACTAAAACTTCCGTTTCTTCTGTCTTTCTTTGGATCTCTGCTTTACGGACGTTTTCTTTCATTTATTTTCTCCTTTCTTATCCTTACCGAATGAGCATGGGCAGTCAATCCTTCGACCTCAGCCAGTTTAATGATATCATCGGCGTCTTCTTCCATTCCTTCCCGGGAATAATAAATGATACTGGAAATCTTGGTAAAAGTGTCCACAGTCACTGGTGAATAAAAGCGGGCCGTTCCTCCGGTAGGCAGTATGTGATTGGGTCCGGCATAATAATCACCTGCCGCTTCTGGTGTATTGCTGCCCATGAAAATAGCGCCGGCATTATGGATGCGGTTAAGATAATCAAAGGGGTGTCCGACCATTAACTCCAGATGCTCAGGGGCAATCAAATTGGATACCTGGCAGGCATCATACATGGTTTCGGTCAAAATAAAGGCGCCGTTTTTCTCCAGTGATTCCACGATCATTTCCCGCCGGGACAGGTCCTTTACCTGTTTATTCAATTCGGCCTCTACCCGGTCAAAGAGTGATTCCTCATCAGTTACCAGGATACTGCGGGCTAAAACATCATGTTCCGCCTGGGACATGAGATCGGCAGCGATATAAGCGGGATCTGCCTCTTTATCCGCTATTATCAATATCTCGCTGGGACCAGCCAGCATGTCGATATTCACTTCACCATAAACAGCCTTTTTGGCCAGTGTGACATAAATATTACCCGGGCCGCTGATCAAATCTACTTTGGGTACTATTTCCGTCCCCCAGGCTAAGGCGAAGATGGCCTGGGCTCCTCCCATTTTGTATATCTCACTGATATCAAGCTCGGCTGCCGCCACTAATGTATAGGGATTCATCCGGCCGTCTTTATCCGGGGGACTGACCATAGCAATCTCGTCAACCCCGGCCACCTGTGCGGGTATGGCATTCATCAATACCGAAGAAGGGTAGGCAGCAGTCCCTCCCGGTACGTAGATCCCCACCCGCTGCAAAGGGCGGAAGATCTGTCCGGTGATATTCCCCTTTGCATCCGGCTCCATCCAGGAATTGCGCAGCTGCCGGGAATGGAACAGATCGATATTATCGATAGCAGCTCTTAGTGCCAGGATAAATTCATCATCAACCTGTTCATAAGCTGCTTCGATCTCTTCATCAGTAACCAAAAGGCTGTCCTGATCGATCCTGGCTCCATCAAAGCGATGGGTCAATTCAAAAATCCCGGCATCACCTTTTTCTCTGATTATGGCGGCGATTTCATCGACACGGTCCTGGTACAGTTTCATATCTGCCTGGCTTTGCTGTAAAAATGATGACAATTCTGCTGAATGGGCATCGATGCGTTTGATTTTCATCTTCAGACCCCCTCTTTCACTTGCTTTTGTATTATTTCAACCAGTGGCTGGATCTCATCATGTTTGGTACGATAGCTGACCTGATTGCAAATCAATCTGGTAGTGGAATCCATTATTTTAACTATTTCCACCAGCTGGTTTTCCCTTAAAGTACGACCGGTGGACACGATGTCGACGATCAGATCGGACAGCCCCATAATCGGTGCCAGTTCGATATTGCCATGCAGATTGATTATTTCCACCTGCAGCCCCTGACTGCGAAAAAACTGCTCCGCTGTCACCGGGAACTTGGTTGCTACCCGTTTGTAATTCATTTCTTTCAAACTGATATTGTGCAGATCAGCCGGTCCGGCTACAACAAATCTGCAGTATCCATATTTTAAATCTACCAGTTCGAAGATATCCCGTCCCTGTTCCACAATTACATCTTTGCCCACGATCCCCAGATCGGCGGCCCCCTGTTCTACATAAACGGGTACATCGGTAGGGCGGCACATGATGTATTTGACTCGCGGCTCTTCATAGTCAAAGACCATCTGGCGGCTTTCCGGGGTCAAGCCTTCGGCTGGCAGGCCAGCTTGCTCCAGTAATTCAATTGTGGGTTTAAGCAGTGTCCCTTTGGACAGGGCAATGGTTAAATAATTTGCCGGCATGATAATTCCTCCATAATCGTAAATGGATTTTATTCAACATAGACAAGGGCTGTATTGGCCTTCCTGGCGCACAGCTCCCGCAATTCACCCGGCGTGCTCATCATGGTATCCATTTCCACGATAAACCCGGCCTCACGCAATTCATCACATTTTTTAATTATCAATTCCAGATCCGCCCCCCCGACAAGATAGCGCTGGGGTTCATCACTCCGGTCTTTCAGGACCAGGGCCGCCCTTTCCAATCCCAGGGCAAATCCAGTGGCGGGACAGGGGAAGCCAAACTGACCCAGGAGGTTGTCGTAGCGCCCTCCGCCCAATAAGCCATAACCCAGGTCAGGAGAATAACCTTCGAAAACAATGCCGGTATAATAATCCAGCCCGCGCAGCACTCCCATGTCCAGTACAATATGCCGGGTAACGCCAAAGCTTTCCAGAGCTTCGTAGATTTTCAGCAGTTCACTTACTGCTTCAACAGCCTGGGAGCTTCTATCCAGATAGGGTATTTTATCGATTATTTCCAATCCTCCATGTAAAACCGGCAAACTGGCAATGGATTCTTTCAGCTGGTCATCGATAGCTAAAGAATCCAGAACCTGGGAGAGTTCCACCAGATCTTTTCGTTCTATCAGCTGGCGGACCAGCATTTGATCCTTATGGTCCATCTGACAGTCGGCTAAGATATTGTTAAAAATGCCGATATGGTTCAGACTGATCTTAAAATCCGTAAGGCCTATGGAATCAAGAGTCCGGGCCGCAATGGCAATAACTTCGGCATCAGCATAAGGGCCCCGGGCCCCTAAAAGTTCGATCCCCGCCTGCCAGAACTCCCGGTATCTGGCTTTCTGCGGCTGTACATGGCGAAACACATTACCCATATAATAGAGTCTGAGAGGCAGTGGCTCCTCCTGCATATGGGTGGCGGCCAGACGGGCGATGGACACGGTCATTTCCGGGCGCAGGGAAAGAATACCCCCTTCCCGGTCCATAAACATAAATAATTCCTGGCGGATATCGCTGCCTGCTCCGGCCTCTATCACTTCCAGGTATTCAAAGGCCGGGGTTATCACTTCCTGATAACCATACCGGGCGAAAAGGCCGGCGGCCTGGTTTTCAATATTTCTTTTGATTTTAACCTCATCAGGCAGCAAATCCCGCAGCCCTTTGGGTATTTCCCTATTTTTCATCATCGACTTCCTCCGTTATGCTCTGCAGTGCTTTTTCATATCCGCCGGAACCGTAGTTGAGGCATCTTTTCACCCGGCTGATGGTGGCAGTGCTGGCACCGGTTTTTACAGCAATGGTGTTATAAGTAGTATTATCCGCCAGCAGCTGGGCTACATAGATCCGCTGAGCCATGGCCTTGATTTCACTGACCGTGCACAAATCATCCAGAAGGCGGTTAACATCTTCGGCGTCTTTTAAACTCAAAAGGGTTTTAACCAGTAAATCAGTATTTTTATCTTTCCACTTCGGGATGAATGCCATAGCTGAACCTCCCCTTATAAAAGCTTGTTTTCATTTACCAATAGTTCAAATTCGCAGCCTAAAAACTCGGCCGCTCTTCTGCTCATCAGCATTTTAGTAAGGAATATCTCGAAATATTCCATCACCGAACACACTTCGGTGTCTATGGTGATTTTCATAGTTATAAGCCTTTTTTCTTCATCCACCAGCAATTGAGATTCGGTCACCGCGTAATTGACCCGGTCCCGGGGAGTGAAAACAGCAAAATCCTGCTTGCGCACCCGGGAACGATGGACATCGGATTTATCAGCCAGTATCAAAGCAGCACCCACATTGTTAACAGATCGGCCGCCGCTGTTTTCCTCATGATTGCCGATAGCTCCCATGATAACAGCTATTTCGTCTCCATCCATCCCCATGTCCAGAAGGATATTAAAAGCGATCAGGGCACCTGACATCCCATGTCCGTAGCGATTGACCAGGTTGCCAATATCATGGAGATAACCGGCAATAGCTCCCAGTTCTGCTTCCCGGGGAGGGAAACCCAGCCTGGTCAGGATATGCCTGCAAAGTTCCGCCGATAATTCTGCATGACTTATATTATGCTCTATTGCTCCAATATTACCGATGTAGGCATTGCCCAGGTCCATATACTGCTTTACCAGAGGGTTTTCTTTAACCTCCGCCAGTGTTATCATTCTACCTTCCCCTTTTGTTTAATTTCCCGCATCAATTTTACCGCCTGCTGTGCTGCCCTGGTATCAGCGGGTACCCCCTGCAGGATCTCCTGGGCTGCATCATATTGGCCCTCTGCCATCAATTGCCGGGCAGTTTCAACCGATGCGTCTGCATTTTTTTCCTCCACAACCCTAGCAATTTTATCATTCATTTTATTGGTTTCGCCGGTTTGCTCCAGTTGACGGTATTGCTCAATGGCTTCATCATATTTGCCGTCCGCCAGTAAGCTTTCCCCGTTCATAAGGATTTTTCGGGTCTCGATCCGGTCGGGCAAAGTGGTGAGTGAATATATATACAATCCCGTGACTCCCAGCAGCAGGAAAACAGAAACAAACCACAGGAAAGAATACTTTACATTCCTTCTCATCAAAGCCAAAAACAATACAAAGGGGATCCCCAATATGAAAGTCATTTTCAAAAATTCCCGGGTGGGAAGATAAAGCAATAAAATTATTGCTGCCGCTGCTATCCCCAATCTTATAAATGGTGCTCTGTTATTTTCCATACTTGTTAACCTCTATAATAGGGCTTTACCGGCAATATCGGTGCGGTAATGCATCCCCGCAAAACTGATCTTCTTCACTTCCTGATAGACCTTATCCCGGGCGGAACCAATGTCCGCCCCCCGGCAGACCACCGCCAGGACCCGGCCCCCGTCAGTATATATCCGGTCGCCTTCTAAATTGACGCCCGCCTGGAAGATAATAGTCTCATCCTCCAGATCTGCCAAACCTTCTATGAGTTGACCTCTTTCATAGGGACCCGGATATCCCCGGGAAGCCAGGACAACACAAACACAATTGCCGGGCTCCAATGGGGCCGAATGATCCTTTAATTCACCATTGACTGCTGCCTCCAGCAGTGGGAGCAGATCCCCTTTTATCATGGGCATTACCGCCTGGGTTTCCGGATCCCCAAAACGAGCATTGAACTCCAGTACTTTGGGCCCCTCCGCCGTTATCATCAAACCAGCGTACAATACTCCCTTATAGGGACATTCTTCTGCTTCCATGGCAGCTATAACCGGTTTTATCACTTTTTCAATGCTTTCCTGCTCCAACTGACGGGTAAATACCGGTGGATTGACATAAGCACCCATGCCTCCCGTATTGGGTCCCTGGTCCCCGTCATAGATCTGCTTGTGATCCTGGGCAGCTATCAAGGGAACAAAATCCCGGCCGTCACTTATGGCAAAAAAGCTGACTTCTTCTCCCTGGAGGAATTCTTCGATTATAATTTTATCTCCGGCAGTGCCAAAGCTCTTATCTTTCATCATGCTGGCCAGAGCCTGGTCTGCTTCCTCCTGCGTAGAAGCGATAACCACCCCTTTGCCCGCTGCCAGCCCATCCACTTTGATAACAAGGGGCCCGCCTTCCTTCAGCAAATCATGGGCAAAAGCACGGGCCGCATCATGATCATCAAATTCCTCAAATCGGGCTGTGGGTATACCGTATTTTTTAAATAAATTCTTGGCAAAGACCTTGCTGCCTTCCAAACGCGCTGCCGCTGCCGTAGGACCGAATATTTTCAATCCCGCCGCAGAGAATTTATCGACTATCCCGGCCATCAAAGGTGTCTCCGGTCCCACCACCGTCAAATCGATATCATTTTCCTGGGCCCATTTTAAAAGTTTATCGGTTTCTTCCCCTTTTATATCTATGCATTCTGCCAGGGCAGCTATCCCGGGATTGCCCGGTGCTGCATATAATTTTTCGATTTCGGGGCTCTGTTTTAATTTCCAGATTAAAGCATGCTCCCGGCCGCCCTGACCTATTACTAATACTTTTTTACCCATTTTCCCCTCCGGTAAACTGATTTTTAACCATGCTTGAAATGCCTGACACCGGTAAACACCATGGCAATGCCGAATTTATCACAATTGGCGATACTCTCTTCATCCCGCACTGAGCCTCCTGGCTGGATAATGGCTTTAATGCCATATTTTCCGGCTAATTCCACCGTATCGCCAAAAGGGAAAAAGGCATCCGAGGCCATGACCGCGCCTTTGCTGGCTTCTTCCCGTCCTTTGAAAGCTATTTCCGCTGCCCCCACCCGATTCATCTGCCCGGCACCAACACCCAAAGTAACTCCATCTTTAGCAATCACTATTGCATTGCTTTTAACATGTTTGGCAACCTTCCAGGCAAATTCCAGATCCTGGAGCTGTTTGGCATCCGGGGCAGCTATGGTAACAGTTTTGACCCCTTTTATATCAAAATCATCATTATCAGTTTCCTGAACAACAAATCCCCCGGCAACACTCTTGAATTCAAAGGGTTCTTTGCCCGTTACCGCCATTTTAAGCAAACGCAGATTCACTTTGGTCTGCAATATTTCTAAAGCATCAGCGGTAAAATCCGGGGCTATGACCACTTCCATAAAAGGTTCAGCAATGAGGACCGCTGTTTCCCTGTCCACAGTACGATTCAGAGCAATGATGCCGCCGAAAGCGGACAGTGGATCTGCGGCAAAAGCCTTCTCATATGCTGTTTTAATATCCCTGGCCACTGCCGCCCCGCAGGGGTTGGTATGCTTGATAATGACACAGGCCGGTTCCCCAAACTCTATGACCAGGGACCAGGCCGCCTGGGTGTCGATAATATTATTGTAGGATAGTTCCTTGCCATTGAGCTGCTGAGCATCAGGAAGTCCGGCCCCGGGCAGCATATTGCGGTAAAAGGCTGCTTTTTGATGAGGATTTTCCCCATAACGCAGATCATATACTTTTTCACCGGCAAGTATAAAATTCTCTCCGGCCAGGGTTTCCTCCGCCGGAGTCAAATAGGCGCTTACCATGGCATCATAGGACGCCGTATGGGAAAAGGCTTCCCGGGCCAGTTCCAGTCTGGTCTGGCCCCCGATCTGTCCCGATTTTTCCAGTTCGGCAATTATCTGCGGGTAGCGTTCCGGATTGACCACTACGGCAACTTCCAGATAGTTCTTGGCCGCCGCCCGGATCATGCAGGGACCACCGATATCTATATTTTCAATAGCTTCTTCATGTGTTACACCCTCCCGGGCAATGGTCTGCCGGAAGGGATAAAGATTTACCACCACCATGTCGATCAGGTCGATTTGATGTTCCTTTAATTGCTCCAAATGGGACGGGATCCGTTTCGCCAGGATACCCCCATGGACCCGGGGATGTAAAGTTTTGACCCGGCCTTCCAGTATTTCCGGAAAACCAGTTATCTCGGCCACCATGGTTACATCGATTCCGGCTTCCTTCAAAGTGCTGAAGGTTCCTCCGGTGGATATTATTTCCCAGCCCATTTTGTTTAAACTCCGGGCCAGGTCAATAACCCCGGTTTTATCCGATACACTGATGAGCGCTCTGGACATGATCATTCCTCCTTGCCTGACCAATTATTATTTGATTACTACATTTCTGTCCTGCAAATATATTCTGCCTGCGGCAAACAATTGCAAAGTTTCAGCATAAATCTTATGTTCCTGTTCCAGGATCCTGGCGGCCAGAGTATCCGCATCGTCATCCGGCAGAACTTCTACGGCCCTTTGCATAATAATGGGACCGCTGTCGATGCCGTCATCGACAAAATGCACTGTGCAGCCGCTGATCCGCACCCCGTAATCCACTGCCTGCTGATGGGCATTGAGCCCCGGGAATGAGGGCAGCAGGGCCGGATGGATATTAATTATTTTCCAGGGATAAGCCTGCAGCAGATCTTTTCCCACCAGTCGCATATAACCTGCCAGTATAACCATCCGGGCATCATATTCCGCCAGTTTTTTAATAATCTCCTGTTCATAGGCTGCTTTATCAATATGATCCCGGGGTTCAATATAATAATTATCAATCTTGCGTTCCCGGGCTTTATCAAGTACCGGAGCATCCTTTTTATCGCTGATGACCAGTGCTATCTCAGCATCCAGCCGTCCTTCCTCAATAGCCTGGCAGAGGGCAGTGAAATTGCTGCCCCGTCCGGAAGCTAATACAGCCAGCCGCAAGCGGCCTGGTTCTGTGATCCTGATCATATGATAATGACACCTTCATTTCCGGCTTCTATTTTACCGATCAGCTGGGGTTTTTCTCCTGCAGCTTTCAAACTTTCCAGCACTTTATCATAGTAACGTGTTGAAACAACAATTGCAAGACCTATTCCCATATTAAATGTCTTAAACATTTCTCTTTTCTCGATAGCACCTTTTGCCTGAATGATTTCATAAATGGGCTGGCTTTTGATCGAACTGCTTTCGATCACAGCCTGCAACCCTTGGGGTACAATGCGTTCCATGTTTTCCGGCAGACCGCCGCCGGTGATATGAGCTATCCCTTTGATGTCAAATTCCTGCACCAGCGGCAGGATGCTCTTTACATATATGCGGGTGGGGGTAAGCAGTTCTTCGCCCCAGGTGTGACCTAATTCCGGAGCATAATCATTCAATTTAAGCCCTGCTTTTTCCAGCAGCACTTTTCTCACCAGGGAAAAACCATTGGAATGGATCCCGGATGAAGGCAGGCCGATTATCATATCACCAGCTTCGATCCGGCTCCCATTGATCAAGCGGGAACATTCCACGGCCCCCACCACAAATCCCGCCAGATCGTATTCATCATCAGCATAAAAACCTGGCATTTCCGCTGTCTCCCCGCCGATCAGGGCACAACCGGCTTCAACACAGCCTGCGCTGACCCCTTTTACCAGGGCCTCCACCAGGGCCGGTTCCAGTTTCCCCAGGCCGATATAATCCAGGAAGAAAAGAGGCTCTGCCCCGTGGCATAAAACATCATTGACACACATGGCCACCAGATCGATCCCCACTGTGTCATGGACCTGCATCATTTGAGCTATTCTTAGTTTGGTCCCCACACCGTCGGTGCCGGAGACCAGGACCGGTTCCTGATATTTATGGACATCAAAAGCAAACATACCGCCGAAAAGCCCGATACCAGTCATAACCTCCGGGCGCCTGGTTCTATCCACCCAGGTTTTGATCATTTCCACTGAGCGGCTGGCCGCCTCAATATCAACTCCGGCGGTTTTATAACTCATCTGTTCACTGTCTTTCATATTTACCTCCATTTGCTGCAGTCAAATACAATTATTTATGTGCACAATCATTTAGAATTCTGCTGTTGCAGATAGGCTTCAGCACCTATTTCTTTCAGTAAAGCGCCTTTTTTCATAACCTCGGCCGCCATCTTCTGCCGGTATGCAACCAGCTTACTGCGGATACCATCATCGTGGAGCGCCATAATCTGCATGGCCAGCAGTCCCGCATTGGCAGCCCCATTGATGGCTACCGTCGCCACGGGTATGCCTTTAGGCATCTGCACAATGGAATATAATGAATCAACTCCGGAAAGAGTGCTGGTTTTAATGGGGACGCCAATCACCGGCAAAGTCGTATAAGCGGCAATAACTCCGGGCAGATGGGCTGCTCCTCCGGCCCCGGCAATAATAACTTCATAACCCTTTTCCATAGCTGATGCCGCATATTCCGCGGTTTCAGCCGGCAAGCGATGGGCAGAACAGACAGTGTAATCATATTCTGCGTCAAATTGCTGAAGAATATCGCCTGCTTCTTTCATAATGCTCAGATCGGAGTCACTGCCCATAATTATCCCTACTTTTGCCATGAAAATTCCTCCTAATTTCATTTAGCGAAAAATACAGCCCAAGTGGATGGTTTTTCAAAAACCTATCCGCCTGGGCTTTTATCCCTGTACGGTGTAGTGCTTACAGCACCTGTGTCACTCGAACCAGCCATGCTCTAAACATGCGGAACCCTTGATCCACTTTTTTTCATTCAGTTTTTATAATCTGATATTATCAAAGCGGGTTATATGTGTCAACTATTGCCAGTTTTAACACCCTTCAGCAGTTTACCGCCTACGGATATAAAAATACTGCCGGATTGCCCCAGACATTCCGGCAGTATAATATCATTGCCAATATATTATTCTTTTTCATACATCGCTTCGATGAGATCCCGGTATTTTTCCTGCACTACTTTGCGCTTGACCTTCATAGTGGCAGTTACTTCTCCAGTTTCCTGTGAGAACTCATTTTCCAGCAGGGTGAATTTTTTAATGTGTTCCACCTGTCCCAGGGTCTTCTGACGTTCATCAATAATCCCCCGATAAAACTCCAAAACCCGAGGATTCTGGATCAATTCTGCCCGGCTGGCAAAACTGATTCCCTGTTTTTGGGCCCAATCCTCCAGATTTTCGAAGGTGGGCACGATCAATGCCGATACATATTTTCTTCCGTCCCCTATTACAGCAATGTATTCAATAAAATGGTCCTCAGCCATAAGGGTCTCTATCATTTGCGGTGCAATGTTCTTGCCTCCGGAAGTAATTATCAGGTCTTTTAAGCGGTCAGTGATAAACAGGTAGCCATCTTCATCAATACGCCCTATATCACCAGTTTTAAACCATCCATCCTCTGTAAAAGCTTCCCGGGTGGCTTCCGGTTTTTTATAATATTCTTTGACGATATTGGGACCTTTAGCCTGAATCTCCCCAGTATCGGGATCGATCCTCAGGTCCACTAAAGGTGCGGCCGGCCCAACGGAACCAAATTTAAAACAATGGGGCCCATTCATGGCCAGCACCGGTGCCGTTTCAGTCAGGCCATAGCCCGATGTTACCAGAACACCACAATAAAAGAAGAATTTTTCAATCTCGGGATTAAGGGGCGCCCCGCCATAATTGAAATGATGAAAACCAGTCCCGAACAGTCCCTTGACTTTATGCAAAACCAGTTTTTCAGCAATTTTTCTTTTCAAGGTAAGTATCGCTCCCGGCTGCACACCAGCCAGAACCAAATCCCCATGTTCTTTGCCAATGCCGACTGACCAATGGAATATCTTTTGTTTTAATGGTGAGCCGTCCCTGATCCCCGTGTACACAGTTGCATAGATTTTCTCAAATAAGCGGGGCGCAGCATTCATAACAGTGGGGTTGGACTCTGCCAGATGTTCCAGGATCTCATTATGATCCTCACAATAATATAGCTGCATACCCATGGATAAAATCCCAAAGGACCAGGAACCTTCCAGGACATGAGTCAGGGGCAGCATGCATATGGAGGAATCCCCTTCCTTAAAGCAGTCCTTTTCCGTATATCTGCCCACTCCCCAGGCATTATGCATCAGGGTTTTATGCGTATGGACGGCCCCTTTAGGTTCACCAGTGGTACCCGAGGTGTAAATTATTTCACACATATCCTCATAGCCGGCCCTTTGCATAATTGCTTCGATTTCATCCTGGCGGGAGTTTTTCCTGCCTCTTTCCAGGAAATCGTCCCACATTATCACGCGTTCATCATCGTGGATCTTTGTTCCCCGGTGGAAAACCACTATTTTTTCCAGGGATGGACAGGTATCCAGCAGAGCATAAGCTTTGTCGTAATGAACCTGCCGCCCGGCGAACAAGACTTTTATCTCTGCATCGTCAACAATATAAGCTGTTTCTTCTTCCGTATTGGTGGCGTAAATGGGAACAACTACCGATCTGATCAACAATGACCCCAGATTGGAAAGATGCCATTCGGCCCGGTTAACCGAGAATATCCCGACCCG
>ENA-UOUL01002098-UOUL01002098.1-bioreactor-metagenome-genome-assembly--contig:-NODE-2098-length-24635-cov-15.916076_pt1 | contig 24635 bp, 22 predicted proteins | sample MGYA00249838_ERZ747220 | MGnify/ENA primary metagenome ERZ747220 (study PRJEB28778, sample SAMN05720191) | bioreactor metagenome | isolation source: Anaerobic biogas reactor | place: USA:Washington...
ACGGCCGATGCCCTCGCTGAGATGGAGGATGTCGACCACTTCACCAACATCGTCAACATCCAGGTGTTTAGTCCGGCCGGTGTCAGGGTCATGGAGCGCCAGGTAGTCAAGGTTTGGAGCGACGAACCTGCTGAACTGGCCACGCTTCAGTTGACACTGAGCACGTCCGAAACCGGTCCGTGGAGCACCTCGGTCGGCCCGACGGTCATCGAAGAAGCTCAGGTGAGAGTGCAGTTGCTCGATCAGTACGGTAGCCCGTGGACCACTGCCGCAGACGACCTTAAGGTCAGGCTCGGCGCGCCCGGTGACTGGGTCTCCGTGGATCTGAGCGGCGAGACTCCCGATGCCAACGGCTATGTTTATGGATCCGTGCTGTTGGAGTCCTACGGCACCTACAGCGCTGTGGCCTGGATCGATGACGGCGCCAATACCGACTACGTCGAGGCGGGAGAGCTGACCAGCAACACAGCCAAGTACATCCTCGAATAGCAGGACCTTAAGGGACAGCATCAGCTGGCTCTGAGAGAAGGGGGCCCGCCGCAAGGTGGGTCCCCTTTTTCTATCGTGCGCCCGGCAGCAGGCCCGACAGGGGGAACTGCTAGCCGGACGGCAAGGGTGTCCATCGTGAGGTGGAATCTGAAGGAAGACGCAGCCAGAAGGTTGGCCCGACGAACAGAAACCGCATATGAGGCGACCGTGTCGGACGAGAAGGCCATTATCTTCAAAGTCCTGTACCTGTACGGAAGACACGGGCGTAGACGCGGCGGGCATAAGCCGGAAGGTGGGTGCGCATTACCCGGGGGAGGTCTGTCGGAGCACCTGAGCCTCCCCAGTTGCCGACCCCCCGGCACCACCGACTGGGCAGAAATACGCGGGCGTAATGCAGGCCCCTGCCGGCTCGCGGAACAAAGGGAACTTCTGCCGAGACCTCAAGAGCCTCATCCCGAGACGGATCAGCGCCGGCGCCTCCCGCATAGACTTGCTAATCTGCCCGCTTTACGGCTACATGGGCCCCGGAGAGCTCGCGGCGCCGTCTCTGGCCACTCCCTAACTACCTCGGCACCGCCCAAAAAGGAAGGACGGCTCCCTGCGATGGCAACCATGACGCCACAAGTGGCCCTGAAGCGAATAGCCACCTATGAGCGGGTCTCCTCTGATGACCAGCGTGAGCGGGAGACCATCCAGACCCAGCGCCAAGTGCTTGATCAGTGTATAGGAGCCGCGGGTGACGTGGAGCTGGTCGGCCGCTACACCGACGACGGCGTCTCGGGCACCATCGCCTTTGCTCTTCGCCCCGATGGTGGTCGCCTCTTAGCCGACGCCGCCCGGGGCGCCTTTGAAGAACTGTGGGTCTATCGCATCGATCGTCTGGGAAGAGACGACGTCGATCCCTTGGTGGTCTGGCAGAAGCTGGAGGCTCTTAAGATCAAGGTTCGTTCCGTTACCGAAGGCTACACCGACCCCTTCATGTACCACATCCACGTGGCCGTGGCCGCTGAAGCCCGACGTGCTTTTCTTCAGTCGTCTGCTGACGGTACCGAGCGCGCGGCCAAAGCCGGACGTTTCTGCGGGGGCATAGCCCCCTACGGCTATCGAGTGGAAGGGATCAGACACAACGCCCGTCTCGTCCCGGACGAGACACCGATCGCCGGAGAGCTTTCCAAGGCGGACGTCATCCGCCTGCTGTTTGACCTTGTGGGTCGTGAGCAGCGCAGTCTTTCGGCCGCGGCTACCCATCTCAACAGCCTGGGAATACGTACGCCCTATTGCCAGGACGGGCGCACCAGAAACGGTCGGCCGACCCAGCCTACCTGGCGAAAGCAGATCTTAAGCCGTCTCATCAAGGAGCCCGTCTACCGGGGGGAGTGCCTGTACGGTCGCCGCTCCAAGCAGCCCGGCAGAGAAGTGATCTCGGCTCCCGTTCCCGCCCTGGTTTCAGATGAGCTGTGGTGGCGTGCCCAAGCGGTGGTTAGGCGCCACCTGTGCCACTCTCGCGCAAGCCATGGCCTCTACCTCTTGCAAGGTCTCATCACCTGCGGTGTGTGCGGCTCCTCCTATTGCGCCGCTCACCATCAGGGCCGGACCCGATACCGCTGCTCGGGCCAGCTCAGGCGCCTGGGCTACCCCAACGTCTGCCGCTCCAAGAGCCTGCGAGCCGACATCCTTGAGCCGATCCTCTGGGGTGATGTTGAGCAGTTTCTTAAGGATCCTTATTGTCTGCCGAAAGAGCTACAGCGCGTGACCCCCAGCGAGGAGAAGATGGTCGCCACCCAGGCCGAAAGAGCCGCTATCAGGGCGGAGATTACCGAACGTCGGCGGGAGCGAGAGCGCCTGCTCGATCTGGCCCAGCGCGGCATTCTTACCCCAGGCGAGCTGGAACTGCGTCTGGAGAAGGTAACCGAGAACAAAGGAGCGCTGGAAAGACGCCTGGCCGAGCTTGAGAAGAGCGAGCCGGCCCGGGCCAGTATACCGGTGGACGAACGCCTGCTTGCTGCCATCCGGCACCGCCTGGCCGACGGCTTCACGGACCAGGAGCGCAAGGAGATCCTGCGCCTGCTGGTGCAGGAAGTTACCGTCCACACCTATCAAAAGGCCGATGGCAGAAAAGCCGTGAGAGCCGTGGCCGACTACGCCTTTCCGGAAACGGCCTTTCACGTTTGTGATGGCCCGGCGGGCGAGTGTGAACGCCCTTCCGGCCGGAACAGGCTCTATCGTCGGGTGATTGATGTGCCCACGGGATATGGCCGGCCCCGATGCCACGATCCCGCCCAAAGAGGTCCAGATGCAAGCACGAAGCTCGAACCCTGCGCAGCGAACGCTCGCTCGCCATCAGTTACGCGGCCCTAGATGTAGTGCCCAAAGAGGGTGTTGCCAAAAGGGGACAGGTCGGTGGCCGGATGAAGCGGTGGCTTTGATGGCCACTCGACCTTCTGTGTATCCGGCTGATCCCGCGCGCCGGCAGAGTGAGGCGTCGCTCCTTCTCGCCGTCCATACCAGATGGGCTCCTACCCACGCTCGTCAGTCGGAGCCTCCAACGACGGACCGGTCCTCCTCTGGGATGATGGTATCTGACCACAGCCCAGAGGCTTCGGCCAGCACCCATGACACTGTGGCCCACTGCTTGGCCGACATGCATACGTACAGAGCACCGTCCACGCTGGTCATGAGGTTATGGGCTGAGCCTCGGCAGACGGCTTCCTGCGCTTTCGGCTCCATGGAGTCGCTCTTGGTTTTGGCGGCAAGCTCACGAATATCATCGGATAGTAGCGTGAATCGGGATAGATGTACCCCTCATCAGGGTTCCCTCATGGCCTGGATCTCCGACGCAGCCTTGATCCGCTCGATGGCCTTGGCCTCTATCTGGCGGATGCGCTCCCGGCTGACGTTGAGGCGAGAACTCACTTCGACCAGGGTGCGTGGGTATTCATCCTTGAGACCGAATCGGAACTCAATCACCTTGCGTTCCCGTTCGTCCATGGATTCAAGGACACGGTGGAGACAATCTTTGGCCATCTTCTTGGCCACCTCGTCGGCGGGATCGAGAGCGCTCTGGTTCTCGATCACCTCGCCCAACTCGGCGTCTTCGCCCTCGCCGACGGGAGTCTCAAGGGAGGTGGTGCGCCGGGCGACCCCCCGTATCTGCTCCACCTGGTGAGGCTCCATGCCCAGCCTAGTGGCGACATCGTCGTCTCTGGGCTCTCGGCCCATCTCCTGGACGAGTCCGCGTTCAGTGCGGATCAGCTTGTTGATCTTATTGATCATGTGTACCGGGATGCGGATGCTGCGGTCCTGGTTGGCGATGCCGCGGGTGATTGCTTGCTTGATCCACCAGGCGGCGTAGGTGGAGAATCTAAATCCCTTGCGATAGTCGTACTTCTCCACCGCCCGGATGAGGCCGGTATTGCCTTCCTGGATGAGGTCGAGCAGCTCCATGTCTTGGGTGTAGTAGTTCTTGGCGATGGAGATGACCAGGCGCAGGTTGGATTGGATCAGGCAATCTTTGGCCCGCTTGTCGCCCAGCTCCACGCGCTGGGCGAGTTGGACTTCTTCGTCTCTGCTAAGGAGAGGGATCGTTCCGACTTGGTGTAGGTAGAGCTGAACGGGGTCGTGTGTGACCGTTGGTGTCGACAGATCGAGAATGGGCTCGGTGGCATCATCGAGGGATCCCGGCGTGCCCAGACTCTGGTCGTAGATCTCAACAGACTGATCGAAGAGCTGGGAGTGCAGGTCGTCGATCTCTTTCGCTGTCAGATCGTACTCTTCGACCAGCGCCATGATCTCCTCGCTGGTGACGTAGCCTCGCTTCTGACCAATCCGCACAAGATCTTGAATGTGGGTGATGGGGCGAATGTCTTCTGGGAGGTCAGCTGTGCTCATCTCATCTTCTTTCAGCTGGTGCGTATGGCCTGTCCTTGGGGCTTTCCTTGTGTTCCCGCACGCATGTGCCAACGCAAGCAGTGGATGAGACGCCAGATCGCCGTGAATGTCCGCGATCAGGCCTCCTTATGCACGCAGTATATCGAGCAAACGTGCCGGGGGCCATTCTGCACTTCTCCTGGTTTGCCACGGTCGCTTGCCTGACGGCCGTGAGTGGGCGGCGCATTGCCCCAGCTTGACAGCCGGGCATTGTAGTGCCTCGGGTGGCTCGGAAGGCTCAACCTGTCCAGCCGGCGCGAGATGGTGTTAACTCATAGTGGCACGGGCCCTTGCAGGGCCAACACTCCAGTCGAGGGAGGGTAATGGCCAAGGGGGAGGAGAAGACAATCGCCAAGTTGTGTTCCATGTGTGTGCACCCCTGCAAGCAAAGAGCGGACTGCACCGTCATCAGCTGCCGCAATTTTGAGAAGAAGGAGGGGCAGCCCAAGCAGGAGTATTGAGACTGTCTGAACCGCCCCGGGTTCAGTGGAGACTCGTTTGTTTGAGTCCGGCCTCTTCAGCCGAGACCTCTCCACGATAGTACAGGTCCTCTAGTTCCGCCGGTGGTATGTGGCCGATGGTTTCAAAGAGCCGGCGGTGATTGAACCAGTCGACCCATTCCAGCGTCGCGTATTCCACGTCGTCTAGGCCTCTCCAAGGGCCTCGTTTTCGGATGAGCTCGGTCTTGTAGAGACCGATGATGGACTCGGCCAGGGCGTCATGGCTGTCGCCGCGGCTTCCCACCGAGGGGTGACACAGCCAGCTTCGGCCAGGCGCCCGGTGTGGCGGATGGAGAGGTATTGCACACCGGTCCGAATCGTGGATGACGCTCCTCGTCACGTCCTCCTTCCGGCGGGTCCACAGAGCCATCTCCAGGGCGTCTAAGGCCAGATCGGTCCTCAGGGTGGTCGAGGTCTGCCAGCCGAGGATCCGGCGGGAGAAGGCATCGATGACAAAGGCGGCGTAGGTCATGCCGGCCCAGGTGCTCACGTCAGGTCAGCCACCCACAGCCGGTTGGGAGCGGTGACGGTGAACTGACGGTCGACGAGGTCAGCCGGACGCTTGGCCCAGGTATCGGGTTTGGTGGTCTTCCAGGTTCTGCCCCGGATGACGCCTTGCAGTCCCAGTTTGCGCATGAGACGCGCCACCGTGCATCGGGCCACCGGTTTGCCTTCCCGGGCGAGCTGCTTCCACACCTTGCGCACCCCGTAGACCTGGTAGTTCTCGTCGTAGATGCGCTGGATCTCCCGCTCCAGCTCCCGGTCGGCAAGAGCGCGCTCAGAGAGGGGACGGGACTTACTCGCGTAGTAGGTGGAAGGGGCGATGGGCAATAGCGCGCACATCGGCTCGACCCCGTACTCCTGCTTGTGATCGTCGATGAACCGGGTCATCTCTTCGGTCGGCGGTCGAGCTCCGCCCCGAAGAAAGCTGCGGCTGCCTTCAGGATCTCATTCCATCCAGGAACTGCGCGCCATCGTGCGCCTGCGTAAGACCTTGCTGGATGATCGCCGCGCCTGGCAACAACGCATTCAAGCGGTTCTCTACCACCAGGGCCAGCCGGCGCATCCGCATCTGCTTACCCTCGATAGGCGTGAGTGGCTTGCCACATTGGAACTCAGCCCGGCCGGTCGCCAAGCCATCGGCCTCGCTCTGTCCATGATCGAGCGGATAAACGAGCAGTTGGAGCCGCTCGACCAGCAGCTCATCCGGTATGCTCAGCACCAGGCTGGCTGCCGGGCGCTTATGCAGCACTACGGTATCGGCCCGCTTACTGCTGTAGCCATCCTCTCCGAGCAGGGGGATGTCCGGCGTTTCTCAAGCTCGAGAAAGGGCCATTCGCACAGCGGCCTGGACATCACCGTCTTCGCATCAGGCGCGAAACGCGCACCGGGTAAGCTCTCCCGCCAGGGACCGCCGCTGCTACGTTGGGCTCTCTACGAAGCTGCCACGTGCGCGGCTCGCGCAAGCTCACCCGACCACGCCTACTACCTGGAGGTATAGGCCCGGTGCGGTAGCGCCCGGGCCCGCCTGGCTGTCGCGAGGCAACTCCTACGCCGCGCCTATCACACCCTGCGAGAACTGGGTGACGAAGCCCTGCTCGAGGCAGTCTAGAGGGTACCAACGGTGCACGCCCTGCCCATAATTCACAAGATGTGTTGCGGCTGGCTCCCGAATCCCCCTGCCGCCACGATCCGCTCTGGTCAGGCCTCGAGAGAATGAGCGGCCGCAGCATCTATCGCGGGGTCACCCGATCGACCATCATGTGTCCGGACATAGGTCCGTGCTCCAAGATAAGGCTGGGCGCTTGCGTGCAGTACGTGCTTCCCTGCTCTGTTCTTACGATGCTGCCCACCACCCATGATCCACCCGGCCTTGACCGGGAGGTCGTCAACAGATAAGGGGGGACTCGAACCCCCGGTACCGCTTGCGCGGCACAACAGTCCCGGCTACTGCGCCCTCCAAATCACCTTGCCGGTCCTGTCTATGTACGTCGGCGAGACGGAGCCGTCGGTGGTCGTTGTATCGATGCGAGCGAGACCGCCCGAGAACGGATGGAAGGCCTGGCCCTCAAGCTTCATGGGGATGACGAAGGCGCCGGTCTTGTCGATATAGCCGCACAGACCGGAATTCGTCCCCACGGCCGCCAGCCCTTCGGAGAACTCCATGGCCCACTCGAACTGCGGCCGGATGACCACCGTGCCGGTCTTGTCGATATAGCCATACCTCACGGCATCGTCCTGCAAGAACTCGACCGCTGCCAGACCCTCGGAGAAGGGATCGACCCCGTCGAACCGCGGTTCGATGACCACGGCCCCGGTCTTGTCGATGTAGCCCCATTTTGCAGCATCGTTGTTTGCAGGGAACCCGACCGCCGCCAGTCCCTCGGAGAACTCCCGGACCCAATCGAACTGTGGCGGAATGACCACCCTGCCGGTCGCATCGATGTAGCCCCACTTGACGGCATCGTCTTCCCCGAACCCCACCGCCGCCAGACCTTCGGAGAAGCCCGTGGACTGCTCGAACGGCCCGAGCACCACAGTACCTGTCCTATCGATGTACTCGATTTGCAGCTTGCCGCCTCCCAGCCGTTCATCGACCATCACCGCGCACAGGCCTTCCGAGAACGGACCGGGGTGTTGCCCGTAGTGCATCGGGACAACGACGGTGCCGGTCTCGTCGATGAAGCCCCAGAGGTTGTTGTCGCCGACCTCCGCTAGCCCCTCCGAGAACGGATCGGCGATATCAAACAGCGGCTGGATGACCATGGTGCCGGTCGCATCGATGTAGCCGAACTTCCCCCCGACAGACACAGGAGCGAGACCCTCAAAGAAGTGGGAATAGGGCCAGTCGACGAACTCGAACTGGGGCGGGATGACCATCTCGCCCTGATTGTTGATGTATCCCAGCTTGCCGTCTATCACTACGGGAAACAGCTGCGCGGCATCGGTGGCTATTGAGGTCTCGGTGCTGGCGGCTGTCTCGGTGGTGACAGTGGTCCCAGCGGTGACTGCGGAGCCGCATCCCGCTGCAAAGAGGAGGCAACTGCAGAGAAGAGCAACCGTAACGGCTGCGAGTCTAGGCATGGTCATGAATTCCCCGATCGTCCACAGATGCGCATCGGTGCGTGTCCATCATAGGGCATCCGCCAAGCAGAACGAGAGGCTCCCAACGGCTGTGCTTGGCCGCTACGAGATGATCTCATGAACGTAAACAAGGGATGGGTCACTGCGCCCTACGGCGTCCTCTCGTCCGTCTGGCACCTATGAGTGATCTTGCGTTTGCCACCGATTTGCCACCGAACTCGCCCGAAAGCCCCAAGAATCTCGAACTCGGCGGTCGAGCTTCGGCTCAAGAAAGCCCTGCAAATGAAGCGGAGAGGGGGGATTCGAACCCCCGGGACCGCTTGCGCGGTCCAACGGTTTTCGAGGGCTCTGGCCTACGTCCGGTGCGGGGTATCTAGTGTGCATGGATACCGTTCTGTGCGGCGGGAATACCGCTTTGGTGGTGACCTGTCCGTCTAGCGCCGGGGAGTTTGCCACCAAGATGGCACCAAGAACATCCGGGGTCGACTGCACGATCTCAGGCACACCCACGCCACCCTGGCCTCCAGGCCGGCGCATCCATCCCAGAGTGGTGTTCGAGCGCGGGGAGCATGCCAACATCAGCATCACCCTCGATGTCTACTCCCACGCCATCCCCGCCATGGAGGAAGAGGCGGCCGCCAAGATCGCGGCCTTGTTCATGCCAGCGTAGTCCCCTGCTCTATTGCGGCCCGCAAAGCCCGCCACAATGGTCTCGGTCGGCGAGATCATTTGTGGCTTCCGACCGGGATCCGGGGTAACGTCGTCAACCATGAAAGGACGATGGTACGGCGCCAATCCGCCCGCGCCAAGATCGTTCATGCTCACGGTTGACGATTCTCGCGCGCCATGGGCGTTGGTAGCAGGTTCGTCCATAACGAGCCCGACGGCCATGCTCAGCAGCAACCTGGGCCATGGGCGATAAGGACGTCGAACCGGGCTGAGCCCCCATTCGTTACCGCTTCAAACCCGAAGCACATCGAAGGGAGTGCGAGACAGACTCCCGGTTATTCTCAAGCACTCTGACGGAGTTTGGTGAGAGCCCGGTCCTCGAGTTGCCGCACTCGCTCGGCACTGATACCGAGGCGGTCGCCTACTTCGCGGAGCGTCTCTTCTTCCCTTCCGTCAAGACCGTACCGGGCGGCCAGCACTTCCTGCTCTCGGCCGGAAAGGTGCGTGAGTAAGACACGCAACTCATCCGCCTGAACACTGAAAAGCACCTCCTCGTACGCCTCCTCGGAAAGGGGATCAGCCAGGAGTCCCCCAAGAGTGCCTACCTCGGCCCCCTCTTCGCTCGGTTCCTCCAGGCTCCGACAGCGTCTATCGGCTCGAAGCAGAGCCTCCGTGTCGGCGAGAGACAACCCCACCGCGCGGCCCAGTTCGCCGGCCCCCGCGTTCCTGTGCTCTTGCCGGTAGATGCGCTCATGAGCCTCCTTGAGAGCGGCAAGCCTGCGCAGCGCCTTTGGGGGAAGACGGAGGGGACGGATAAACTGACTCCGGAGATCCTGCAGACCGTAGCGGACCCACCAGACGGCGTATGCAGGAAAAGGCACTCCGGCCTCGGGATCGAAACTGGCCAGCGCGCGCAGCAACCCGACCGCTCCCTCCTGGATGAGGTCCTCCCACTCAATCCCCGGCGTCCGATACGGTCGGGCAAGCCGTATGACGAGCGGGAGCAGTCGATTGATGAGCTCTTCGCGCGCCCTTGTATCGCCCGCCTTGGCTCGACACACCAGGTCTGGCTCTACCTCTCCCCTGCTGGCTTCTTCAAGCGCGTACCGCTCGAGCAAGGCACTTGGAGAACGGTCAGCCGGTGATCGGCCGGTCGATGCCACCAACGTTCTCGTCGACCTCAGAGAACTCGCACAGTCTCGCGAGCGTGCTTGTCCTTCGGCAAGTCGACGGTCAAGAGAGGCACCTTCGTCGCCGGTCAGTCTTCCGCCGGCGTCCGTCTCGTCGTATTTTGCCGACGTGTCACTTTGCATCGTGTTGTCTTCCGCGCGGGGCTTGAATCCAGTCCGGCCACGCCTACATACAAGAGTAGCGGGGACCACACGAACAAGCCAGTAGGTGCCACGCTCCAGACTCTTGAAGACGTGTCCGTGGAGAGTGCTGCGCCTTGCACATACATCAGGAGGTGAACAGAAATGGCGATCGTTAGGTGGAGACGTTGGAACTTGCTCGATCAGATGGAACCGTGGAACTTGCTCGATGAGATTGTCGGCCTTCGCCGGGATGTGGAGCAAATCCTCGCCGGATGGCAGTCCGGGGAGGCGCGGAGCTTCTTCCCTGCCACGGACGTCGTTACCAAAGACAAGGACATCATTCTCAAGATGGAGCTGCCCGGTCTTGACCCGGAGAAGGACCTTGACATCAAGGTCGAGGGCGACACGCTCGTGGTATCCGGCCGGCGTGACAAGGAGCGCGAGGTCAAGGACGAGACATTCCAGCTCAGAGAGAGCCGCCACGGTAGTTTCTACCGCAGCTTCCCCCTCCCGGAAGGTGTGAGTTCCGAGGCGATCAGCGCCACCTACGACAAGGGCATACTCGAGCTTACTCTTTCCGGAGCTGCCCAGACAGCCCAGGTGGAGCCCAAACGAATCCAGGTGAAGACCGGCAAAGAGGCGAAGTCGATCGAGGCCAAGGCGGCCTAGCAGGATCACAGCGACGAAGAGCGCAGGGGAGGCGGTCTGAAGGTCGCGGGACCCACCGCCTCCCGTTCACTCGGGGCTGTGTCCTTCGTACCCCCTCAACGAAATCGACATGGACGAGTATCGTTGCCTTCTAGAGAAACAGGGTGATCGGCGCGCTGTTGAGGCCCCGCTCGACGTGGGACAACCAAGCGCGCATGCCTATCTTCGCCTGGCCCCTGCGCGCACGCCAAGTATTGCCAACTCGCTCGTACTCAAGGATGGCGATCTCTTCTTCCTCTGCGAACCCAACGGGGACGTGCCGATCGGTCGCCTTCACGCCGCCGGCCTGTACTATCACGATTGCCGCTTCTTGGACGGCTACGAGCTTCGTATAGCGGCCCACCCCCTCGAACTGCTGGTGTCGACAGCCGGTCGGGGGTACCAGTCGTTGATCGAACTCACGAACCCGGAGTTGATCTCCCCCACGGGTGAGGTGGTCGCGCACCTCGAGACCATCGGGGTCTCGTGGACCCGCACCCTGGACGGCTCCGTGCCGGCACTCTACGACACTATCGCCATCCGCAACTTCGAGCACCAGAAGGTGATCTTGCCTCTGACGCTTGCCCTTCACGCCGGTTTCCAGGATGTGTTCAGCGTTCGCAGTCTCCACTTCGAGCCGCCGGGCAGTGTGCAGCCTCCTCGCGTAGGGGGATCATGTCTAGACCTTGAGTACCTGGGTCAGGACGGGATCACGCGCAGAGTGGCGGTCGTCTTCTCTGAGCCCCCCAAGCGTTGGGACCGGACGACGGCCTACTTCTCCATAGAGCTGGATCCCCGCGAGCGGCGGGACATCTGCCTGGCCGTCACCCTCTCTGAGGTGAAAGAACCCGGCGATGCGCCTGAGCCGAGACGGCCGGTGGCCACTCACGACCCGCTCGTGATCCGGCACGCAAAGAACGAGGATGCGTGGCGGGGTGAGCAGACCAAGGTACGGAGCAGCAGTCCTTTGCTCGACGCCATCCTGGACCGATCCTTCCGCGACCTCTACCTCCTGCGCAGCGTCTTGGACGGCCGGCACTACCTGTCTGCTGGAGTGCCCTGGTTCGCGACGCTCTTCGGCCGGGACAGCATCATAGGCGCTCTGCAGATGTTGGCGTTCGACGCCGATATGGCGCGGCAAACACTGCGTGTCCTCTCTTCGCTGCAGGGGCGTGCGTATGACTCCTGGCGTGAGGAGCAGCCCGGCAAGATCCTGCACGAGCTTCGCGTCGGTGAGCTTGCGCATACGGGCAAGGTGCCCCACAGTCCCTACTACGGCAGCATCGACGCAACACCGCTCTTCCTGGTACTAGCTGCCGAGTTCTTTGCCTGGACCGGCGACCGGGCGACTATCGAAGAATTGCGCCCGCACATCGACGCGGCGCTCGCCTGGCTGGACGACAACGTCGATGCCGGCGGCTACCTTGCGTACGCCCCCACCAGCGGGGATGGGCTGCTCAACCAGGGATGGAAGGACTCAGACATAGGGATCCCTGGCAGCGACGGCCGTCCGGCGGAGCCACCGATAGCCTTGGTGGAAGTGCAGGCCTACTCATATCTGGCCCGCGTGCTCATGGCAGACGTGTTTCGCAGCCTGGGAGAGACGGAGCGGGCCGACCGGCTGCGGCAGGGGGCGGCCGCCCTTCAGCGATGTTTCGAGCGGGACTTCTGGATGGAATCGAGAGGCTGCTACGCCCTCGCTCTACAGAGGGGCGGCAGCCAAGTAGCCGTGTGCTCCTCCAACGCAGGCCACGTGCTGTGGGCTGGCATGGCCTCCAAAGACCGGGCCCGACGGACCAGAAAACGGCTGATGCGGCCCGACATATTCAGCGGCTGGGGCGTTCGCACGCTGTCTCAGGTGGAGGCGGCCTACAGCCCCGTGGGCTACCACGTGGGTACCGTGTGGCCTCACGACAACTCGCTCGTGCTCGCCGGTTTCCGCCGTTACGGCTTTGACAAGGCGGCGCTCCGGATCTTCTCCGGGATGACGGAAGCCGCAATGCACGTCGAGCTCTACCGTTTGCCGGAGCTGTTCGCCGGATTCTCTCGCGCCGACTACGAAGTGCCGGTTCACTACCCCCTGGCAAGCAAGCCTCAGGCCTGGGCGGCGGGGGCAATCCCCTACATGCTCACGAGCCTACTCGGACTCAGGCCGGAGACCGATGCCAATCGGCTCAACATCGTCGGTCCGGTGCTTCCTGAGTCGGTGGATTGGCTCGAGCTGAACGGTTTCAGAGTCGGCCCTCATCGGGCTGACCTGCGTTTCGAACGCGCACGAGGCGGAGTGGCGGTGCAGGTCCGGCGGAAGGACCGGCCGCTGGAAATACTCGTCGAACTGTAGGTGAAAGGAGGATTGGACCTTGAAGATCGCCCAAGTAGCTCCTCTCTACGAGAGCGTCCCTCCCACGATGTATGGTGGGACCGAGCGAGTCGTCTCGTATCTGACCGAGGAACTTGCCCGCCGCGGGCACGACGTGACTCTCTATGCCAGCGGAGATTCCAAGACAGGCGCACGGCTCGTGCCCTGCTCTCCTCAAGGGCTTCGACTGGACCCGAGTGTGAAAGACCCACTTGCGTACCATGTCGCGATGATGCAGCAGGTGGCCCACGACGCCTTCGACTACGACCTCATCCACTTCCACACAGACTACCTGCACTTCCCGTTGTCGCGTCACTATGGCACCGCCCACGTGACCACGTTGCACGGGCGGCTAGACATGCCTGAACTGGTCCCGCTCTACCGGCGGTTCCGCGACGTGCCCCTGGTCTCCATCTCTCACGCCCAGCGAAGGCCCTTGCCCTGGGCCAACTGGAAAGCGACCGTCTACCATGGCCTACCCACTGACTGCGCCTCCCTGCAGGCGACCCCGGGCGACTACCTACTGTTTCTGGGCAGGCTCTCTCCAGAGAAGCGCCCGGACCGGGCCATTGAGATCGCCCGGCTCACAGGACTGCCGCTCAAGATCATGGGCAAAGTGGACGCCGCCGATCGCGCCTACTACCGATCGACCATCCGGCCCCTTCTCAAGAGCGCGGAGGTTGAGTTCGTCGGAGAGGGCGGGGATGGCGACAAGTTCCCGCTACTTGCTGGCGCGCTCGCTCTTCTCTTCCCTATCGACTGGCCCGAGCCGTTCGGACTTGTGCAGATCGAGGCGATGGCGGTAGGAACGCCTGTGATCGCTTTCCCCAACGGTTCGGTGTCGGAAGTCATCGATCACGAGATAACGGGCTTCATCGTCCACAGCGTCGAGGAAGCCGCCCGCGTGGTGCATCGAGCGGCCGGCTTGGATCGAGGTCTCATTCGGGAGACCTTCGAAGAGCGGTTCTCTGTCGAGCGCATGGTCGATGAGTATGAGGACCTCTATGAGGCGCTCCTCGCAGACCGGAGGTATCCCGCGTTCCGCGATGACGCCGTTACTTCGCGAGTGCCTCACACCCACATTGCTCAGATTAAGAGTCTTGCTCGTTCTCCGGGAAATGAGAGCAACACGGGGGCAACTAGAGTCCAGATGCCCCGTGTGTAGGCCAGGGAGCTTGATGCCGGAGTAAGGGGTTCAGAACGTGAACACCCCCATGAGCTGGTGGCTGGCGTGGTTGCTCGACTGTGCGCCGCGAGGTCCGCCTGCCAGGAATATCGCCCGATGGTCCCCGTGTGGACTCGTGCCCCCCTGTTGCCGCCCGTGCGTTGGTGCGTTGGCAGGTCGTGGGACTTGCCCCAAATGACGGCTAGTTTCGGAGCCGCTACGCAAGAGTAAAGCCCTGCGCAATTGCAGGGCTTTAGTGATGGTAGCGAGGGCCCGGTATGAGGCAAGTATGTACCTGCCAGTGTCGTTTGCGTTTGGTTCGCCGGACTGCGCGTGAGATGTTCACGAGACTCGGAGCGGAACAAAGTGGGCACAAGATCAAGGGGTTCGCGTCTTGGCGTGCCGGTGACTTTGTGAGACGCCCTACAGCGCCGGACGCCCCGGTGGGCGCGGCGGCCTAAGCAGAGAGGAGTTCCTCTCGGCGATGCGCAGGAGCGCATCTACTACCTGGGGGTCAAATTGCCACCCTCGCTCTCGCTCCATCTCCGCCAGGGCATCCGCAAGTGACCAGGCGTCCTTGTATGGGCGATCATGGGTGAGCGCGTCAAAGGTGTCTGCCACGGCCACGATGCGGGCCGGCAGGGGGATCTCTTCTCCCCGCAGACCCTGGGGATACCCACGGCCGTCCCAGCGTTCATGGTGAGAAAGGGCGATCTGCCCGGCCATCCGCATGAGGTCCGACCGACCGCCTGCAAGGAGTTCCGCTCCAAGAAGGGTGTGCCTCTCCATGACCTTTCGGTCCTCGGCGGTGAGCTCACCCTTTCTAAGAAGGATGTCGTCAGGGACGCCCACCTTGCCTATGTCGTGCAGAGGAGCGGCCTGCATGATGAGCGCCACTTCCTCAGTGGGCAGACGCAGGGCTTGTGCCAAAAGGGCGCTTAGGCGGGCCACCCGGTGGTTGTGTCTGCCGGTGTCGTCATCCCTGAGCTCGGCCACCTGAGCCAGGCGCGCAATGGTCTCGGTGTGCGCCTGTCCCAGTTCCCAGGACCTCTCCTGCAGCCGGTCCTCCAGTACCTGGTAGCTCTCCCGCAGGCGACGCTCAAGGAAGCGGGTGTCAAGTAGAGAATGCACCCGAAAGAGGAAGTCCGGTATCTTGACGGGCTTGACCAGGAAGTCCTTGGCTCCCGCCTTCACGGTTTTGGTCCTCAGTTCAAAGTCACCGGGAGCGCCGATGGCAAGGACGGGCACGAACACATCGGAGCGCCGGCGGGATAGTGTGTCGAGTAGGCTCTCTTTGTCCGGGCCGGACATGCCCACATCAACAACGATGAGATCCGGATCGGCTGCGTCGAAGGCTGCGCAGGCTTTTAGTGGATCGGTGAATCCCTGGGGGTTCTGGTAGCCGGCCGACTGTAAGGCCTGGGTGAGATGACGGACCACGCTCGGGTCGTCATCTGCAATCAGTATCTTGGTGTCTGCAGGGGCCAGATCGTTCACAGCCTTCCCTGTCCGAAAGCTCGCTCTAATTCTCCATCGGCCCGCGCGGCAGGCTTCTTGAGTCCTGGTGTGGGCGCCTATGGACGAGGGGTCACCTACGTCTTCACGCTTTCGGCACCTGTTCAAGTGGCTCCCGTGGATTAGAGAGACATCCGCTGCTATACTGGCCCTTGCTAGGGGAGCGCATGTCGCTGAGAGTGTGGTTCGACCACTTACCCTGCGAACCTGAACTGGGTAATACCAGCGGAGGGAAGCACGGTTGTGACATATATTGCGGGCGCCCCCGGGCGCCCGTTCCTTTTGCGGCAAGGTCGCTCCGACAGCCGACCCAGAAGCGCAGCCAAGAAAGGAGAGGCCACTATGTCATCACCTCACCCGGACCCGGGACTCCACGCCGCTTCACCTCTCGGCTCCACCAAGAGCGGTCAGGCGACCCCGTTAGACGAACGCGTGATCAGTCGGGCCATCATCGAGCGCTACACCGAGAAGCTCATCTCCCACCTGGACGTGGATGTGGCTATTTGCGGCGCCGGCCCTTCGGGATTGGTGGCCGCTTACTACCTGGCCAAGGAAGGAGCCAAGGTGGCCGTCTTGGAGCGAAACCTCTCTGTGGGCGGCGGCATATGGGGCGGAGGCATGATGCTAAATGAGATTGTGGTCCAGGACGCAGGCAAGGCGGTGCTTGACGATCTGGGCATTGAGGCCCGTCCCTACCAAGACAACTACTGGACCGCCGGCGCCGTAGAGGTGGCGAGCGGGCTCTGCTTCCAGGCGGTACGGGCCGGGGCCACGATCTTCAATCTGGTGAGCGTGGAGGACCTCGTCCTCAAGGAGAACCGGGCCAGCGGCGTGGTCATCAACTGGAGTGCGGTGGACCTTGCCCGCCTGCACGTCGACCCGCTCACGGTCATGAGCCGCTGTGTGGTAGAGGCAACCGGTCATGCTCTCGAGGTGGTGCGGATCCTGCAGACCAAGACAGACCTGCCCCTGGCCACCCCCTCCGGCCGCGTGGAGGGGGAGAGATCCATGTGGGCCGAGGCGGCTGAAACCAGCACTCTCGAGAACACCCGAGAGATCTTCCCCGGTCTGTACGTGACCGGCATGAGTGCCAATGCCGCCTTTGGGTCCTATCGGATGGGGCCCGTCTTCGGGGGCATGCTCCTATCGGGCAAGAAGGTGGCCGGGCTCATCGCGGATGATCTTGAAAGCTCATGAGAAGCCTACTCAGCATCGCCGGCCTTGATCCCTCGTCCGGGGCCGGACTCACCAAGGACCTCGAGGTCTTTGCCGGTCTCGGCTTCCACGGTCTGCACGCCTGCACCGCCCTTGTCATCCAAGGCCCCCAGGGCGTGCAGCGGGTGGTTCCCTGCGGGGTTGAGGAGTTCACCCTCACGCTCACCCTACTTGAAGAGCAGTCAGAGATAGCCGGTATCAAGCTGGGCGTGCTTCCCGGTGAAGGGCAGGTGGAGCAAGTGGCCCGTTTCCTGACCGATGTGAGGGGGGTGCCTGTGGTCCTCGACCCGGTCATCCGGGCAAAGAACGGGACCACTCTGACCAGTAGCGCCGCTCTATCTCGTCTGGTCAGCGAAATCCTACCTCTTGGGCCGGTTATTACCCCTAATCTGAGCGAGGCCGGAGTGCTCAGCGGCCGATCGGTGAGGGATCTTCCCGCCATGAGAGAGAGCGCGCGTGCCCTCCATGCCCGGGGAGCCCGGAGTGTCGTTGTGACCGGCGGACACCTGGCCGGTGACCCGGTTGACCTGCTCTTTGACGGGCGCACTTTCACTGAATACCGGAGGGAGCGGCTGCCTACTGAGGTGCACGGCACCGGCTGTGTGTTTTCGGCGCTCCTTCTTGGATATCTGGTCTGGGGCTATCCGGTGGCCGAGGCCTTCTGGGCCGCGGAAACGCGGATGACGGAGCTTCTTATCGCCAGTTATCAGTTGGGCAAAGGGGGCTACCACTACACCTCCATGGGTGTGCTGAGCGCAAATCGGGCAGAGCGCTCCCAGGTGCTTGAGGCCCTACGAGACGCCGCCCGGGAACTCGCCGGTCTGGCTCCGGTTGAGCTGGTCCCGGCTGTGCAGATGAACCTGGGCTTCGCCCTTCCCACTGCTCGGGAGGTTGGTGAGGTAGCCGCCTTCCCGGGTCGGATCGGCGCCCACGCGGGACGACTCATCTTCAAGGAGGAGCCCGCCTTCGGAGCCTCCTCACACGTGGCCCGCCTCATTCTATCTGTCATGCGGCGGCACCCTCAGGTGAGAGCCTGTCTCAACCTGAGCCTCTGTGAGGAGTTGCTTGCCAGGGCGCGATCAGCCGGTTACGTGGTGCTGGAGGCCGATCGAACCGGTGAGCCGACGGAGGTGAAGGATACCGAGGGTCTCAGTCTGGACTTTCTCATGGAACAGGTACTTGCATCGAGCGCGAAGATTCCGGACATCGTCTATGACCGGGGCGAGGTGGGCAAGGAACCGCTCATCCGGCTCTTCGCCCGCACACCCGGCGAGATAATCGAGAAGCTGAAGGTGGTGAGGTCATGACCACACAAATGGAGGCGGCACAAGGCGGAGTGCTGACGGCGGCCCTGATCCAAGCGGCCGAACGCGAGGGCATGGAACCTGCGGTCCTGCGGCGCTCGGTGGCCGAGGGAACGGTTGTCATCCTGGCCAATAATCGACGGCCACACACGGTGGCCACGGCTGTGGGCGCCGGCTGTCAGGTGAAGGTGAACGCGAATTTCGGCACGTCCCCTCGGCGGACTCACTTGAGAGAAGAGCTGCACAAGTTAGACCTGGCGAGGAGGGCCGGAGCGGACACGGTTATGGATTTGAGCACGGGGGGCGACCTTGACGAGGTTAGGCGGGCAATCATTAAGGCATCGGATCTGCCGGTGGGCACCGTTCCCATCTACCAGGCGGTCGTGCAGACAACAGGCAGGGGAGGAGATATCCCGGCCATGGACCCTGAGGAGATCTTCTCCGTCATTGAGGGCCAGGCCGAGGATGGGGTGGATTTCATTACCGTGCACTGCGGGGTTACCACTCGGTCCTTAGAGCGCCTGCAGCGCCAGGGCCGGGTGACCGACATCGTCAGCCGAGGGGGAGCCTTCTTGGCCGAGTGGATGCTTGCCAACCAACAAGAGAATCCCCTCTACGAGCAGTTCGACCGCCTGCTTGCCTTGGCCCGACGCTACGACCTGACCTTGAGCCTCGGTGACGGACTGCGGCCGGGCAGTATCGCTGATGCCACCGATCGAGCCCAGGTGGAAGAGCTCATTACCCTGGGTGAGCTGGCCGCCGAAGCACATAGGGCGGGAGTGCAGGTGATGATCGAGGGTCCGGGACATGTGCCGCTGGATCAAGTGGAGACCAACATCGTTCTGGAAAAGGAGCTGTGCAACCAGGCCCCCTTCTACGTGCTGGGTCCCATCGTGACCGATGTGGCCCCCGGGTACGACCACATCACCTCAGCCATCGGCGGAGCCCTGGCCGCCTACCATGGGGCCGACTTCCTGTGCGCGGTGAGTCCCTCGGAACACTTGGGCCTGCCCACACCTGCCGAGGTCTTTGAGGGGGTGGTGGCTGCCAAGATCGCCGCCCATGCGGCGGACATAGCTCGGGGCGATCCGCGAGCCCGACAGCGGGACCGAAAGATGTCGACCTATCGCAAGGCGCTCGACTGGCAGGGACAGATGCAGTGGGCCCTTGACCCGGACAAGATCACAGCCGTTCACCAAGAACGAGATCTGGGGGGTGACGTCTGCAGCATGTGTGGAGAGTACTGTGCCATGAAGGTGGTGCGCGAGCGCCTGCGGTCTGAGAGAGCCTGAGCGTGCCGGTCTCAGCCGTCTGGTTCTCGTCTTCTCGCCCCCTGCGTCTTCCCCACTCGGAACCGCTTGCCTCTCTAACGCGTCGGCTCTCGCCAGGAGCGCCTACCTTGGAACACCGGCTATACTGATAGTGGTGTTATATCGAAGCCTCCTGACCCGGCCGAGTCGGGTGAAGCTCCCGAGGCGTTCCCGCACTGGGCCGGGTGCCGGGGAGCCGAAGGGAGGGATGGCCATAACTGACCCCACCCTCTATGCCCTGGCCCTGTCCGAAGCCGGGGCACTGTACTCTCGGCGAGCCTGCCGCTTCGCTGCGGTCCTCTCAGGCGTGTTACGCAAGAACGACGTGGTTGAGATCGTTCACCTCGACGGTCGCGCCCGGACTGCCCGGGTAACAAGCGTGCCGGGCAAGGTCCTCTCCGCTCGGGATCCGAACGGACAGATCGCCTTCTCCGATCTGAATCGAAAAGACCTCTCCCGCGGCGACATCATCCGGGCGCCAGGGCTGCAAACTCCCCCTCTTTCGCTCCGCAAGTGGGGTGGGCTGCAGCGCCTCAGTCTCCTCCATGCGGTGCGATCGGCCCGCAAGAGCGGCTTCGACCCCGTCTATGCCGGCCTGCTCTGCCACCTGCCTTACCACCTGCCCGATGAAGCCCTGGTCCTCTTCCTGGAGAAGGCGGTGCGGGAGGCGTTGCGATCGGTCGACTCCCCCCACAACATCCGGACGGCCTTCGAAGAGGCGGCCCTACTCTACGATGCCATCAGACGACCTGAGGACGCAGACCGCCTGCGTCTGGCCGCCGCGTCGCTTCTCGAGGGCCGCGCCGTATCCTGGACCCTGACCAACCTCAACTCTCCCGTCGTGGCCGAGATGGCAACGATCCCGACCACACGGAAGGAGAAGGTCACCGCAGACGAGACGGCCTGGCCGCTGCAGATGGCCCCGGAAGAGATGCCTCCTCACGAGAAGCGCCACCTCCGGGTACAGGGTAGAAGCATCCGCCAGCGCCTACAAGAAGAGGGGCGAGCGATTGCCACCGGGTGGTGCCCTGCCTGCAAGTCGGTCACCCGCCTCGACGGGGAACTGCGCTGCCCCCGAGGGCACGAGCACATCAAAGACGCGCATGTCATCGTCGCCTCCGAAGCGCAAGAGCATGAGGAGTACTTGTGGAGACGCTATCGGCGCCGCCGCGATTTCCTCAAGAGAGCCGCCAACAGCCGCTTCGTTAACCGTGTAGCGGGGTTCCTCACCCTCATACGTCGCCGGCCCCCGTAGTAACGAGCGATGCGGGCCATCACAGAGCCTTCCTCTTCGGGCCACAACAGTCGAGCATTCCGCGGACGCGCGACCGAAGCTATCCGCGCCAGCACCGGTACCTCATCAATCCGGTCTGTGCTGAGAAGGACGGCAGCGGTCACTCAGTCAGTAGCGGTAAGAGCTGCCAGCATTGCGGGGCGCGTTCTGCTCCTGCCTGCAACAGGGCACATACTCTCGCAGCTGCGCCTCAGAAGGAAGAACTGAGCATTTCTCTGTCTCGAAAGCCACGAGTGCTTTGTGGTCGAAAATACGCCTCGATGTCAGTAATGCCCCCCTCTTCTAGCTGATCGTATCGACACGGTGGCCATGGTGGGGTCAAGGGCTAGTCCTGGCGTCTAATCTTCGACGACAAGGTTGAAGACAGTCGTCGACTCGGCCATAACATACGCGAAGCCGGCCGACATGTCGTTCTCATCGCTTCCATGAATTCCGAAGACTGAATCGACTATCGGGTCTCCGCCACTCACTTGCCGACATGGTGAGCCGTGGCCCCGTCGTACTCCTCCAGGGGGTAACAGAGATGCAGCTCAACCCGTGGGGCTACCGGCTATGCCATCTTCCTCTCGTCGGTGATCCTGGGCGGGTGATGAAAGAGCACGCAAGGACTTGGCAACGATGGCCTGTTCCTCGCATCTTCGAGGCAGGCGTTGGGCAAGACTCCTAACATCGAGACGGCCGATGACGGATAGGAACATGACGTCCGTTGCGGCGACATGCGTTCGAACCCCTGCGGAGGCTCGTCAACCTAGTGAGGGCAGCTAGTTGACAGACTGATTGCGCGGAGCTAGACTCTTCAGCATAGATGAGCACCCGCAGGGAGTGAGTCATGCCCCCCAGCCCCTCGCACCAAGACGTACGCCAACTGTCAGCATGGCCCGCAATTGGGGTGCGGCCGGTAGTTGGCACGGTGACCTTGGTCATGGCAGGCATAGGAGTACTTGCGGCGGGCTCCTGGATTTCCGTGCCCTTCTATCCGGTGCCGTTGACCATGCAGACCCTAGCCGTCATGCTGGTGGGCGGGTTGCTGGGCCCCCAGCTGGGCATCTCGGCGGTGACTGCTTACCTCGTCATGGGCGCGATGGGGGCTCCTGTCTTTCACAATGGTTTCGGTGGCCTGGCTCTTCTTGCAGGTCCGACCGGCGGCTACCTAGTGGGCTTCTTGCCGGGAGCGTTTCTCATGGGTCTTCTCGCTCGCCAGGCGCACCATGCGCATGCGGATCGCAAGAGAAGACAAACCTTGGTGATGTTGGCATCGCTTGCCGTCGGAACGGTGCTTGCCAACCTGGCCATATACGGCGTTGGGGTTCCCTGGCTGGCGCTCTATACCGGAGGCGGTTTGGGTCAGGCAATGGCTGCGGGTGTCACCCCCTTCGTTCTCGGTGAGCTTCTGAAAATGCCGGTGGCCGTGGGCACAATCCTTCTGGGTGGAGCCTCTCTTGCCCGACGGGGGCTGTTGCGTTTCTAGGCTACGGTGCCGACGGGCCAGGATTTGCCCCCGGAGCCGCTTGTGCGTAAATGGACGGGGGGATGTTCGGCATTCTCTTACAGTATGCGTTGGCGTCTCCGTGATTGGAGTTCTGGTGATATCGTCCTGAGCGCATGTCGCTGCCCCAGGTACCCCAGGAAAGGTGGAACGGATGATAGTAGAGGCTAGCTTTCCAGGCGCCACGCGCGTCCAGGCCCCTGCCAACGACCCAACCGTCGAAGTGGCCCCGCCGCCCACCGGCCCGGCCGAGGGGAACTAACGTGGACGTCGACACCGCCCTCCGATCCCGGCGTACGGTCCGCGGCTTCGTTCAGCGCCCCGTGCCTCGTCAGACGTTGGAGGCCATAATGGGCGATGCCCTTCACACCCCCTCCTGGGCGAACACCCAGCCCTGGGAGATCTACGTGGCCGCCGGCCAGGTCCTCAAGAACATCCGGGTCACCTCCCTTGAGCGCACCAATGCCAAAGCACCCTCCGACCCGGACGTCCCCTTTCCTGCTGCGTGGCCGGCTTCCTGCCGAGAGCGGACCAAGGAGCTGACCGCCGGCCGTGCCGCCGTACGCGGAGTGGGGACGGAAGACCCGGCCTTTCACCACGACTTCCTCATGGCCAACCGGGGGTTCTTTGGCGCGCCTTGCGTCGTGTACCTGTGCATGGACCGCATGCTCAGTCCGTGGTCTATGTTCGATCTGGGGGCGATCTGCCACAGCATCACCCTTGCCGCACAGCACCACGGAGTCGACTCGGCGATCGCGATCAACCTGGTGACCTATCCGGACCTGCTCCGCGCCGCACTCGACATCCCCGACAACCTGCTCATCGTCATCGGCATCGCGCTGGGTTACGCGGACCCGAACGACCCGGAGGATTCCTTCCGCAGCACGCGGCGGTCGCTCGACGAGACGGTCACATTTGTCGGTATCTAGCGGCGTTTCTGCAGCGCCACCGACCTAGCGCCTGGAGATGGGATGCGGGTGGGGCGCCGCGCACTTTCGGTTACCGACTGGAAAGAAACAACGGATAGCGTCAACCGCAGAGCGCCCAATGGGAAAGCTCTCCGTCCACATTCAGACTACGGTCCCAGATAGACTTGAGAAACTCACGGAGGATCCCCAACCGGCCGTCTGCGGGAGGGTGGAAGAGCTGTCGCGGTTCGTCCTGTTTCACTTGACGGTGGGAAAGGACCGCCCTATTCCATGCCAGGTGAAGAACGAGATCGCCTAGATCTTCGGTGTGAAGGCTGCCGACCAGAAGAGCATCTATCAGCGCCCGGCTCATCGGTGATCTGGAGTACGTGCTGAAGTGGCGCACTGTTAGCGACCGGCTCATGCCGAGGCCCGGGGCTTCCTTCGTTGGCCGGCCATCAGTTGCCCACCGGATTGCCTTAATGCGTAGAAGGGGCAAGTCGGCAAAGACGCGCGTCTCTCCAGCGACCGGAGCAGGGCAAGCCGAGGCGACCGTCACCGATCGGACCCCCCGTGCCGCTGGCCGGAGAGGGTCTTAGTGTCCCAAGAGATCGCCTCCAGGTATACACTGGACGGCATCACGGCGCGCACGAGATGGGCCTCAAGGTGTCAAAGAAGCCAAAGAAGGGCGCCTGCGCGATTGAGCTCGGGATGGAGCGGCGCAGTCGGTTGGGACTCAGCCCAGACCCCGATAGATACCGATAGACACAAACGGAGGCAAGGATGGGGGAGACCAGGAACCTGCTGGAAGTAAAGCTGCGGGAGTTCGACCCTGAACTCGATGCGCTCATCCGCGATGAGATGCAGCGTAACGAGGAGACCATCAACCTGATCGCCTCGGAGAACTACCCGCCCAAATCCGCCATGAAGGCCATAAGCTCCATGCTCTCCGGCGTCTATAGCGAAGGCTATCCCGGAGAACGCTACTACCGGGGCCTGGCCAACATCGATAAGATCGAATCTTTGGCCCGGCAAAGGGCCAAAGAGGTCTTCGGTGCCGAGCACGTAAACGTGCAGGCGCTCTCCGGATCGGGGGCCAACATGGCCGCCTATCTTGCTCTTCTTGACATAGGTGACCCTATCCTTAGCATGGACATCGATGCCGGCGGGCACCTAAGCCACGGGGCCAAGGTGAGCCTGGTCTCCAAGCTGTTTCGGGTGACCCAGTACGGCGTCGATGCCCACACCGGTCTTCTTGACTACGAAAACATCCGAGCCCTCGCCCAAAAAGTGCGACCCCGGCTGATCATCTGCGGGGCAAGCGCCTATCCGTGCACCATCGACTTTGGCCGCTTCCGGGACATTGCCCAGGAAGTGGGGGCCTACCTGCTGGCCGACATGGCCCACATC
>ENA-UOUL01002104-UOUL01002104.1-bioreactor-metagenome-genome-assembly--contig:-NODE-2104-length-24580-cov-18.019671_pt1 | contig 24580 bp, 22 predicted proteins | sample MGYA00249838_ERZ747220 | MGnify/ENA primary metagenome ERZ747220 (study PRJEB28778, sample SAMN05720191) | bioreactor metagenome | isolation source: Anaerobic biogas reactor | place: USA:Washington...
TTCTATTTTCGGTACATACATATATCACTCTAAAGGCTGTTAATATCAAGTCATTTAGAGCATCTTTCTGTAGAAAAGACTCTTCCATTAATCGGCGGTAGCAACGTCTGGCAGGTCACAATATCTTATTTTCGAACCATCTCTTAAAAGAAACACACCGTCTGAGTTTCCAACTTGCTCAATATACCTTTTCACAATAACATCACAGTACTTTTCATCCAGTTCAATGGTGTAGCAGATTCTATCTGTCTGCTCACAGGCAATCAGTGTGCTTCCTGAACCACCAAAAGGATCAAGCACGATACAATTAGAAAGGCTTGAATTCAAAATAGGGTAGGCCACAAGTGCAACTGGCTTCATCGTAGGATGATCACTGTTTTTCTTCGGTTTCTCAAATTCCCAGATGGTGGTCTGCTTTCTATCGGAATACCAGTTATGCTTACCTTTCTTTTTCCACCCAAAGAGAATAGGCTCATGCTGCCACTGATAAGGGGAGCGACCGAGAACAAGAGACTGCTTTTTCCATATACAAGTACCGGAAAGATAAAACCCCGCATCAGAGAATGCTCTTCTAAAATTGAGTCCTTCGGTATCCGCATGGAATACATAAATAGAAGCGTCCTTTGCCATCGCTGCTTCGGTGTTCTGAAATGCTGCAAGCAGGAAATCGTAGAACGCTTCGTTAGCCATATTGTCATTTTTGATTTTTCCAGCGGTGCCTTCATAGTTAACGTTATATGGAGGGTCCGTAACTACCAAATTAGCAGTTTTCCCATCCATCAAGACATCAAAGGTGTCTTTCTTTGTACTGTCTCCGCAGACTAATCGATGCTGCCCAAGTAGCCAAACATCCCCTAAATGCGAAACAGCGGGCTTTTTCAGCTCGCTGTCTACATCGAAATCATCTTCTTTTATATTATCCTTAAGGGAATCCTTGAAAAGATCGTCCAACTCTCCTGGGTCAAAACCTGTCAAAGACACATCAAAGTCTGAAGCATTTAAGTCCGTGATGAGAAGTGCTAATTTGTCTTTATCCCAATCACCACTTATTTTATTTAGTGCAATGTTCAGCGCCTTCTCCTTTTGCTCATCCATTTCAACAACTACGCATTCTATCTCATCCATGCCCATACTCAGCAGGATTTTCAAACGCTGATGACCTCCGATGACTCTGCCTGTGGTCTTATTCCATATTACGGGTTCTACATATCCAAACTCCTCAAGGGAGCGTTTAAGTTTCTCATATTCCGGATCACCCGGTTTTAAATCCTTCCTTGGGTTATATTCAGCGGGGATGAGTTGTTTAGTTTTTATCTTCTCTATCAACATACTTTTCCACCGCCTTTCTAAATTCACTGTACTTATTTACATCCTCCCACGGGAATAGACAACTATTAAAGTGACCATAAACAGCTGTATCAGAGTAAATCACATTCCTTAGACGCAACTTCTCTATGATTGCCGCAGGTCTTAAGTTGAAAATCTCCTGTGCAGCAAGAGTTAATATTTCGTCAGAAACAATACCTGTGCCAAGGGTATTTACAGAAAAGGCTACAGGATTTGCCTTACCAATGGCATAGGATATACTAACTTCACATCTCTTTGCATATCCACACCAGACGATATGCTTTGCAATGTACCGAGCCATATAGGCACCGCTTCGGTCAACTTTGGTAGGGTCTTTACCACTAAGTGCGCCACCTCCATGGGATGCAAGTCCTCCATAGGTATCAACCATAATTTTTCTACCAGTTAAGCCTGTATCGGCAGCGGGACCACCTCCGACAAATCTACCAGAGGGGTTAATGAGAATTTCTGTTTCATCATCAAATGGGAAGTCCTCAAAGCACTGCCATAGGACATTGTTAAGGATATCTGTCCTAAGTTCTTCCTGTGTTTTATCCTTATCATGCTGTACCGATATCACAATAGTCTTTATTCTCACTGGAGTGTCCCCTTCATATTCCACCGTCACCTGTGCTTTACCATCTGGGTGTATACCTTTTATCAGTTTCCCTTTTCGGCAATCATCCAGTCTCTTTACAATCCTGTGAGATAGTACAAGGGGTAGGGGAAGCATTTCTCCCGTTTCCTTTGTAGCATAGCCATACACAGTTCCTTGGTCTCCAGCACCTATCGAACCATACTGTTCATTTATTCCATTTCTTACTTCCAGTGCAGTATCCACGCCAGTTGCAATATCTACACTTTGTTTGTGTACAAATACATAAATCAAGAATTTAAGAGGGTTGTATCCAATCTCTTTAAGGACATTCCTAACAATGTATCGGATGTCTATTTTCTCGCTGCAGGAGATTTCGCCCGCCACGATAATTTTCCCTTTGGTTGCCATTACCTCACAAGCGACACGTGATGCTTTGTCTTTACGTAAACATGCTTCTAAAATGCTATCTGCTATGATGTCGCATAGTTTATCAGGATGTCCAGCACATACACTTTCAGCTGTTAAATATCTTTTACTCATTATATATCTCCTCATCTTTATTTTCCTCTGCGGGCAGATAGCAGTCGCTCCATCACATCGTCCTGTGGGTTTAAACCAGAATACTCTGTAGCACAATTCTCTTTAACGATTTGATAAATCTCCATCCACAATCTGTTTGTCTGACTCATAAAGTTCTGACTCATAGCTACATAAGGACTTTGAATAGCATTGCCGGTAGTTGGATGCTTGGCAAGAAAGCCAAACTCAGTTACCGCCTCCTCACACTGTATCCATCTGGCCGCACTCATGGCATATCGTTCTAGAAGCTGTGGGAGCACCAAATGGGCACAGCCTCGCTCCTCAAGCCATTTCCAAGTAATTTCATAAATCTCGCTGGCTACTAGGGTTTTCCCGTCCTTTTGCACCGCTGAGAGCATGGCCCTTGGATTTGGCATTTCCTGCCCCTTTAAATCAGCGGTATTTTGGAAGTCAATGATTTCTAGCTTTCTCTTACCTGGATTACCCTGTGCAATTTTATCAGCAAGTGGTTTCTTTTTTTGACCAGAGCCTATACGGGCACCACCACGATTTGTTCCATCTTTGGCCATTCACTCACCTCTTTTCGTTGATGGGTCTATTACCCTGTTTGAAACCGCGAATTTTCACGCGTTACCCCACGCCCGTTGCACGCTAAAAAAGTCACAGAGATTTTGACCGCCCCTTCCTGTTCCATCTTCCACCTTCTCGTGCGGTGATTTCAGAGTGACAGGAAGTACACAAGGACATAAGATTACTCGTTTCGTTTGTCCCACCACAAGACAGCGGTTTTATATGGTGTACTTCTTCGGCAGGGGTAATCCGACCTCGCTTCTCACAACGCTCGCAGAGAGGGTGCCCCGCTATGTATCTGTCTCGGATGCGCTTCCATGTCCGGTTGTACCGTTTCCTCACAGCAGGATCGCGGTCATAGCGTTCATAACGTCTGGCTTCCTGCTTGGCATGTTCGTCACAAAACCTATCATCCGTCAACTTAGGACAGCCAGGATAAGAACAAGGGCGCTTGGGTTTATAGGGCAATTGGATCACCTCGCTTGGGTAAAGAAAAGCCCTCGTGGGTTTCCCCTCGAAGGCTCTCGTCACAATATTCGATGGTATAACTATACCATACAGGAAAGCAAACATTCCCTCACAATTCCCTCATGTTTATCCAAACAGCATGCTGCGCAGATGATTCAGTGCTGCTGCCCGTAAGCGTTCAACATGGCTTTCACTGTAGTTTAGTTCATTCATAAGCCGGTAAGTAGCACCGGACTTCTGATCGTTACCCATGTAAAACTCAGCAAGGATATGCTGTTCGGTATCCGTAAGGCTTGACCAGGCTGGTTCAAACCAAGACATGTATTCCAGCGCCTGAGTATATCGTTCTCGCAGTATGTCAATCTTATCAAGTTGTGCAGCCAGCTTGTCAGCACCAGCTTGCGGATTTCTTGCAGATGGCATCCCAGAAAGCTTTGGTGTTCTGGGAGAAGTCATTTTCTCATATACATCCTTTATCTCCTGCGGGGTGTTATTGATAATAAACCTCATATTGTTATAGTCACGGATGGCAGCAACAGTCGCCGCATTTTTGTTTATATACTTTAGCGCAATCATATGACCGCCTCCTTTAGGTTTGCTTTGACCGCATCGATAAGAGCGGTCTGGGTTTTATCTTTTCGCTTAAGAGCTTTCATAACTTGTTCGTCAATTGTTTCCTTTGCGACGATGTGATGAATTATCACCGTATCCTTTTGACCTTGCCGCCAAAGTCGGGCATTCGTCTGTTGGTATAACTCCAGTGACCATGTTAGTCCGAACCACACAAGACAAGAACCACCAGCTTGAAGGTTCAATCCATGTCCGGCGGATGCGGGATGGATAACGGCCACCGGGATTTCACCGTCATTCCACCGTTTTATGGATTCGGCGTTATCCAACTGAATAGCAGGGAAGCGCTCCATTATCCGCTCAAGGTCATGCTTATACCAGTAGGCAATAAGCACCGGTTTTCCGTTTGCAGCTTCGATAATGTCCTCCAAAGCATCCAACTTACGGTCGTGAATACGGATAACTCCGCCATTCCCGTCATAGACCGCACCGTTGGCCATTTGAAGTAATTTATTGCTTAATGCTGCAGCATTCACTGCATCAATTTCTTTGCCTTTGATCGAAAGCACCATCTCTGACCTCATGATTTCATATTGCTGTCGTTCATCCTCTGATAAAAGGACAGGTATTTCATTTATCACCAGATCAGGTAGCTTCAGATAATCAGTGTTTTTCATGCTGATAGTAATGTCAGAAATAAGCAGATAAATGGCTTCCTCCGCACCGGGCTTCGGCTTATAGGTAAATATGATCTGCTGATTTCGTTTATCTGGTACAAAATAGGCATTTCGGAAATGGGATATATACCTTCCAAGTCGCTGGCCCATATCAAGGATACCAATCTCGGCCCATAAGTCCATCAATCCATTGCTTGAGGGAGTTCCTGTTAAACCAACGATCCTTTTTACATTTGGCCGTACTTTTCGAAGTGCCCTAAACCGCTTTGAAGTATGAGATTTAAATGATGACAGCTCATCGATAACCACCATGTCATAATCGAAGGGTATGCCACTATCGTTTATAAGCCAATCCACGTTTTCCCGGTTTATCAGGTATACCTGCGCTCTCTGCAGAAGGGCTGCTTTCCGCTGGGCTTCACTACCTATGGCAACAGAATAAGTGAGACCATTCAGGTGATCCCATTTTTCGATTTCTGCTGGCCATGTGTCTCGAGCAACTCGAAGCGGGGCAATAACTAATACCTTGCGAATTAAGAAACTATCCAATGTCAGGTCGAAGATTGCCGTTAAGGTAATAACACTCTTGCCAAGACCCATTTCCAAGAGGATCGCCGCGATTGGATGGCTTAGGATGAAATTGGTGGCATATTCCTGATACTCATGTGGCTCGTATCTCATCTAAAATCCCTCCAATCTGACTATCATCGTCAATAACATAAACCTTAAATCCTAATTGCCTAAGCATTTCATGTCTCCGCTCCTGCAAAGGTCGAGGTTTTGATCCACTCGCTTTGATTTCAGCAAATGCGACTATTCCTCCAGGCAAAAGAATCAGTCTATCCGGTACTCCGTTATAACCGGGGGACATAAACTTTAAAGCTAGGCCTCCAGTTGCTTTGACTGCTTTAATCAATTTTTGCTCGATATATTTCTCTCTCATGAATACCTCCATGTGTTCCCAAAATCCAAAAAATCTCTATACGCGCGTATACGCGTGTTTTCATGCAATATATAGCCTTTTTTCTTTACTATCATTTTTAATAGTAGTAATTGGAACAATGGAACACAGGTCATTAAGCACCGCACTAATAAAGAGGCTGGCGCCTGTTCCAATGAAGTGTTCCAAAAGGTCGTTTTTGGCACATGGGAACAGAATTTTTTGTTCCTGGCTTCACACATGTTCCAAAAAACGCTCTCTTGGAACAGAGTCAGGAACAGAAGTACGAACATACACCCATTGCGGGCCATATAACGGGATGCGCTCCTTTTTGGGCGCTATCTTCCACCCACCAATTCCTGACATAATCGCAGAGATCTCGTTGCTGTCCATGCGTTTACAGTTAGCTCGGTCTTTACCAAAGCACTCGCACCAAATCTCAAGGTTGGAGACTGAAGTTCTTCTGCGGACACCTATTTTTCGGCTTTCTCCAAATTCGGTGCCGTTTATATAAGCCCTGCGCTCATATAAGTCCATCGTGTCCCAATCTTCGGGCAGGAGCATATCCAGAAAATCGCGCACAAGGCCTTCGCGCTCATCAGATTCCATTGCTTCCCGCTGTTCCTCTTTTGCGAGTTTTTCAAGGCTGGGATCTAGATACAGCTTTTCGCCTGCCTTCACATAAGTAAGAGCTTCTGCCCATATCTGCAATACTTCATTCTGACTAAGCTGCCAAGACTTCTTTATCCCTCCGCCAGGTGTTTTCACTGGCCAGAAGCGACGATTGCCAGTAGTGTCTCTGAGATATCCTTTTTCTGCATTAGTGGTTCCGAAGAAAACGCACTGCCGCAAGTGCGGTGTTGCCCGGCGTCCGAAGCTGGCTCGGTAGATATCGTTTTGCCGGGAAAGAAAGCTGCGTAGCGTTTCAACTTCAGCCTTCTTTAACCCTGCGAGTTCTCCAATCTCCAGTATCCAATAACCCTGCAGCTTTTCTGCGGCTGTCTTGTCTTTGGTGTCTGAAAGTGAAAGACTGTCTGAGAACCATTCACCACCCAGTTTGGCTATCAGGGTGCTTTTACCCACACCTTGAGGGCCATTAAGTACCAGCATGGAGTCAAACTTGATGCCAGGTGTCAGAACACGTGCAATTGCAGCGCACAAGGTTTTTCTTGTGACAGCGCGCACATATGCATTGTCCGTAGCGCCAAGATAATCAATAAGCAGGGTATCCACACGCGGGATACCGTCCCATTCGGGTAAAGTATCTATAAACTCGCGTATCGGGTGGTATGATCTGTCATCTGCTACCTTCGTAACTGCAATCTCATAATTTCTGGCAGAGAAGGTTCCGTAGTGGCTATCGATATAGCTGATTAGCTGAGCATCGTCTGCATCTCGCCAGAATCTTGATGGATGCTGCCATGGCACTTCACCCTTGATTTCCAAGCTGTCGGAAAGCTGGTTGAACACAATCCCTTTAAGTGCGGGATCATTTTCAAGAATCAAAGTGAGATTTCGAAGGGTGTTTTTTACTGCGCCATTCTTCTCAAGCTCCAGCTGCTTTTGCCAGTCCTCATTATTAAACTCCACTTTTGCCTGAGCTTTGCGTTCCTCAGCGAATTGCTCCTTGACCCGTTCATCCTTAATCGCCAGTTCCGTCATTGCCTTAAAAGACGGAAGCTTACCGGGCGGAGTATCCTCGGTTGTTTTGTCATCCAGATCACGGAATCGGTGTATGCGCACGAGGTCAAATGAGTTTAGTAGCTTTCCGCATGCGGGATCAGTAGCGTGGTGGCTATAGGCAAACTTGCCATCGTATATAACAAGACCAGCTGACGAATCAGCAGGGATATAATCATATCTTCCATTAATTGCGCTTGGCTCATATACATCAGAAAGAAACTCTTCTATTGCTTCCATAATGGAATACGCCCTACAAAAAGCTCCCACTACACCTTCCTTTGTGAGTGGATCGGCTTGTCGGGTTATTTGTCGCCGCACAACCTCTGATTGCCGTGATGATACCGGCCACATAGATGTGTCTCGCCAGTCAGCATATTTGGATAGATACCCATCTGGATCAAGCAGAGTGCCATCTTTCTCTCTGAACACGAACTCACCGTCGGATGGTGTTGATGGCCAGTACATTAAACGCGTAGCCTCATAGGTGGTATCATCGAACAGATCAATTCCGATTTCCTTTGCCACCATGCGGCCTAGGGCTGGATATTCATCCTCACTAACTTCTCGGGAAAGCGGTATGATTAACCGAAGTCTCGGAGCTTCAGGTGTATGCTTGTGTGTGGAATATACGCAGCACTGCCAGTCATGGAGAGATTCGATCATTTCCCAAGTATCTGGCTTAGCATAATCCATATCCAGGGTAAGCATAGAGCGGCATAGTACATAACCGTTCCTGCGTTTGCCTTCCCGGAGGGCTCCTCCCACAAAACCGCCCACATCCTTAATTGCGTCTTGACGTGCTCGATTCATTTTGCGGAACTCCGATACCGTCTCAGTTGTGCGCTTCGTGGTACGAACGGTGTTTTTGAAGTCCTCCCATGTGATGTCACGATTTTTCCACTTTCTATCCATACGGCTGTTTCCGACCGCTATCTTCATATCCACTCCACCTCCTCGCAGTTTTCCGTAAAGTATCTAATTGGGATAAGTCGCCGTTTTGCTTTATCGATCTCGGCAGCCATACCCTGCGAAATGTGGCTGCCAAACACCCAGAGTTCATCGCATTTACATAGCCACACTATACCAAAAAGCAAGCCAAGTCTCCGCTGTTCTGGATCACTGTCATCTAACACTTGTGGGTAAAGCAGGTGTGGCGCGAACGGAATCGCGCCTTCATCCACTGCAAACTTCAGGTATCTCTTGGCGTTTATGGTATTGCGCTTGATATCACCAGCGTATGGAGAGCAAATAAATACACATGGCTTCCGGCCTTTCGCGATTTCCTCACGGATTACATTCTCCAATGCTTCTGCAGCAGTGGGATCAGGGTACCCTTCTGCGTTAAATCTGCTGATGTGCATATCAATCACCACCAGACAGCAACGCGTCCGGAACTGCTGCATCCGTTACGGCTGTTTTCTGCACCAACTGTTCTTTAAACCACTCAATCTCGTCCTTGAGGTACTCGTTCTCGGCTGCCAGTGCTTCGGCCTTGGCTTCATACTTTATTCCTTCAGTCAAGCTATGAATTACGGCAAAGGTAAAGCAGTAGATGCAAAGGTACAGTAATATCCAGGGAAGCGCGGATGCTATTTTTGAAATGAGTTTTTTACCAGGTTTCGTTTTCATCTCTCTTTCCATATCACATCACCTCAAATTCAAGACCTTGTTCAATAAGTGGAAGGTAGCCGTGGGACTTAAGTAGCTCATAAATAAAGAGGCGGCCTTTCTGTGTCCAGTAAGTATGAACTTTCGCGTGGTACTCGCCATCGCTGCCAAGGTAGTTATGGGTCTTGGTGCAGGTATACCCGTTCTGTGCGTACTTTTGATATAGAAGCCAGATGTTACCCTGCTTAAACTGCACTCCGAGACTGTGAAGATATTCATTAAGCCATTGACCAGACCTCCCATAATCTTTTGCGATAGTAGTAATTGCAACTGCATCTTTGCAGTTTAAGATAACGTCATAATAGCTGGCCTTCGGCTTCATCTCAGCAATCTGCTGTCTCTGGATGTGAACTGTTTCTGTAAGAGCGTTATTTCTTGCACGCTCCGCCTTAAGTTCCTGAAGTGCCTTGATTAGAAGATCAGGATTGGCAAGCAATTCATCCACGGCATATACTCCATGCCTACGGATGGATGGAAGGACTTCATGAGTCACCCAACGCTTAAACTTCTTCGCTTCAGGTTTACGGGAAAGCAGGATAACGTTATAAAGCCCGCTCTCGCTGATAATTGTAATTGGCTCGTTGCTCCGTGACCCTAAGTATTGTTTAGGGTCAACTTTCATTTTCTCGTCCTCGTCCAGCCTATCTGCGATCATGCTGGGATTCGAAAGCTCGAGAACATCACAGACATCCTTTAGAACCCACCATGTATCACCTTCACGTTGGACAGTCCGGATGTCCTTGCCCTCATAGTTGAATATTGTTAGCTCGTTCATATTGAACCTCCTGAAAATATGGATTCGGAGCGATAATCTGCTCCTATCCATATGCGAAAATCAGAAGTGATTCGAACCCCCACGAGATCAGTCTTTTTTATAAAACTGACATTCAAAGCCATCCGCATGGAGTATTAGTCCCTCTGCCCAAGGCGGTGTTTCACTCATAATGCGGCAAACATGCTCCGGTGACACATCACAGGATGCCTCTATGACCACCTCATCATGGACATGCATAACAATATGAAAACCCATACTATTAAGCCGTTGCATTGCATAACAGAGAATGTCCCGGCTTATTGCCTGCACGATGTTTTCGACAAATTTCGGGCCATAACTTTCGATGCGCTCCCATTTCTTTGAAGCACCAACTCCTTCGTATGTTACTGATTCGGAACCGAATCGGTTAACTTCGATGCGTGGCTTAACATAAGCAAGCTTTCTGCCTGACGGGAGTGTAATAAAGAGAAATCCACTGCGGTATTCAAAGAGGATGTTGTGTGTTTGCTCAGTGGTCTTTTCCCGCACTGCTGTTTTTGCCGCACGGTCAACCTCCCACCATAGTCGGGTTATGTTAGGGTTAGCTGCACGCCATGCCGTTACCAAGGGCTGGAGTTCTTCTTCATTAAGGCCCATATCAAGAGCACCCATTGCTTTGAGAGCTCCGACCGAGCCGCCATAACCAAGTGCAAGTTCAGCGATCTTGCCCTTTTGCCGAAGGGGACTGCCTTTTGTGATTTCTTCTATAGGAATGCGGAACATCTGGCTCGCTGATGCTTCGTAGATCTTTCCGTGGGTGGCGAACACCTCGTTTCGCCATTGCTCTCCTGCAAGCCATGCAATGACACGGGCTTCAATTGCACTAAAATCAGCTACGATAAACTTAAAGCCAGGCCTAGGTACAAAGGCAGTGCGGATAAGTTCCGATAGAACGCTTGGTACAGAATCATATAGGACTTCCAAAGTATCAAAGTCACCAGACTTTACAAGCTGCCGAGCCTGAACCAGATCAGGTAAATGGTTCTGAGGAAGATTTTGAACCTGAATCAGTCTACCAGCAAATCGTCCGGTTCGATTTGCACCGTAAAACTGCAATAGACCTCTGGCTCTGCCGTCTGAGCATACCGCGTTCTCCATAGCCGTGTATTTCTTGACACTGCTTTTGGCGAGGTCTTGCCGCAATGCCAGCACCTCTCGAAGAATCTCCGGTGCTGTCTTCAGTAATTCCTTGACAGTTGATTTACCAAGTGTTTCAGTTTCCAAGCCATTTTCAGCAAGCCACGCCTTCATCTGTGCAACAGAGTTGGGATTGTCTAGGGCGGTAATTTCTCGCATGGCTTCGGTAAGAGCAGCCCTTGACCGCCTGTCACAACGGATGGACTCCCTAATCAGATCCATGTCTAAACAGATGCCCCGATCATTAATCTCCTGATCAAGGATGTAGTAACTCCACTCATTTTCTGGAACAGGAAATTTTGAAAGTCGCTTCATTATTGCCATTTCCGTTTCTACATCTCGGGCGTTATATTCCTTAAATCTCTCCCACTTATCTGGAGCATGAATTGGCAGGTTGCGTGTGCGTCCACCGTTGACCTTGGTAGGCTTACATGGTGAGGAGAAATATCGAATTAGCTCTTTGCCTTCGGTCAGTTTCTGTTTCTCCGCACCTGTTACCAAAGCAGCGCCTTCCAGCGAGAGGGGTAATCCGAGATAGGCAGACCACACCATCGTGCAACGCCAAGATACCGGGCTAAGGAAATTGCTATTCCCATTCAAAGCTTTTAAGTTGATACCTTGGCGTTCCAGCCAGCGTGACAGGCAGACCCGCTCAAACTGCGCATTATGTGCCCATTTCACAACTGCTTCGTCTGTTAGTGCTTCTAGAACTTCAGGTGGTAGGGATTCTCCCGAAGCCAGATCAATAACATGTACTTCACCATCATCTGCACAGTATCCAAAGAGGAGCACCTCAAAGTCTGGTGCTTCTGAATAGCGATAGACCCCGGATTTACCGAGGTCTGTTCCGCTATATGTCTCAATGTCTATAAAGAGTTCTCTCATGACAGGAAGTCATCGTCGCTGTCTGTGGCAAAATCGTCTACTGCATTAGAGCGACTGCCCAGCGGCTCTCCGTCTCTGATTTTTTGGATGTTGCCGAGACCACACGCAATACCCTTGTTACCGTTGGAATTAAAGGCATAGAAGTTTATTGACACTCTAGCATATACGCCGGAATAAACCTCCGAGCGGTCAAGGATTGGCTCAAGTTGACGGTTAACAATCTGGGGAGCCGTGGTGGAGTTAGCATTAACAAAATAGCTGTTGGCGTAGGCTTCGTCGTCAGGACGATCGATGTCACCGTCACGCAAGGGAAGCTTAAGAACTGCTTTATTCGGTATCTTCCCGCCGAATTTGCCCTTGCCTTCCTCAATGGCGGCATCCACAGCTGCGTTGATAGCCGCAATGGTCTTGGTATCAGACTTCGGGATGATCAGGCTGACACTATATTTTTCAGTGCCTCCATTTACTGACTTTGGCTCCCACACGTTGGCATAGGACAGGCGGACAACACCGGTAACGACCTTCGTGGGGTTCTTTCTAGGATTATGGTTTATACGGTTAGCAGTATTTGTCATGATTTACATTCCTCCATAAAATCAATTTTTGCATTCGATATGTTCATAGGTGGACGCTTATCCGAAAGCGGAACTAGCGTCGGCTTACCCGGCGGTTTGATAATGAGCCCACCGAGGACTTCATTGAATTTTGATTTTCCCATCAGCTTTTCCATCTCAGTGATAGTGATAAGACTCTGCCTGTAGATGTCACGATATTCGGCTGCCTTTGCTGCAGCAGCGACAGCTTCCTCGTCGGAATACTTACGAATGGAGCGCCCCTCAACCACCTTAAAGCCAGGCCACTGTTTACCGTGGTTCACAGCCGCATCGGTGGCATAGGCAATGATTTCATTGGCCCAGCTCGTCAGGTCACTGATTGAGGCAAGTATTTCAGCTATCTCCTCGTCGGATAGCAATGGCGGCAGGGCAAACTCGAAAGCTGCCAGCTTCATCTTTGACTCAGCTCTTGCTCTGCACTTCACCGCTGCCCTGCAAAACTGGCAATGCTCTCCGGGGACATACTCACCACCGCCTTCATAGGCAATATCTGCAGTAGGCTTTAGAACTTCCTCTGCCCATTTGTAAAGCGATTCCTTTGAAACCGTATAAGTACTTACGTTTTCGCGTCTCGGCTGGAAAATAGTCATCGACACTTCGTTAATATCGTAAATACCATCAAACAATTCCAAAGCACCGAGAGCATAGAGTTTCATCTGTGGGTTATCTTCAGCTGCAACCAAAACGCCCTGACCGTACTTAAAATCCACGATGTGAAGCGTGCCATCGGCTATAATCACGCAATCTCCTGTACCGAAGCCATCCTTAACATATTTGGAGAAGTCCAGCTTCTGTTCGATAAGTACCATCGGGTCAGAACATTTCAGCTTTGCTTGAGCAATCTGTTCCAACACAAAAGACACGTAATCGTCCGTATGAGCATCCATCTCATCGCTGTCATACTTGGATACCGGCTTTTTGGAGCGCATCTTTAAGGCTTTGCGGAGCTTGTGTTCAGCAAGCGCGTGTGCAGCTGTTCCCTCATCAGCAGCTGCGCCAGAGTTATCATCGAACTCTAGTTCCAACCTTGCCGACGGAGTACAGGCTAACCAGCGATGTGCACTGGAAGCAGAGAGTATAGCATGTTCACTCATTTCAATGCCTCCGCTTCTGCAAGAAGGTCGGCATACTTGCTTGGATCGATCTGGCTGAGTTTTGACGCACCATACTTTTCAAGAAGGCCTCGAACCTCAGCTGTAAAACCGTCATGTGACTTCTCAGCCAACACTGCACGCACTTGCTCCAGTGTAACTGCCTTTTCCTCAGGCTTCTGGGTTGATACCTGGGCAGTTGTTTTAGTCCGTGGTTCATTTACAGGCTCATTACTTGCCATCGCGTCGGCTACTGCCTGCAAGCTGTCCGCAAGAGATCGCAGATCCGTGACTACATCAAGAAGCAGTTTGATTTTACTCATGCTCCACGCCTCCTTCCTTGATTTCCTTGATTTCAACGGTTTCAACCGAGTCTCCTGGCGTAATCACGAATACACCGACCTTCTCACCAAGTAGCCAGTTTAAAAGCTTACTGCGAATACTCTTAGAGCCGCTTTTTATCACGGGATCACGGATACCGCCAGGTTTGGCAACATTGATAGTAACCTTGTGTTTCAGACTCATGTTTTATCTCCTTTCTGAGGGTGGTTTCTTGCCCCTCAGCGATAAGCGAAAAAGGGAGTCCTTTCGAACCCCCTTTTCAGAAAAGATTTTTATGTGAAGGATTCTTACGAACCCTCATTTATAATAGAAGTTTTCTTAGTCTTTCTTGGAGCTTCTTCAAACGGCCACGAATAGCTGCTTCTGTAACGCCTTCCTCCGCTGCAATTTCAGTGTTTGTCCGTTTCTCCAGATATACCTTTTTGAAAAACTCTTTTTGTTGAGGTAGAAGGTAATCCATAGCCTTTCTTAACTTGTCCAACATATCTTGATGCTCGACTTCATCTTCTGCTTGAATTAAAAGTTGCTCAGGGTTTACAGATTCATCAGCAAGATACTTGTTTCTGTCAGATGCCTCATCGCCTTCGCCATCATGATAGGCGTCCAGATGTGCTGTCACCCTGTAATTGTACCGTCGTTGTTCGTCGACCTCGGCGTCATCCATCGCATGTAAAAGCTGAATGTCAGCTTCGGTGACGCCATCCTCACCTGGGGTAATTACGATCTTTGCTCCTTCTGCGGTGTAATAAATGTAGTTTGTTCTCTTCTCTTGACTTGTTTTGTACGCTCTTGACATGTTTTTGCATCCTTTCCGCCTAGAACGCCTTGGGCGGCAAGGATACATAAAAAGCCAGTGAATCGTATGTCCACCGGCCATAATCACCTTAAAATGAGCATAGTAAGGCACGGTGGGTACATCCGAAGCTACATAACACGGCCTATACCGTGTTAAACCTTCTTATGTATCCCGCCGCCTCTATGCGCATCTCAAGGCTTTGAAATTTTTTGTAGTAACTTATTAATTTTGGTTGCTTGGGCTTGTCTCAACTAAATCTGCCATAAACAACAAAAGACGACAGTAGGCTAAATTATCCTGATGGATATTAAAGCCCGCACTGTCGTCTAGCGCTCTGGCGGATTTGCTATTTAGTTAATCTCTGCTTTATGCTGCTGATGGAACAATAGTAGCACCTTCGATATTGAGAGTGCCGTCGGCATTAGCCGTTATCCTAACTGGGCAATTGCCGATATTGATAATGATAAGTCTGCGATCCTTGCTAATATCGCAGATTCTTTTTTTATTTTGGTTTCTTACCTCGTCGATGGCCATGACCTCCTCTCTGAAATGATATAAATGTGAACTTATCATCTGAGTACATTTTCATTATATTGGAAATAACGAAATGAGTAAAACTCTACCATTTAATTTATGGTGGCATAATTGGAAAAATTTAATATAATTAATTGTGTTATTTAGTTTTTGGTGGTATAATTAGACAATGTAATATACAATGAGAGTGAGGTGTGCCTATTGGGTAAAAGGCGGTTTGAGAAGAGAAAAGTATCCGAAACGAAAACCGAGGAGCTAAATATCAATGGGCTGCTTGCCCTTGAATCAGATGATAACGACCATTTTATTACGGTACATAAAAATTACTTTAATAATCACTTTAGACCTCGTTGTCCTGCTTGTGGCTCAGATAAAACTCGTAGTTCTAAAGTTGTCACGAGAACATTTAAAGATATTTTAGATGCTGATAATGATAAAGGTTTCAGAATTATCGATTTGGTGTTCAATCAACGTTATTTTCGTTGCGATGGATGTGGTAAAAGCGTATTCCCTGAAGATATTGATTTTGCATCCAAGGGCAGCAGATATACAAATCGGCTCTCTGACAAGCTAGCAGATGGCACACTTACTTACTCTTATAAAAGGGTATGTGATTATTATAGTGTTCCTGCTTCTACGGCATCTGTCGGCGCAATCATGCGAAGGCGTATACAATTTTGGGAATCTTCCATGGATCCAATTTACACACCTGAGACCTTAGCGATATTCGAAGTTGAATTCTACAAGAGAATCTATCCGGTAGTTTTCACAGTTCATAACGGTGAGCCTTACTGTCTTGACATTCTTGAAGAATCAACAGAACAGGCATACATAGCGTTTTTCAAAAAGTTGGATCCAAATAAGGTTAAAAAAATATACATTGACCCCGTGGAAAGCTTATACAACGCAATTCTATTCTACTTTCCGTCCGTTGCTGTAATGGTAACCGATGAATGTATACTACGATATGCTCGTGTTGCTCTACATGATGTGATATACAGGGACGGAAAGCGAATGCCGTTAAAAAACAAATACGCCACACTGATGCAAAAAAAAGCCAATATTACAGAAGTCTACACTAAGCGGCAAATAGCTTCCAGCTTTCAGAGTCGCCCAATCTTGAAAGCTGCATACGACCATTACCAAAAATTAATAACACTAATAGAAGGAAAATGGCAGTATAGTGATATTAAAGCATGGACTGATACCTTGCCTGACAATTTACCTGAGTTTGGTATCCTTGCTGATGTAGTTAAATTGTTTGAAGATAACATCAAATTGTTTTGTGAAGAAATTGGCAGCACATCTGGTCCATATTCGACCAATGTTAGCGATTTTATTACAACAATTAACGAAATGCCATTTTGCATATTTGATGTGCTTCGAGCGAGAATCATCTTTTCTGCTCCACCGGACACTATTGTTGAAAATGATACTAAAAAACGGATCGGCATCCGTGTCAGTAGGCTGATAAACAAACTCAAAGAAATTAATGAAAACATCAAGGAGGATAGATACTATGGACTCTAATGATAGAATCAAACAAGTTGGAATTAATATCAAGGAGAAAGCGAACCTAATCTGGAATGTGGCTAACAGTCTCTTTGGTGCTTATAAGCCGCATGAGTACGGTCTTGTTATTTTGCCTATGGTTGTTATCAAGCGCTTTCATGATTGCTTGCTACCCACACACGAAAAGGTTCGGGAAACATATTTGAAAGTCAAAGAACTTGCAGTCAGAGACGGCTTCCTTCGCAGCGCCTCCGGCTACAAGTTCTATAATACCAGCAAATATACATTTGAACTACTAAAGGCTGACCCGGATAATATAAAGGTTAACTTTGAGGATTACATCAATGGATTCTCAGATAATGTCATTGACATTCTTGCCAATATGGGTTTTTATGCACAGATTGAACGTATGTCAGATGCAGGTGTTTTATATCAAGTAATTAGCGATTTCTGCAGTGAAGAGGCTGATATGAGCCCTGACAAAATTTCTGCCGTTGATATGGGGTATATATTTGAAAACCTTGTGCAACGCTTTTCCGAGAGTTATGACGAAGAAGCAGGTTCACATTTTACTAGCCGCGACATTATATACCTTATGTGCGATTTACTTACCACCGAGGACAACTTTTTTTCGGAAAGCGCACAGCCTAAAACTGTATATGATATGGCAATGGGCACCAGTCAGATGTTAACTTGTATGGAAGAACGGATAAAGGCGTTAGATTCGGAAGCGAGTATCATTTGCTTTGGTCAAGAAATTAACCCCTTCACTTACGGCATTGCCAAGGCGGATATGCTCATTCGTGGTGGCAATCCTGAAAACATGCAGTTTGGTAATACTTTAAATGATGATAAATTTTCCGGTTACACATTTGACTATGTTATTTCTAACCCGCCATTTGGTATCGACTGGAAACGCGAAGCTAAAGATGTTGAAGCTGAAGCAAAGCTAGGGCCTAAGGGACGCTTCGGTGTTGGTTTGCCTAATAAGAGTGATGGGCAGATGCTTTTTCTACTCAATGGTCTAGCAAAACTGAAAGATACTGGACGCATGGCAATTATTCAAAACGGTTCTTCACTATTTACTGGAGATGCTGGGAGTGGCCCAAGCGAAATTAGACGTTATATTATTGAGAATGACTGGCTTGATGCCATTGTTCAACTGCCCAATGACAGTTTCTATAACACAGGAATTGCTACCTATATTTGGTTAATTACAAAAAGCAAACCTGAAACACACAAAGGATGTGTACAGCTTATCGACGCTAGCAAGTGTTTTGAAATCCGGAGAAAGCCCATTGGTAATAAACGAGTTGATATTACCGAAGAATGCCGAAATCTGATCGTGGAGGTTTACGGGAACTATACCGATGGGACATTTACGAAAGAACTCGACGACAAAAGGGAAATAATTTGCAAGAGTAAAGTTCTGGCTTCCGAAAGCCTTGGTTATAACAAAATCACTATAGAAAGTCCCATGCTAGATGAAGAAGGACAACCTGTTCTCAAAAAAGGTGTGCCTGTCGCTGATCCATCTAAGCGAGATACTGAGAATGTTCCATTGGATGAAGACATATACACCTTTTTCAAGAGAGAGGTCCTGCCGTATCGCCCTGGTGCATGGATTGATGAATCCAAGACAAAAGTAGGCTATGAGATACCCTTCACTCGTACGTTCTACGAATTTGCGGAATTGGAACCATCCAGAGAAATCGCAAAACGCATAGAACAGCGTGAGCGTAGCTTAATGGATAAACTTCATGCGTTATTTGGAAATGGTGGTGAGCAAAATGGTTGATACTCATAGCTACAATAAATTAAAAGATAGCGGTATAGACTGGATCGGATATATTCCAGAAAGTTGGAACGTCAGAACACTCTATCAACTGGTAACACAGGTCAAATGTAAAAACAGCGAACTGAAGGAAAACAATTTGCTATCACTCAGTTATGGGAAAATCAAACGTAAGGATATTAATTCAAACGAAGGTTTATTGCCAGCTTCTTTTGATGGATACAACATCATTGAAGCCGGCGACATTGTACTGCGCTTAACTGATCTTCAAAATGACCATACTAGTTTGCGAGTTGGCTTATCAACTGAAAGAGGCATTATAACCTCTGCATATACTACCCTCCGCCCTATCAATGCAAGACACTCGAAGTATATATATTATCTTCTGCATGCTTTTGATCTAAAAAAAGGGTTTTATGGTATGGGCTCTGGCGTGCGTCAAGGATTGAATTATGACGAGGTCAAAGAGTTGCGCGTCGTTCTTCCAAGTGATACAGAGCAGGATGTAATAACCACATATCTTGACAAGCAATGCGAACAGATCGACTCCATAATCGATGAAGCGAAAACAAGCATCGAAGAGTATAAGACTTGGAAGGAATCGATTATTTACGAAGCGATTACAAAAGGTCTTGACCCCTCAGCGAAAATGAAAGATAGCGGCGTTGTAGGAATTGGAATGATTCCTGAAAGCAGCAATGTAATTAGATTACGCTATTTAATAGAGGGGTATAAGGCAGGGCCATTCGGAAGCGCTCTTATCACTGAAAAATTACTACAAACCGGCAGAATCCTTGTGTATACACCTGAACATGTAGCAAATCAGAGTACCTTAAGTGAAAACAATCTATATTTACCTGATGATAGAGAAGCGGAAATGTCGCAATTTCTTGTTGAAAAGGGTGATATTGTATTTCCTATCGTTGGTTCGCTTGGACGTGCCATGCTAATTACTGACGAAATGCCTAAGGGAATTATCAACCAGCGATTAGCGAAATTTAAACTGTTATCCGAAAAGATAGATGTCGATTATTTTATGTGGATATTTGCTAAAAGCACTCTTTTAGCTCCATATATTGAAATCAACTGCCGAGGTTCATTTATTGTAAATCTTACAAAAGCAATAGTATATGATATGCCCATAGTTTTGCCAAAAAGCATGGATGAGCAAAAGAAAATCGCTTCATACCTAAATGATAAATGTTCTATTATAGATGAACTTATTAATGAAAAGGCAAAACTTATTGCTGACCTCGAATCCTACAAACGTTCTCTTATTTACGAGACTGTAACCGGCAAAAGAAAGGTGGTATGAGAGCATGAACGAAAATGAAAGGGCATTCGAAGAATATATTGAAAGTTACCTAGCCTCCGAAGAAGGTGGATGGACTAAAGCATCTGATGCAGGTTATAGAAGTGAAGAAAGTCGTGGCATGGCTCTGGATATTATTACTTTGACAGACTTTGTGAAGCGCACTCAACCCATGGCATGGCGGCGTTTAGAACGCGTTAGCAACATCAATCCTGTTAAGCAGTTTTACAAAGCGTTTGACAACGCTGTTACACAGGATGGCTTGATTTCTGTACTGCGTCATGGTTTTAAGCACCGCGGTATTAGTTTTAGAGTATGTTATTTCAAACCCGAATCTGAGTTGAACGAGACTGCAGTCGATAATTACAAAAAGAATATCTGCCAGTGCATACGACAATGGCATTATTCCGAGTTAAATAATAATAGCATTGATATGATGTTAGCAATCAATGGTATTCCGGTTGTCGCCATCGAATTGAAAAATCAACTTACAGGTCAATCTGTCGATAATGGCATACGTCAGTGGAAGTACAACCGAAACCCTAAAGAACCAGCATTCGGTTTTAACAAGCGTGTATTAGTGTATTTTGCTGCTGATTTGTACAATGTTATGATGACCACCAAGTTAGATGGCATTGATACTGTTTTCCTGCCTTTTAACCAGGGCAGTAACGGAGCAGGCAATGATGGCGGAGCAGGTAATCCTCAGAACGCTGATGGGCGCTATGTTACAGAGTATTTTTGGAAGGAAGTTCTGCAAAAGGATAAGTTGTTGGATATCCTACAGAAGTTCATCAATTTAGAGAAAACAGAATCAAAAAAGAAAATGCCAGATGGCTCGACTCAGACCACAGTTAGTACAAAAATACTGTTTCCCCGTTATCATCAGCTAGATGTGGTACGCAAGTTAGTAGCCCATGTACGAGAACACGGTTCCGGACATAACTATCTAATTCAGCATAGCGCAGGTTCTGGTAAGTCAAATTCTATCGCATGGGCGGCATATCGAATGGCTAGCTTACACGATAGCAACAACGTGCCGGTGTTTAACAGTGTTATTATCGTTACAGACCGCAAAGTCCTAGACCAACAATTACAAGCAACGGTCACGGGTTTTGATCACACGTTAGGTAGCGTTGTTACTATCGATGAAAAGAAAAATTCTGGTGACCTACGGGATGCCATTAATGCTGGCAAACGTATTATTGTTACTACTCTGCAGAAGTTCCCAGTAATTTACGATCAGGTTAACTCTGCTGAGGGGAAGCGCTTTGCCATTTTTGTAGATGAAGCGCATAGTAGCCAGACCGGTCGTAGTGCCATGAAACTGAAGCAGGCACTTGCCGATGTGACTGATGCATTGAAAGAGTATGCAGAAATAGAAGGTAAAGCAGTTGAAGAAATAGAAAAGAATGACATTCTTGTTCAGGAAATGCTTGGGCAAGGTAAACATGATAATCTTAGCTTTTTTGCCTTCACTGCCACACCCAAGCCTAAGACGCTGGAACTCTTTGGCGAACCCTATCCTGACGGTTCCTTTCATCCCTTCCATATTTATTCCATGCGTCAAGCTATTGAGGAAGGCTTTATTTTGGATGTTCTTGCAAACTACACCACATATAAAATGTATTATCAGATAGCAAAGAACACACCGGATAACCCTGAGGTGCCTGTATCCAAGGCTGTTAAAACTATCCGTCGTTTTGAGGAATTGCACCCACACAACATTCAGCAGAAGGCAGCAATTATCGTTGAAACCTTCCGCGAAATCACAAAAAAGAAAATTGGTGGTCAGGCTAAGATGATGGTTGTCACAGCCTCACGACTTGCCGCGGTGCGCTACTATCATGAGATACAAAAATATCTTAAGGCTAACGGCTATGACGATTTGAGTATCATGGTTGCTTTCAGTGGCACTATCAAAGATCCCGACGATCCAAGTGGAATCGAATACAGTGAAAGTAGCATGAATATCGATAGAAATGGACGTCGCATAAAAGAAAGTCAAACTAAAAGTGTTTTCCATGACGAGGGAAATATACTTATTGTCGCCGAGAAGTACCAGACTGGCTTTGATGAGCCACTGCTTCATACCATGATAGTCGATAAAGAACTGCGTGGTGTTAAGGCGGTCCAAACACTCAGCCGTGTAAATAGAACTTATCCTGGCAAGGAAGATACTTTTATCCTTGATTTTGTTAACGATGTAGACCATATCAAGGAGGCGTTCCAGCCGTTCTATCAGGAAACAAGCCTTGGTGAACAAATTAACGTTGATCTGATTTATACCACGCAGAAAATACTACATGGGTTCGGGGTATATACTCAGGAGGATATTGACAAGGCTGCAAACATTTATTTTGATCCAGATATTCGCAATGCAAATGCAACTCAGGGACAAATTTCCAATGCTTTAAAACCTGTGGCGGATAAATACAATGAAAAACTCAATCAGGACGAACGGTATCAGTTTAGACGAGAGGTACGAGCTTTTGTAAAGTGGTACAATTACATTACACAAATTACTCGTATGTTCGATAAAGATTTACACAAGGAGTTTATCTTCTGTACCTACCTTTCCAAGTTACTACCGCCAGATCCTGTTACGCCTTTTGATCTTGATAACCGCATCAAGCTCGAGTATTACAAGCTCGAGAAAACATTCGAAGGCTCTATTGAGCTTGAAAAGAAATCCGGGTCTTGGGCTCCTACCAGCAAAAAAAAGGCTGGTGGAACCACAGAAAAATTAAGCCCTCTTGATGAAATCGTTCAAAAAATCAATGAAGCCTACTTCGGTGATTTTACGGAGGCGGATAAGGTTATTGTAGATGATCTATATAAAAGAATGCGCAAGGATGAGAATGTGCGAAAGGCCGCACAGACAGATGATCGTCAGGTATATGAGCGGAACATTTTCCCTGGAATTTTCGACGAAACTGCCCAGAAGTCTTATATGGAGAATACGGAAGCTTATAGACAGTTATTCCTCGATGCCGATAAATATCGTTCCGTATGTATGGCGTTAGCTGATATGCTCTACAAAGAATTGCACGACAAGAAATCTGTGGAGTAAATTACTCTAGGGGGAAAGTACCATGCGAACGACCTGTAGTTTTCGGAGATAGGTGTTTGTAGGTGTATGTAAGAAGTACTTGAATAAATTAATGGTGACGAATACATACCTACTTCCACATCTAATCTGTCAACTCAACCCCTATGAAAAATGCCCGTTATCTAATCTGTCAACTCAACCCTATCGCTTTTAGGGCAGTTGATATGTTCCCGCAAACAATAAAAATAAGGGTTTCCTGACATTGTCACTTCAGGCTAAACAGCCAAAAGAAAAGTTCAATGTCTGGAAACCCTTTATTTATCAGTGTTTTGAATAGTCCTATTTCTCCACTCTTGACATCAATACTATCGACTCCACATGCCTAGTTCAAGGAAACAAATCCACAATAAAAGAAACCCCCAGCCCCTTAAGAGCCTGATAGCTCCCAAGGTTTGCTGGGGGTTTTGGGATTTTAGTATACCACGTCCTTAAGCTGGCGTTAAACAGGGTGAGATTCTGGACTCCGGAAGTGTTGCCGCTACCTGCATAAATATATCCAAAGAAACCCAACAACGTGACATCAGTATCGCGTAAATATCCGGTTGTAACATTTTAGTTGCTAATAGTGTAACCATTTCCGTTGAACATACCACTAAAAGGATTTTCTGGTTCTTGGCCATTATCACCTGTACCTATAGGGATATACCTCCTCCACCCAGGTCGATGTTATCCATGAGGATTATATACCACTCGTTGTTTGAGTCGTCCTCATTTATTAGAGCTTGAGCCTCGAACAAACCAACAAAATCGTATACCCAAATCACTCGATTGGACTCATCAACAACAAATCCTATAGTTGGTTCTACGGTTTCTGGGTTTCCTCCGGTTACTGATTCTGGATTATAGGTGAAGTTAAAGATATATTCGCTACCATCTTGACGAATTACTTTGTAAGCATATTCGCCTGCATCCTTATCATCAACTAAACCATCTTTTCCGGCTACTCCAAACCATAGAACTTTATCAGTATCTGGGGTTAGGGCAACTGGTTCTGCTATTTCTACTCCAGCTTCCTTTATGGTGCTAATACTCTTAATGCTTGCTGCATCTAGCAATTCATCTGGTACACTTACTTCGATATAAAAGGTCTCTCTGTCTTTATTCCATACTGCTGCATAATCTACATCTGCTGCTATGGTTTCAATACTTGCATCGCTGCCGTCAGCCTTGTCACCGAGAATCTTAACTTCGTAACCATAGGCAGAGGACTGTGCAGCATAAACACGAGCCGCTACAGTTGCGTTCTTGACATAAATGGTAATACCGGTTGCGTCACCATTGTCGAAGTGAGTTGCAAACTGGCTGCCGTTGAAGGTTACATCGTCACCCAGCAGATAAATGCTGGTCAGCTTGGGAACAGAACGGAATGCGTAGTTTTCAAAATTGACATTACCTTCCACAGTAACTTCGGTCAGGCTGGTCATATCTCTGAATGCGCCATTCTTTATGGTAGTGACAGTTTCGGGAATGGTCAGTTCAGTCAGAGCGGTCTGTCTGAATGCATTAATGCCGATAGTCTTAACAGAAGCAGGAATATTGACAGAAGTCAGCTCCGTAGCGCCATTAAAGGCAGCA